>JAABUR0100001130.1_pt1 | contig 50078 bp, 49 predicted proteins | sample 5560091 | NCBI WGS metagenome assembly JAABUR01 (sample SAMN10711879, study PRJNA513375) | rock metagenome | isolation source: Antarctica rocks | place: Antarctica: Victoria Land, University Valley sud | reverse complement strand
TAACATCGTCGCCACTTGGAAGCGAGAAAATGGCCTACAATGGTATAAAAACAGCCCTGGTTCCCCAGATCTAGCACCAATTGAGAATTGCTGGAATCCACCTAAGCAATACTCACGAAAATACCCTCATTGGGACGACTTTAGTACAAGAGAACTTATCCTGGAAGGGTGGGACCGCTGTACTCAGGCCTACATAAATCATCAAGTAAGAACGATGAAACAACGACTTCAAGACGTTATTAGATTAACGAATAGTGGAGATAACAGTAGTAATTTTGGTGGTGTTCTCCCGCCAAGGCGGCGATATTAGCCCCACCACAAGTTTATTTTGTCACCCGAATGCGAGTATGGACGGTTACCAGGTGAACCCTTCTAGCACGTAGCCATATCTCGGTACAACCACAGCCCACCACGCCACATCTCGCAGCCTGCGGGCCCATCCACCGATCCGCTTCATTTCTAGTCGTTCTTTTCGCATGTAACTCAGATACCCACACTCCGTACATGCTGCGTTGATGAGGAAAAGGTACATAGAATAGGTAAAACAGAGGTGTATCACGAATGCTGAAAAGGCTTCTGCTGGGCCACATGCTTCTGTTCTGAGCTACGGCGCCTAAGGTACGGGTCCCTTTGCTGTGCGGTGTGTCTTTATAGGCAAGGAAGTGATGTGCAGGCTTTTGTGTTGGTTTGGTTGCTATGTAGGGTCTAGATGCTATCATGGAGCCTTGTAGATATTGGTAGAGGCGGTCACAATGATCTCGTTCCTATTGCGATGTCACTACATCAGGTCTCCCAGTGCTGATTGGAATACTCCGCCATTTGCTGGCATGGAGTCCATCTTCTGCTCTCGAAAGCTCGATCCTAGAATATATCCCTTTTCCCACAATGACTCCATTCCCTTACGCCCAAGCCTCCAACCCCCCATAAAAGTCACCAAGGCAACACATATCCCCCCTCCCCTCCCCACACCAACCCCCCACCCCCAACACCAAAACCCTCCCACCCTCCCCCCTCTCCCCTCACCCCCCCTCATCCCCCCTAATCCTCCTCCACACCCTCCCCCACCCAATCCTCGCTACCTCCTGAAACCCCACCTCCCCACCCTCATACTCCCCCTTAATCGTTCCTTGCACTCTTGCCTCTGTCGTAGAGGAAACGATAGATGTAGCGGCTATACCGACTCTCTTCTCGTTTTCTTCGCGGCGGATGCGGATGCTGGCTGCGGCGATGCCGATTGTGAGGGCGAAGAGGGGGTCGAGGGTTCTGGAGGGGGAATTGGGTCAGTGGGGGGGTTGAATGGGGTTTTGTGTAAGGGGAGGGAGGGGAAGAGGGGATTGGGGGATTGGGGGAGGTACCGAGATATTATGTAGTTGTAGCGTGGAAAGGTGGTGGCCATTTCGGAAGGTCAAGTATGGCTAGGTGAGATGGAGTGTACTTTGTGTCCTTGAGCGTTGCAGCCAGTGCAAGCTAGGACCTTAGCAGGTTGGGTGAGTGTGTACAGGGATGGTGCATGGAATTTACAAGTTCTAGCTTGGCAGGCTACGATATTTGAGCTGAGGTACGATAAGATATTGAAGGTGAGCTTATAGAACTGATCATGGTCTTTTCCGGGACCGCCAGAACCTCAGTATCTTGACAGGATGTACAGTCCAATAGTATCAGTGAGGAAAGTATGTAGGTGGAAAGGTTAGGTCTGAAGAAACAATCTATGAGCATACAAGTCCTATCCAGCACATAAGAAGCCCGTCCGTCCTATCATAAGGCCCATGGTCATCTTTGTCTTTGTCTTTGTCTTCTTCTCTGTCTAGGCAAACAGTTGACTCATAGTAAGGACCCACGCCGCAAAGACTGACAGTCCATCCGAAACGCCCAGAGCTCATCCATCACTACCAGCGCAACGAAGCGCATCGTTCGGGCATCATTAAGATAGACTAAGAGTCAAGACCGAAGGTGTTTTCGCCAGAGTAGCTACGTTTGCCTATCAGCAAGGGCTTCAGTTCGCTCATATGATATACATACGTGATATATAAGAAGCCATCCTCATCCTTGTGCTCTTCATAGATGCTGCTCATGAGGGCAGCGGTAGGCGGCAGTACCTCATCGACGAAGATGAAGATTGCCTTCTCGGGCGAGAGCTTGATGCGTTTGCGGATGACATAGACAAACTGTCCTACGGTAAGGTCGGCAGGGACGAGGTACTTCTTCTTGTCGATGGTTGCGATATCCGACTTCTCTACTTTCTCGCAGATGACCTGACGGAAGCGGACATGTCAGTACACTGCAAATCGTGCAGTACTTGAGGTAGACGTCGTTGAGTGACTTACTGGGATACGGTCTGCGTACTTCTGTCGGATTCGCTCAGCCTCAGCCTTGCGCTTCTCGAAAGGGTGCTCGTCCTTGAACTTAGAGCGCATGTTGGTGGTAAGTACGAGGTGCTGTATGTAGTAATGGGGAGCTGTTTGTTGTGGATCAAGATTGTTGAAGCTGTCGAAAGGTGATGAAGTGGTGGTGGAGCTTTGGAAGAAAGATGAGGTTGCCTAGCCCCGCGATATGACCAAATCTCAGCCACTCGAACTAGTACTCTTCCGTCTCTGTGACTTGGCTGTGACCCTCAAGTGCTGATGAATCACCTGCAAAAGTCACATTTCTTGATCACAGTTATAGAAAAGCGTAGAGTTGGCTATAGGAATTGTGTTCGCTTGGTTCACTCTCTATTGATGGTGTGATCCATACGCAAACAGCATGTACTATCGCCCTCCATCTCCATTTGGCAAGTATCTAGGGTTAGGGCACGAGAAGCGAGGACAAGCCTCCGTGCCTCCGTCACCATTATCTCAAGTCGAGTGGGCAGACCTACACCAAACCAAAGATCCTTCGTCTTAACCTGTTGCGTTACCTCCAATGATCCGCTGTTAATCACCGTGACCCGAAGCTATCAACCGCGAGCTTATTGAACTCCAATGGCACACCTGAAACCCTGTCTTCTCTTGGCAAGATATTCGCTCTCACGAGATGCATTTCGTTGTCAAGGACCTTTAGGGAGCCATTGCAAGGCTATTCGACCATATGTGGCTGCTGGCCCACCAAAGCCTCGACCTTACAATGACCCACCCAAACCACGCCCTCTTGTTAGTGCGAGAAAACCATCTCCAGCTGCAGCCTCAACAACCCCCTCTGCGTCCCCCATTGCCGGAGAAGCACCTCGATCGGCTCCTCCTCCACCAAAGCTACAAGTCGGAGGAGTAGCATTCCCGTACCTTCGTATCTCCATTGGAATTGTTCTTTGTGGCTCCATAATCTATTCCATGGTACCTGCTCTGCCCAATTCTCACAGTCCCAAGCTCACTATGTAGGTCAGTTCACCTCGCCCCTCCAGCTTGAGTCCCCCTCCATCGCCGACCGAGACACCCTTGCAAAGCGAGAATCGGGCATAACACCCTCCTCCCCCATGCGCCTGCGAATGGAAGCCTTCATCAAAGCCCAGCAGAAGGAAATAGTCTCTGAACTCGAAACCCTCGATCCTTCTCACAAATTCCGAATCGACACCTGGACTCGACCGAATGGTGGTGGAGGTATCTCCTGCGTATTGCAAGATGGCAATGTATTCGAGAAGGCCGGAGTGAATACAAGCATCGTCTACGGCACGCTTCCTCGTCCTGCCATAGAGAAAATGCGCGTCAACCACAAAGCGCTAGATCCAGATGTCGAAAGTCTCGAGTTCTTCGCTGCAGGCCTTAGCTGTGTCCTCCATCCCAACAACCCGAATGCACCAACGGTACATTTCAATTACCGATACTTTGAGACCATGGACGGAGAAGGAGACTGCAATGCTTGGTGGTTCGGTGGTGGAACTGACCTAACTCCGTCCTATCTTTTCGACGAAGACGCCATACACTTCCACCGTACAATCAAAGACGCCTGCGACAAACATGACCGAGGCTACTATCCGCGTTTCAAAAAGTGGTGCGATAAATACTTCTACATCCCGCATCGTGGTGAATCACGAGGCATAGGTGGCATTTTCTTCGACGATCTAGACGAGGAGGAGAAAGATCAAGAACAACTCTACTCCTTCGTCCAAGACTGTCTAACAGCTTTCTTACCATCATATCTCCCCCTAGTCACCAAGCGAAAGGATATGCCATACACGGAGCAGGAAAAGGAGTGGCAGCAACTACGGCGCGGAAGATACGTCGAATTCAACCTTGTACATGATCGTGGGACGTCATTCGGGTTAAATACACCTGGTGCAAGGGTTGAAAGCATACTAATGAGCTTGCCTTTGACGGCTAGGTGGATGTACATGCACGACGCTGTTAAAGGAAGTAGGGAAGAACGGTTACTTAAGGTACTCAGAGAACCGACTGAATGGATTTAGATAGGCATATCTTCAGAAAAGAGAGTTTGCTTTTCTACCCATCTTGAGTAAAATATGTGGAATCATTAGCTATGCCAGGGTTGAGGACAAACTAGCAATTAGCAACTTGGCTGTCAATTGCTATGTTCCGTTGTTCACTTGCGTTCTGCAACATTCAGCGTAACTTCGAAACATCTGTCACAATTTCCAGAATCTAAGCAGCCAAATCTTTTGAGAACAAGGACACTTTGACGAACATTGACCTGAATATCCAACATAAATACAGTACAGAAAACAAATCTTTTGAGAACAAGGACACTTTGACGAACATTGACCTGAATATCCAACACAAATACAGTACAGAAAACAAATCTACATGGGTATATCGCAATCCAAGACCTCCAAACACCGAGACCAAAACTCAATCCTCCAACCAGGATGCCAAGAGCCCATCCGCTATGCATTCAACATGAAAGAAGCCATCCTCATCTCGTAAGCCCTCCGACGCCTTCCATAACCTTCCTCTGCCTACCCAGCCAACTCTTCGGCACCTCGGCTCGTCTGTGAAGCACGACATTGTTCATCTGCAGACGGCTGGCGAGATCATGATAGGCGGAGGACATGAGCTTGAGTTCTCGTTCGAGGTTCTGCGTGTACGCGTTTTCGTCGCGGCTCGATACGGTCTGTACACAATATGGGCATTAGCATCTGCGGACTCGATACTTCGTATATATTCGACTTGGTCAAGGAATAGTGGTCTGAAGGGTCGACGCGTGATTGAGACAGAAGACGGGATTAGAGATGTGATAGTGTGAAGTCTGTGAGGGACTGACGTTTGGGCTTGCCTTATGGCTTGGGACGATTCCAGCCAAAGACGGGGTCTGCTGATTATCGTGTTGCTGCCCGATACGAGCTTGGAGATCTTTGATCGTGGCTTTCTGGTCCTCGATTGTCTGGAAGTTCGATCTTGTCAGCGTCCTTTGGTCCAAAGAATTTCCTTACCCCTTTGAAGGACGTTAGATGAGGAGCAGATTGGGGAGGAGCTATAGAGGTGCCGCCAGATTCAAATAATTGTCTGTCTACCTTTTGAGCATTCGCTATCCGCTCTCGGCTTCCCTCAATCTGGGTCGCATAGCCTTCTTCGATCTTTGCATTGATGACTTGCAGGTTCTTCTGTGAAATGTCGGTGCTATTCCTGATCGAATCCGTTGTGTCTTTCGAAGCCTGCATGATGAAGTCTGTAAGTTGTTGGTGCGCCAGCCTGGTCGTCGCGTTCTCTAAGTCTTCTTTCGTCTTCGCAACCACGGTGTCATAAGATAACCGCCAAGCTTGGTTCCGTTCCTCCCATAGCTTGTCGGACTCTTCCTGGAGACGATTGTAGCGTTTCCTGAGCGCACCATGTTCGCCCTGAAGCTGTGTTAGTGCTATTGCATACTGCCTCTTCACCCCCTCAATCATTTCGAGCTTCGGCTTCCCGACGAGTTCACCTTCAAGGAGGTCAATAGTTATTTCTGCCATCATGCAATGTCTGTCAAAGGCTGACATACGATCATTGGTTGCTGCATCGATATCCTTCTGGGCTATCGACAACTTTTCTTCAAGCTCGCCGCTCTTCTTCTGCTCATCGTTGAGCTGAGCGCGCAATCGCCGGAAAATTTCGGTGCTTTCAAATGCGTGAGCGAGATTGACAATATTCTGAGCAGGGGATACAGACCCCTCGATTGGATGTCCTTGCCGCACGTCTGTGATCGAAGACTCAAGGCTGGAAATGTCCTGACGCAGTCGCTGCTCCTTAGCTGACTGGTTGGCTGATAGGTCCTGAATACTATCAAGTTGCCGCTGTAGCGCTGTAGCTTTATCGTCCTTTCCGTTGGCGGCGCTTTCCAATTGACAATTATCTTTCTCAAGCTCAGAGATCCGGATTTTCCTGGCTCTCATTAGTCCCCGTGCCCACCAGAGGAGAGTACCAGCGACTTGCATCTGCTGCTCATGCTTATAACTTTCGGTTAATTCAGACTCAAGCCCACAATTGACTATGGTTGGGGAGGAATGTATCTCTGATCCACCAGATCCGTCTTCCAATATTGCGATGCTTTCCAGATTCCTTGCTAGAGCCTCGCGCATCGCTATCGACTCGCGTCGAAGCCGGTCATTCTCAGCGATGACACTCTGCTTAGTTTCTCGCAGCTGACTGTTGTCGCGTTCGCTTCCAGAAAGGGCACGATGAATCTCTTGGTTCTCCTTCTCGAGCCTCGTGTTGTGTCGCCGTATGTCCTCATAAGCTTTCAATTTTGGGCGAGCTTCGTCAAACTGTGCGCGAAGCGAATCCCGCTCCTTCTCAATGGCCTGATTAGCTTGAACCTTTTGCTTATATTTCTCCCCAGCATTTGCCATTCTTGTCTGCTTCTCCAGCTCCCGTTTCTGGATGTCGAGTTCATCTTCCTTCTCTCGCAGTTTAACCTCGGTATTGGTAAACTTGTCAGCCTTCCGCCGCAATTCGGCTTCACGGGACTGGTGTTCCTTGATTTGTGATTCCTGACCACGGATAACCTCTTCTTGCTGAGATATCTTGTCTTCCAACTCCCTGGGTGAGGATTTGTCTCTATCACTGTGTGCTAAGGTTATTTTCTTTAGCTGATCCTCAACCTCGGCGGACTGCTTTTTGATGGCTTCGTAGTTCTCTTCCAGCCGTTCATACGCATCGTCAAGTGCTTGTCTCTCTAGTTCCAGACATTCAACCTCACCATTCCGACGCTTCAACTGTGCTGTAACCTTGAAGAGCTCCTCCTCCAACTGAAATACCGAAGTCGCATGGGGCGAGGGAGAGGATGGGGTAGCTCCTCTCCAATTGTTCTGATCTTGATCGGGACCTCCATCATCTTCACAAGCGTCTTCAACATCAGACGACGACTGGGACGGATCCAGATCTTTAATGAGATCGGATATCACCTCTGGAGTCGGGTGGGGTAGAGTTGCGATCTTCTTGATTATGTGTGCCTTCGGTGGGGAAATGGCAACTTGGAGGATGAGCTTCACAAACTGCGCTGCTAGTTTAGATCTAGTAGCTGCTATTGTCGAGTTCACAGGACTTGCCCGGGCAACAATGGAGCTCGGCCCATCTGAAGCAAGTTCCTTGATTTCATCGTCTGAAATAATGGTATACGCCGCACCTTGTTGGTCCAAATACGAGGACAACCGCTTGTAGATGACCTGTACTGCTCCATATTAGCATTTGTTTATGCAAATACCTCATAACCCGGGTAGGAGATCTTACAATTTTGCTCCCTAGCATAATCTGACTGTCTATTGGTTGGTAGTTGGCCGAAAAAGTAGTCATAATTGATTTCACCTGGAATTCCATCAGTATGCACCCGGGTCTCTAGCAGCCAGCTGTACGTACAGAGCATTTCCCAAAAGGCATGCCCATCATTCATCTCCCCTAGGGAGTCCACATGATTGCGCAAATGGAAAGAATTGGCCTACGAGTAAGTTTATCAGCATCTGATTCCTGAAAAGTTGGGAAAACGCGTTACGTACCCAGACGACCAGCGCCGCTTCGGTCTCGTGGAGGAGAGTCCCATTCGTAGTCATGTTTTTCTATATAGGGCCTTGCGATCAAATTTGTGTGGAAAGGACGGGCGAAAGAGCAAGGTAGCATATTGGCGGAGCAGTAAAAGCATGAAGAATGAGGCTTTAGGTGAACGCGATATTGAATAAAGACCCTTGTCCTCGGCTTTTCAACACCGCGCTAGTGCGACGTAATCGATAAGGACTGAATGTCTTTTGCACACTCCCGTACTCAACCTTTGTCCACGAAGACAAACTTTTCGTCATAATCATCTCGCTTATGACATGGATCACAATGCAAACAAGAGCTAAGCATATCTATCGTCGACTAGACGGAGATTTTCAATAATCGCAGGCGTGTATTAGAGCTACATCCCGCCCACTTCTGAGTATCTTGCCACCTTGCATAGTAGTACTATCGAGGGGCTATGTGATGCTCCTTAAATACGGCTGGATCTTGGTACGGCCATCCTTCTATACTCTGCAGTATTGTACAAAGTAATGCGAATGAACCGGACCACCTGGAGAACCCTATGCTTGCTCTTAGTCAAGCGTTGGCAGATGGTTGTGTATCCGTTGTCGTGTAATATCCTCATGACCCCAAAATACCCAGATGGTCCCTCAGCTTCCATAAAGCCAGCAGAGACAATGCTAATGTAGGACCGACATTACCGGCACTGCAATGAGATGATTCGATCAGTGTTCCTGCTCTTGAGTGGTCACGGTCTGGTCATCCTCTATAGTAGGAGCAAATTTTTGAGACAATGTATCAATGGAATCGATCGCTTGGGACGAAGCCTTGACAATGAAGCCTCTGTAACGTTCTCTTAGCACTATCCCATCAGACAGGAGCTGTCAAGTCAATACTTTATCAGTTCGAATTCATGTAGCACCACTCCTCCAGCGGCTTCGATGGCGTTCTTGTATTCATTCAGATCAGACTGAGGTGCGTCATTTGGATATGTAATGAGGACTTGTCTCTGCGACTCCTGTGCAGTGACGCCGAAAACAAGAAGGCCAAGGAAAGAAAGAAGGATGATGAGATTCATCTTGGAGACAGATTGTTTGAAAAGGAAGCGATGTTGATGTTGATGGGTAATGGGAAGCGATCGAAAGATACCGACGCCTAGAGGAGTGAAGCAGTGAAGGTGCCAAGCTCAGCCGATACCATTAGTCATCAATTATTTGACCAAGATCCCGATCCTCTGTCCGCTTGCAACTCTTTCTTTCATCAAGCTCACCTCCATCATTCACAATCATCACTTGCCCCATCCGCCGTCTTCTTGGATCGTTTTGCAATTGATAGACCATCACGCCAAGTACTTGCTGTCTCGGAAGGTGGGTCTCGGTAGTTGGGAATTCTGCTTGAAAAAGGAAAAGGCGTTTGGAGCTGAGGAGGTACATTGGTGGTGAAGCGCAACTTGCGCAGGTCAAGCCTTCGTGCTTGGATTTGAACAAACATAGCTAGCAAAATCTTCAGTGACTGTTCCATCCAAGAGCATAACTGAGGTCGTGGTTCCGTGGTCTTTCCATCCTCGCAAGGAGTAATAAAACACTGTGGCGCATTGGATTCAACCCAATAACACACTTACCACTCAGTCAGAAAGAAAGTCTTCCCTTTTTCTGCGTCTACTCTGATCATAGAAACTCTCTATACCCCTTTCAACAACAAAGCTCATCATGTCCGTTGGACTCCCTTCCGATGAAGCCGCTGAAGATTACAAAAAGGGCCTCGAGGATTTGACCCTCAACTCGCGAGTCGAAATAAGCAATCTAACACTCGTTGCAAAAGAAACTACAGAGCATGCATTAGCAATATCCCGGGTCTTGGAAAACCATATCAGAAATGTGAGTCCAATAATATCTTCTCAGCTACGGCCCGATTGGTGTACTGTGGAGAAGCCATAGAGAACAGTAGTTCGTATCAACCCCTAAAACCGATGCTGACTGCATTGTAGACTCCACCAGATCGCAAGCTTCCAGCCCTCTATGTCCTCGATTCGATCGTGAAGAATGTTGGCACCCCTTATACTCTTTTCCTAGGTCGAAATCTTTACAGCATCTTTATGAATGCATATACTTTGCTCAATCATAACGTACGGAGGAAGTTGGAGGAGATGCTTGATACATGGGAACAACCTGTACCTGGATCACTGGATCAGAGGCCAGTGTTCCCCATTGAAACAATACGGCCCATAAAGAACGCACTCCACAAAGCCCGAAGTGCTGCTGCCGAACGATCCCAGCAGGAGCAAGCTCGGACTCAGCAGATGTTGGCCCGTCAACGGCCAATGGTCATGCCAAATACCCAATGGCGAAGTACCCCAACTCCACCACAGGTGAACACTGATTTTCCTACCCCCCTACAACACGGATTCTACCAACAGAACCTACTTAATGGCCAATATCAGGTATGTGATGCTTTAGTATGCCGTCCTGGGCTATGTGCTGATTGTTGCTGGCAGCAACGTCCGTCTTATCTGCCACAACACCAATACCCTCCTTTGCAGCAGGTACCCCAACCATTCCAGCAACCGTTTCAGCAGCCAGTATCGTATCCTCACAATCCACCGCCCCAACAGCCTCTGGACTCGTTGATCAATGATATAGCAGAATTGGTCAGGACCACGCAAGAACAACTTGCCGCAAATGTCTATGATAATGGCCTCAAAGGTCGTTTGACTGCTCTGCTACAATTGCAGGATGTAATGAGCAGGCAGTTGGTCACGCCCAATCAGGTTCAGGCAATTCGAGATCAGATTACAGCGCTTTCCGCACCCCTGAGTCGCGTGCCAGCCACAGCTTCCTATGTGCCTCCAACACAAGCACTCCATCAACAACCGCTGCCCTTTCATCAACCCCTAATACCCGCACGACAGCAACAGACAAATGGCTTGCAGGCTTCCCTTGATTCAAAGAGTTTAGCGGACATCATTGCAAGAGCTCAGCAAAGTTCCGCAACTCCTCCGGCTCCCCAGGCGTCCCTGCCGCAACCACAATCTGCACCCAATCTTCATTCTTCCATGCAGCCAGCGCCAGGTGTGGATCTAGTTGCGGCACTCAGAGCGCAAGGCTTATTGCCTTCTGGCTCCATAACGCCAGCGAACGACTCGAATGGGTGTGTGCCGCTCCCAACAACTTCACATACCCCATCAACACTTTCCACAAGCTTGGTACGCCCTGCCTTGATTAATGATGTAGAACTTACGCCAGCTTCCCTTAAACGGTATGTCCAGCCTCGGCCTTGACCTTTCATGCTACGCCTTTACTAACAAATCAGACCACGACCTCATCTCATCTCCACTTTATATGAGGCGCGGCCAAACCAGTGCTCGACTTGCGGCAGACGTTTCCTTCCTACAGAGGAAGGTAGAGAGAAGAAGGCCCGGCATCTGGATTGGCACTTTCGGACCAATTCTCGACTGACTGCCTCTGCTCAGCGAGGACAGAGCCGGAGCTGGTACGTAGATGAATTGGTAAGGATCTCCCATTGCAAACTCCAGACATGAACTAGGGCTAAAGTTTGCTAGGAGTGGATCCGATCGCGCGACAGTCCTGACGACGCTCCGCTAGCAGAGGGTTCTCCTTTGACAAGTAAAGCCGCGGTGGCTGCTTCCCTTGCTGCTGCCGACCCCCAAAATAAATTCATCCCTGTTCCCTCAGACTCAACACTAGAACGGCTACCATGTCCAATATGCCAAGAAAATTTCGTGACCACATACAATAAGGAAGTGGAGGATTTCGTGTGGCAAGATGCCATCCACATAGGCAGCAGGGTGTATCATGCAAGTTGTCACTCTGAGGTCAAGAAGGACGGTGGGAATACGCCTGGGAGGTTGGGAACACCAGACAGCGTGCTGGGAAAGAGGAAAGCTTTTGCAGCGGAGGTAAGTACATTGGAGGGTGGACCTTCACTAGGCGTTACTGATTGGTCGCAGATTCCTGATATCATGGCAAATCATGCTAAGGCGATCAAGGCATGAGTTCCAAATAGGTCGATCGTGCATTTTGTCTTCCCTCATCCATACCCTAAGCCTGCGTTGTTCGACATTTCCGTTCTGGCAACACAAGGCGCATTGATTCCTTTAGGCATTTCTTGTCAAAGTTTATTTCGCAACGTTGAAAACATGGGTGCTGCTTCCTAGCGTCTCTCAACCCTTTTAGCCCAAAGATGTGGTTCTAAGCTACCTAGGTAGTGATAGCTTCTACTATCCAGTGTTATACATGAACCTTCCATGTGCGCGAGTTCCTGTGGCTGGTCGATAACTGCATGCATGTCAGGCAAGTACTGACGTCGGTCAATGCCCCACGTTCCCCGCCACAGCTCGGGAAGATATCCTTTACTTTCTCTCCGTACATTTTATAATGCACTGCCAATGAACCAATTGACCCGGATATCCTCAAGCCATCACATGCACTCACTATGCCTTCGCCATATACCATCCGCTGGGGCATCCTGGGTACGAGTGGATGTCTGCCTTGTTCCGCGGCCTTCATACCTGTTCCTCCCTACTGGGAAGAGAGTCTGCAACTCTAGGCTAACATGACATCTAGCAACTGGAGGCATTGCCGAAAGTAAGCTCTCTCGTCAGTCTCAATCGCCTTGATATTCGCTCACACACCACCCTTAGAATTCGCCAAGGACCTCATGATCGACCCGTCTACTCGCAATGTCTCCGATGTCAAGCACACAGTCACAGCAGCAGCCTCCTCTTCTAGCAAATCCCGAGCGAAGCAGTTCCTCGAAACCTGCAAATGCCCCTCTTCAGCAGCCGCGTACGGTTCCTATGAAGAACTCGTCAAAGACCCAGCCGTCGACATCGTATACGTAGCTACTCCGCATTCCCACCATTACCAGAATACCATGCTTTGCCTGCTCGCTGGTAAGCATGTGCTATGTGAGAAGGCTTTCACAGTGAATGCAGCGCAGGCGAAGAAGTTGGTCAAGACGGCAAGGGAGAAGAAATTGTTTCTGATGGAAGCCGTGTGGACGCGATTCTTCCCTCTGAGTATTGAGATCAGAAGGAAGATCGAAAGTGGAGAGTTGGGTGCTATACATCGTGTAATTGCGGACCTGAGCTTTGCACAGGATGTAGAAAATACGTGGGGTGCGGATGGAGCGAAGCATAGGATGGTCAACATGGATCTCGCTGGTGGTGCGATGCTGGATCGTACGTCCCCATTTGCTTTTCCTCACTTTTCGAGAAACCTGAAATGGCTGCTAACAGAATTGAATCCCCAGTCGGGATCTATCCACTCACATGGTGCTTCCAAAGCATCTACCACACCGTGCCAGTCGCCCAACGAAAACCACCCACCATCGTTTCCTCCGTAGCAAAGTACCACACAGGTGCCGACGAGAAAACCTCGATGATCCTCACATTCCCCTCCGCACCGGGAGGCAAGCAGACAGCCCATGGCATTGCACTTACCAACTTCCGCGTCGCCACCGACCCTGACGGCTACTTTACGACGAACCCGGCCGTGCGGATTCAGGGCACCAAAGGCGAGATTCAAGTCTCCGGCCCAGCCTTCCGTCCTAGTCATTACAGAATCATACCCGCGGAAGACGACGTGGAGCCGCAAAGTGATAAAAAGGGAATTAATCCGAAGGTACAGGATTACGATTTTCCGATTCCGGGACAGGGCATGTTTTGGGAAGCTGATGAGTGCGCGAGGTGTGTTTCCTTGCATGAGGAAATCTTTGGACAGTGGTATTATGGCATACTGACGATATATATGTAGATGTCTCAGGGACGGGAAACTCGAGAGCGAGGGAATGTCCTGGGAGGAATCCATCGTCATCATGGAAACCTTGGATCAGGTCCGCAAGCAGGCTGGCATCGAATATCGCAATAGGATCGAGACGACAGAGTACCCTGTCAGCCTGTAATCCGACTGATGGGCTGTAAATAAATTGGTAAAAGCCACTGTGAATGTCCATAGAACCGAATGGAGCTTGTTGTACATATGAACGCTCGCTATGAGAAATGGCACCTTTTCCTGTGGTATGCCTTCTATGCTGATGAGTTCGGTATCCTTCTCCCCAAAGGCTTTCGCCAAAATCACTTCTTTTTATCTGCCTCCTTCCCTTTCTCCTTCCCACCACTCTCTTCCTCCTTTGCCTCCTCAACCCCATTGATACCGTCAACGCCATTGGTCTTCTTGCTCTCCTTATCCTTCCCCTCCTCTTCCTTCTTCGCGTCTTTCTCTTCCTGTTGTTGCCGATTCTGTATCTTATTCTCTATCAGGTCATGGAAGGCCGTAATCGCTCTTATCAAACTACTCAAATAGATTGCCATCAGCTGGTCATTCGTCTTGACGCTCATCGCCCGCGCCAATTCCGTGTTGTTCGTCCTATCCTTCCCTTCCCCCCCTTTACCACCAAATGCTTCACTCGGTGTAGCTGTAGGATTGCTCAGGTTCGGCAGCAGATTGAATACATCTTGTAGATTCCCCAGTATGGCGTGGTTGACCGGGAGGTCCTTGTCCATAACTTTTTGCAAATATTGACCGATATCGCGGAGACGGAGGTGCAGGCCTTGGAGCGATTGGAGCTGAGATGTTATGCGGGTGGAGAGAGTGCCGACGGCTACGTCACGGATGTCGCGCAGGAGGTGCTCGACGCCTATTTCTTCTGCTTCTTCGGCTTCGATTATGGAGGGGGTATGCATGAAGGTTTTGGTTGTGGTGGTGCCATCCTGCCAATTAATCTGTCAGCACACGAATTCTTGTACCAGAGTAAAACAAATAGCGCAATCATACATCTTTTATCTCTTCGACCGCAAAGTACGCATCCGTAGGCACGCCCACTTCCTTCGGCTGAACATCTATGATGACGAGCAGTGGATTCGGTGTGTAGCGCTTGAATAGCTCATTGATCTCCAAATCTGACGCCCGTAATTTGGGTCCAGAGTGGTACCATCCTATCAGCTTTTCCCGAGCGTTGACTTTCTTAAACATGTCGTTCATGCCCTCGACATAATTGTGGTCCAGGAACCATACTGATGGATCCTTCTCGTCTTCTTCGAAAGGTACTAGATTAAGCCATGAGCAGAGCCCTGCTTACAGATCTTAACGGCAAGCTGGGGGGTGTGCATACCAGCAAAGCTGTTCGATACTCTCACGTTCTTGCCATCATTCTGCCCAAGTAATACTCCTACGACTCGCTTTCGTAAGCCTTTGCCAGAGCGGCCAAAGTGATCTGCTGCGGAGAGGAGGACGAGGGGTGCGACGGAGACGTTACGCGATACAAGTGAGAGAGTCTCAGCTGTGGTGGCAGGCATAACGTTGAGGGGAGGATCGGGGATTTGATGATCGACTTCTATTCAAGCAGAAAGAGCTTCGAAGCTCTGATAGACGCTAACCTCTTTAGGATAATGGTACCATGCGAGACTGACTTTACAGGCAAAACTCACCTAACATTACAATTTTATATATGCAGATTTGTTCACAAAATATGCTGATATTGGAGACGGTCAAGTGAGAGTGAGACACTGCTCATCAACATCATCTGTATTACGCGAGGCTTATATAGAATAGGCCTTTTCTAATATCGATTCCTCGTACAGGAACATGATTGCTTTCCAATCGAACAGTGACCAACAACGGGGGACATGACAGAGGAATCAGATCCTTCATTCCGAAGCTACGGCATCTCTAGCTATGTCTCGTCCTTCAACATTGTCAATCAAAGTGCCGTCACTATGACTTCTACGATGTTCCAGCTCGATAAAAGATTTGCAACTCAACCCCAGTGTCTCTGCTGAGCCTTTAGCAGACCAGCTCCAGACATTTCGAGCTATGAAGATCTGCGATGCCCGATTCAGTAGCGTCCTCAGGGCCATATACCTGGAAAGGGGATAGACCGGTATTGTCTTTGAACACGCTTCCATCGACTAACATTATCCGATGTATGGTAAGGTGAATACCTGTCAAATTAAAAAGGAGGGTTCCTGCCGCCAATCACGCTCAATCAAGGAAAGTAAGTTCTTGGGTTGTGCAGGTGAATCAATTGTTACAGCCACCCCCCCCCTCGCCCCCTCCCCCACCAAAAAGTCGGCAGGGACTTTTGCAACCGACCCTCGGTCAGCGAGACAGAAGATCAGAAGATCGGTCTAACCAACATGCCCACTGCCAGATATCATAAGGCATAATTCAGCAAAAGCCTTGATTATGAGGATCGTCCATTAACAGACGACAGATTGGCGCTAATCCTAATCAACCATATATTCCTTTCACCCTTCGCGCCTTCCTACTCTACTTGCTTTGGCTTTGTCCAAGTTACTTTCACAATCTGGTACGAATCCTATAGCTAAAACAAGCATCTCGGCATCACTTCGCCTCGAACCCTCCGCTTGTGCTTCGAGCAAAGGACCCTTGCTCAATGAATATCGTTATCAAGACTTGCAGATCGAGAACTCAGTACGAAAAAGGCATGGCTAAAGACGGCCTTTGACAATTGCCTTCTAGGTGCTCTCAAAAAGGTGGTATAGGTTACATTTCAATTGACAGTAATACAGGCATGTTTTTGAAAACAATGGCTTATACTTTCCGTTTCTGCTCGAACGTGAATGGGCGTATTGTACGGGAAAAAGCTCAGGCATATGAAAGCAGTCCTTAGAGCCTGTTCCATTATCTCTTGTTCTTTACTTGGCAACGAAGACAATGCCTTTCGATCTCGGCCTTCACGAAGCTTTGTTATCCTATATAAGGGAAATAACATAGAATGTATTGTTCACTGCAGTTCATTGTGTGAGGGTTTACTTCATAAACTGTACAACAGCGATTATGTTTCGCTCATCTCCCATACCCTCTACGCAGTGCAAACAACAACATCTCGTTCGTCGTCGAGAAAACGAAAACAATCACCAACTTCATTGACACTCAGAATCAAGCTTCAACATATACAAGCGAGCGAAAATGCCTGACTACCGTCCTCGTTCTCCTCGACGTTCGTCCAGAGTTCATGGAAGCAGTAGCTACTACACTTCTCATGACACTTACACGGAGCAGTCACGTCATCATACTGGTGGTCGCAGACACAGGGTTTACCGCGAGAGTCACCACGACAGCCATTCTCATGATGTTCGCTATGCTCCCCACAAATCATCTTGCTGTTCTCCCGATAATCTCCATCGTCTTGGCGAGGTGCCGAAGTTCGGAAATCATTACGTCGAACTGCCACCATCCGAGGCAGCAGCTTGCTGCTCTCGTGACCATCCCCACAAATATCGGGATTCCGTTCAAGGAGACCCTGCACGTCATTATTTTGAGAAGGCACCTCCTCGGCGCGAAGCTGATTATGATAAGTATCAAGCTTACCATGGATTTGGCGATTATTCCCACGGAGCGCGTGGGGCGAGGTCAACTAGAGACAGGAAGAGCAGTCATCACTCTTCTCCTTCTCCGAGACGTTCTTCCCATGCAGAGTCCGATTACAGTACTGACGAAGATTCAGACAGCAGTAGCTATCCTCGGTCACACGGAAGCAAACATGATCCACGTCGACCCTCCGGTACTCGAAAGCCAAGCTACACTACTCCTCGATCCGCACGAACCAAAGCATATGAGAGTCGAAGGGATGGCCCTAGCGATAGCAGACCGCCTCCAAGCAGCCACCGTCGTGAAGAAAGCTCCCGCCACTCCCCTAGGCCCGACTCAAAGTACAAGAGTAGCCGAAGCCACCACCACGACCGCGACGAGTACGAGTCGAAAGGCAGAAGTAGCCACTATCATCACGCGAGCGATGACCGTAGGGACGACAGACACTCCAGAGACAAGTACCGCGACGATCGACACTACACAAGCTCTGCTCCCCCACCACCTCCTCCGCCCGCAACGATCCTCCCAGACTACTACAAGATCCTTGGTATCTCCTCCGGAGCGTCGGCCGACGAGATCAAGAAAGCCGCACGTACGATGCGCGTCACTTCTCATCCGGACAAGCTCCGGAAACAGGGCATGTCGGAGAGGGAGCTGCAGAAGATCGATGAGAGGGCGGCGTTGGTGGGGCAGGCGGCTGATGTGTTGCAGGACGGGGATCAGAAGGTGGTGTATGATCTGAAGAGAGCTCGGTGTACCGCGTACTAGGTGAGTCACTTTGGTCATTCTGTATGTTTGTTGAGGATGTAGGGGGTCCTTTTTCACTTGCCTGATTAGACTGACAGTTTGTACCATTCCTTAATAATCCAATACATTGAGCTCGTACAAAATATATTCAATGAATCCGAGGTGAATTTCGTGAACTTCATCTGTGACATACACCGCTCTTCACTATCGACAAAGGCTGAGCAGCTGACGGAAGTCTTAGACTGTGTAGAATGAAGTATGAAGTACGGACCTACAGTCCATCCGGCGCGAAAACGAATGGTATTGAGTCTCTAGTATGTCTTCTCAAAATAGGCCTTGTCCATCAATGAAAACTATTACACACCCACCACCCACCGTCTCCACATCACAGGGCAATCTCCCGTCCTCCCAGCTTGGGTCATTCTTAGGATCCTAAGTTTCTATGGGACTGGTACTTTTTTTCAGCTGAGAGAGTAGTGAGCGATGAGACGACTGGACATTATTCAGCATATCTCATAGTTCAAGCACCGCATCCGCCTTGGATTCGGTTAAGGCAATATAGGTATACATCCATATCGACAAAGCTCGTATCAACGTAGCCTTGTGGCCTCGCAACCAATAAAGAGAGAGTTGTCATCAGCAAGATTCTTCACTCCTCTAATCAATCCTTGGAGCTCATCATATCCACCCATACCTATCTACAAACCTCGATCACGCGCATATACCATCAACATTCTGCATATCATCCTCTGTCTTTGGCGTTAGCAGCGGCCATTCATTTCATTTTCCAGACTTGGGCTCTCAAGTCGTGATCGAGTAGGTTATTATTAGAGCTTTGATAGCCGGGTATGTGGGAGCTTTTTGGGCAATGGGGTAATGGAGTGAGATTTATGTGTTGGATGATGATGAAGGGGGGAGGGGGCGGGGAGGGTGATGCAGTGGTGTTTGAGGCAAAGTGGGTTTTCAGCTGTGGGAAGGAGAGATTGCAGATGTTGGGGGGATTTGCTGGGTCTATCATATCCTAGCTACCACGAGCAATAGATTGGCGAGCGTTAGGGTCATCGAGCGTTTGAGTATCTAAGAAAGCGACATGGTGGCTTATTGTCACATGCCATGCCACCACCATCATGGATAGCTGGATTTTGGAACTGTGCGAATGGAGCCTCCTCACTGCTCTCTGACGATGCTCTTTCTAGCGCTCCGTGGTAGATGCCGCGTTCTCATCGCCTACGTTGTTCTCTACCCTAGCGACCCTTGTCGTCCAATCTGGCTAGGCAGCTCGGCCTGCAGTGCGCTTAACGTTGTATTAGCTATCCTGCATGGGTCTTGCCCTACTGCGATGATTGCTTCTCAATGTCATACGCTCTCCACCTTGTGATCCCGCTGTCGGCTCCCCAATGATCGCACCCCCCGCGTCTTGAAGCTGATCTGTGGATTGGTCGGAAATGCACTGCTCGTGATCAGTTTGACGATCTTGGTTTTGTTCAAGCGCGTATGCGATACTGAATAGAGGTTCCTGAGGTCCAGTTCCGGTGACATCTGCCAACGTGAACTTCCGCTTTTTCAAAGGAGCATTCATAATCCACTCTGGACCCACAACGACTGGAGCAAAAGACACACGCAGGGCATTGTGGAATACCTTGAGCTTAGAACCCCGTCCCCGGCCCAGTGGTTGTTTTGAATACTTGCTTGGTATGACATCGTTCAGTGTGAAAGAAGATCTTTTCGAAGAAACTGCTTCTGGGACAATGTCCTTGATAGCAAACAGTCGCCTTCTCTTGGTAGATTTCGTAGCCCTATTGCCTAAAGTGAACTTTTGCTGTGAGTTCTCCTTCTCCATAAGATCCACTTTGCCTTTTACATCTGTAGACTGACTGATAATCGGTCCCGCAGATCTAACGACACGGATAGGCTCGATCGGCTTTCCTGTCTGCGGAACCCTGAATGCGGGATGTTGTCCATGGTCATTTACAGTAAGATATTTGACCAATCTACCTCCAGACATTGAACTCTTACAGGTCTTTCCTGAAGAATCATCAAGCAGCGAATCCCCAATCTTCGGGCAGATCCGAGCATCTTGAGAACCCTCCGTGCCACTGGCCAGCAATAGTGACTTGGTTCCATCGTCGTCAACTGGGCGGTCACGTAAGCTTTGGGTGGAAGCTTCGTGGGGTATTTTCCTCAAGGTAAGGGATATTGCATCCGAGTCAGAGGCATCACCTCCACTAGTTCCAAGCGTCCGGCTCTGTTCGGTATTGAAGTTCTCCGGGGATGGATTAGCAACATCAGCAGCGTTCTCTATAGCAACCTGAGATGTGGCAAGCGGGCTCTTCACGAAGGTCAAGAGCGGATTAGAGTGGTCGGAGCTGTTTGGCTGCCTATTCCACCTAGCAGGGTGGCGTCTTGTAAGGCGTCGTTTCTGCGAAGGGCGAATGGGTGAATAAGAGTCGTCAGAGATATCTGGCTGCCTATTCGATCTAGCATGGCGTCTAGCCAGACTTCTTTTCTGCGAAGGGTTGACAGGCGGATCAGACTCCTCAGAGCTGTCTAGCTGGCTTTCGGCGGGCAAGCGAGTGGCAGGGTGTCTTTCCCGCAAAGGGTTGATTGGCTGGTCAGAATTTCCGGAGCTATCAGACCGAGAGCGATCCATAGAAAGAGACCGTTGCACGACAGGTACTGGCATGTTCGGTACGGCTGGCGTGGTCTTGTTTCCATTACTGTCGGCAGCATCGCTACTGACTTTCCGTGGAATTGGCTGTTGTTTAGTGGCCTGGATGACATATTGCCGTCCATTGAGTCTGGAGATCGCTGTGTGACGAAGTTTCGTAGGATCCTCGTTACCGGGAACATCAACAGTGCACCGACACTGCATTCATGTCAGCCAGGCAAAATTGTGGGCGCAGATTCACCGTCCGACCTTGGTTTTGCGGCGACCCTCGCAGGCCGCACATTCAGTCCGAACGAGCGTGGTACTTCGCGCAAAAGTCCTTTCACCACTTACAGATGATATTTTGCGGTCTTTGCCGAGATAATGTTGACGGCGAAAGTCGTATACACTAGGGCTGGGTGGAGGTGCAGGATTGTGTGAAGCGATTGAATAACGTGGGGACCCATGGCCTTGTGTGAAAATGTTTCGAGCACCACTCTCACTGTCACTACTACCACTACTCACCTCGATCGCGTGGCTCTCATCTTCTCCCAGAACTCCAAAGTCGTTGTGATCATCATGCCGCGCGCTCAACGCCATTGTCCTAGCCAAGGGACTGCTCTACTTTAATCGAGGAGGAGCGTAGCGTACGCTATCGCGCGGTACCGAATGTTGGCTGCCGCTTGTTCGAAGTGTGCGGAGAGTGTGTTGACAACGTCAATGCTTTCTAGTACATTGGGGTCTTCAGATAAGCTTAGAGGAGCGGCAAGCCTCCCTCCTAAGTATTCCTTTGTTTCTTCTGCAAGAAGATCATTGACACGTAACTTAGGATTATGTCCTGTCGGAGTGGGTGAGGGTGGGGTGTCTTCTATTTCAGTGCGTGAGATTCTGGTTTCAAGTTTGAAGGCTATTCTTCGTGCTTTGTCCTGCGGGGTTCCTACATTGCAGTGCTGGAAATTTAGGTCTTTACATAAGCCACACAGAGACAGGGCTTCATGGCACTTGGGGCTTGAATAAGAGCAGAGTAGACAGCTCGAAGGGGATACAACAGGCAGTCTGAAACATTACCGTCATTGTTTGAGACGTTCTCAGATGGGTCTTCGCCGGAGACAACTATTCCGGTCTGTCTTGGGTTCCATTTTAGACTTTGAATTTTCGAAGGCGTACTTGTGGGGACCACACTCGCCGTCTGTTGCAGCTTTCCCAGATATTAAGCTGGGTACAGTGCCTAGCCATGCTGACTCGACTGCTATTCTTGGTCATATTTGGCATCGTAACGTCCGTAGAGCTCCAAACCTGTGGCCAGCCTGAAGAGGTCCCCTGACGGCTCATGACCCAGCATGATGGCTTACTTCATAGATCCCTGGAACGATGGGAGGGGTAGGTGCTATTGCAAGATTTGCCTCGATTTGCCTCACACGACACAACACTAGCCAGCGTGACTTGGGGTCACACTGGGCTAACGTGAAATTCCACAATCTGCGGAAAGGTTCCTTTTGTAGAGAAGAGGATCAAAGCCCAGGAATGCGGCAAATGCTGCCGAGTCATCAAGTCTGTCACATCACTCTGTAGCAATTCAGATACGTTTGGTGGTAACGTATCATATCGATTGATCAAGGCGATCGACAAAATCCTGGCGATAGCCAAGGTTTCTGGACACAGCGAGTGCAGAGTATTGTATCGAAAATCTATGATTCTGTGGCTAATACTGAATCCTCAGATACCCCCTCTCGCTACTTGGTACTTTATCGAAACTACTTAGCGCGCTAGCCGCGTGGTGTTTCATCACCACATCCCATTATCATACTCCACAAGTACCCACCCACCCAACATGGCACCCCCACCCACCCAACATGGCACCCCCACCCATCCCCCAACCCACCCCCGAATCCCCCGAAGTAATCGCCTTCGCAACCCGCATCTACAACGCCGCCCGCGCCGGCGACCTCCCCATCTTCCAACAAGCCCTACCCGCCGGCCTCCCCGCAAACATGACCAACGACAAAGGCGACACCCTGCTCATGCTATCCACCTACCACGGCCACCACGCGCTCTCAACGCTCCTGCTATCGCATGGCGCCGATCCCAACCGGCTGAATGATAGGGGGCAGAGTCCGTTGGCGGGGGCGGTGTTTAAGGATGAGGGTGCGATTGTGGAGTTGTTGCTTGGGGCGGGGGCGGATGTTGATTTGGGGAGGCCGAGTGCGTGGGAGGTAGGTTTTGTTCTTGATGTGGATTTTTAGAGGGAGGGTAGGGATGTGAGATTGTGGCTGATGGGTGGGTTACCTATGTAGGCTGTGGAGTTGTTTCGGAAGGGCGAGATTTATGGGGAGAAGTTTGATAGGGCGCGAGAGGAGATGAGGAAGAAGACGGGTGTGGGTGGAGGTGGGGTGGTGAATGGGGCGAGTGGGTTGTGTTGATAGGCGATCTTTCTGGATTGCAGGTATGGAGGGATGATTGTACGATTCATGACGTGGAAGGTAAGTGGTGTGTACTATTGGATGTCGAAACCGACGTCTGTATCAAGTAAAATTGGATGGGTGAGGCGACATGTAAGTTGTCTCTGTTGACGCCAAAGCAGTGCAGCAAAATCGGCTTTGGATCCTAGCTACGTGTCCCAGATGATTGTTGTCGAGACGGTGAGATCACATTTCGCATCGCTGAGGGCAGCGAACCGCTTTATCAATACTCCGACACAGCGCACGGAGTACTTTACATTTGGGATGGAAAACCCGGCTTTATATACAGTCCATCATCTAGGATATGACCCTTCATGCAGATATCATATGCACATCAGTCATGTCCCGCATGAAGTCTTGACTTCTTTCTTTTTCCCATCAACATGCTCACCCAGCCTTAACCAATTCCGGTACAGGAAACTCATCCTCCAGCCCCACTCTCGCCACGACGTTCATACTTAGCAACTCCTGGATTAACAGCTTTGCCGCATACGGTATGGTCATCTTCGTCATACCTTCGCTCTTCTTGCAGGTTTGGCAGTACCCGAGATATCCCATCATACCGCACGTTCCGCATATGTCGACAACATGTGCATCGCTGCTGAGCATCAATCTTTCCAGTAAGAGCTGGGAAGCGCCATACGCGATCAGGCAATCACGCTCCATCTCCCCAAGACGTAACCCTCCGTCACGAGAACGACCTTCCATGGGTTGGCGGGTGAGAGTCGCACGAGGACCGCGAGCACGGGAGTGCATCTTGTCCATGACCATGTGCTTGAGTTTTTGATAGTAGATGGGCCCAAAGAAGACATATGCTGGCAGAGACTCTCCTGTGATGCCGCTTGTCACGAAGTCTTTGCCGCCGTAGCTGAAACCGTGCTTGATGAGTATATCGCCCATGTCTTCGATTTTGCTGCCGCCAAACGCTGTCCCGTACTGCAGGTCGCCGGACATAACGCCCGCTTTCCCAGAGACGAGCTCCATCATCTTGCCGACGGTCATACGAGAGGGAAAACCGTGCGGATTCATGATGATGTCTGGAACGATGCCTTCGTCGGTGAAGGGCATGTCGATTTGTTCGGCGATGAGACCCACAACACCTTTTTGACCATGGCGAGACGAGAATTTGTCGCCGACTTCTGGGAAGCGGGTTTGGCGTGTCTGTACTTTAATAATCTTATGATCGCTCTCCATGGTCGAAATCATGACTTTATCGATATAGCTCGGGTCTGGGAGGCGATAGGTCATGGGCGTATCTTTGAAGTCTGGAACTGTCAGGTCGCCACCGATACCGGTGGAGGCATGCGGATCGATAGGCGTTTGCTTCATGATGAAGACCTCGCCTGAGGAAACCTTTTCACCAACTTGTGCCAGACCGTGGTCGTCAAGAAGAGCATGCTTTTTGATGTTGACATTATTCTCTTTATGAGGATCGCCCACCCGCTCTTCTAGGCCGTTGGGCCATCTGCGTAGGATGGTACTGTACTTACGGAACACTTGGCAGCGGCCAAAACCTCGATCGCAGGAAGCTTTATTGAGGACGAGGGCGTCTTCTATATCGTAACCCGAATAGGACATTACAGCGACGATCGCATTTTGGCCGGCGGGTAATTTGTCGTACTTGATGAGTTCGATCGCCCGGGTCTTGACCATCGGTTTCTGAGGGTATACGAGGAGGTAGAGGATGGAGTCAATGCGTGTATATTGGTTGTGAGCGATGGCACCGATGGCTTGTTTACCCATAGCGCATTGGTAGGTATTTCGAGGAGACTGATTGTGATGAGGGTATGGAATTAGACCTGCCACAGCTCCAAGTATGGTATATGGCTCGATCTCAAGATGAGTGGTTGCTTGATTGATGTTGGTCTCGTACATTGCAATATTCGAGTCATCCTCCTCGTTGACGTCCAGATACTCGACTAGTCCTCGAGAAAGGAAGTCGTCGAAGTCCATTTTCCCCTTTCGCAGAGCTCGGAGAAATCGAGATGTCACCTTTGATTTTGCTTTTTCGACGATAATAAGGGGGCGACAGATTCTTCCTTCATCCGTTGCAATATGGACCGCATTCTGGTGACCGTTGAGAGAGACGCTGACAAATTCAGAGACTCGACCCGCTCGACGCAGTCGTCGGAATTGAACTATAAATTGCCTCGGGTGATGCGTAAGAGCTATAGGTGTACCATTGATGAAAATCATATGGGCTCCGTGTGAGTACATGTCTTTACCGTTGGCTGTATGCACGTCTTGGGCCCCTAAAATAAACACGATCTTTCTTACTGGAGCTTCCTCATTGTCCGTAGTGATATGAGTCATCAGGGCCAAATTTTTTACCAATCCGCAGGCTTCTCCCTCAGGTGTATCTGACGGACAAAGCATCCCAAATTGCGATGGCTGTAATGCTCGCGGCCCTGTAATCTTCCTCGTCTTCTCAAATTGACTGGTAATCCTGGTCATCATACCTAAAGCACTGATGTAGCTTAGTCGACTCAAGACGTGGGTCACGCCCGCGCGCTTCATCTTGAACCTTTTTAGGTCCCAATTCCCTGTAGCAACGGATCGCGATATGCCAGCTGTGATATGGTTGGCCTGCATTGTTAGATATCTTAGCGCATCAAATTCCTCAGTTCTCGCCGGCTTTTTGAGCACTTTGTCTATGCCAACTTTTATGTCATGGTTGAACTTTTTGAATAAATCCTCAAACAATAACGATAAGAGCTGCCCAGCCAATTCAAGCCGTTTGTTCCCATAATAGTCCCTATCGTCTACCAGGGTGTCATCATGGAATGCCATCAGCGTCCGCCTTGTCATATAAGCAACGTAGAGAGCTTTCGGGCGGAAGTCAAGGCCAATGACAGGGACGTGATTGATTATCACATTAGCCATCGCCTCTATTGCTTCCTGTACATATCTCCGTCGGAAATCTGAATACCTCATTGTCCCTTTCATCTGAACCTTCTGACCAATGTATTCTAGAGCCTCATACTGCGTAGTGACCCCTAGCTTGGCGCACTCTTCGAAGTTGACCGCAAATGTATCTTGATAAGCAGAATCTTGGCCTGCAATAAGCAATAGGATCTCGTGGTCGGAATGTATTCCTAGCGCTTTGAGCACCAAAACAACTGGGAGATCTTCGCTAAGGAAATTGTGTTTGAGGAAAATCCGATCATGCTTCATAAAGACATAGGTCTTCGATTTGCGCTCGTGAGTAGAGCTGGGGAAATCAGTCCAGGACAAGCAAGGAGGCTAGAGTTTCAACACACCAAGTCACAGAGGCTTGGACAATGCCATATTTTGTTCCTTTCTCCACGATAACCCTGTTCTTACTGATCTGCTCTTGGACCAAGATCACTTTCTCGGTGCCGTTCACAACGAAATAGCCACCGGGGTCTAATGGACATTCTCGAAGGTTTGCCATTTCGTCCTCTGTCTTGTTTGTGAGGATGCATCTAGAACTTCGTAGCATAACAGGTAGCCGCCCGATCACGATGCCCTTTCGGCGGATAGTGCGAAGACCACGCGAGTAGGAAACGTCAACCATAATTGGGGCGGAGTAGCTATTGTCGCGGAGGCGGCATTCATTTGGCGTGACAGTCGAATTTCCCCAGCGATACTTCGCCATATCCGCCTCGTCTTCCTCTATGCGGGTCGGCCAACCGAGGTAGATATTCGTATACTCGATGAAAAATTTGGGGTCTATATCGCTAAGTATTCTCTCATTTGCCTTGACAATTCTCTTCATATCTACATCGATAAAGAAGTTGTAGGAGTCAATGTGCTGCTTCACAAGACCTTTGACCTTGAGAAAGGCTGGGAGAAGGTTCCATTTGTCCTAAGTCACCCGTCAGTTGACGCAGCATGCTTCACTAATGGAAAGGGTTAGTGGTGTCTCGGCGTTTGATGTTCAGCACTGGCCAATCTCTAGGCCGTCTACACCACAAGAAAAGTTCTTTGGGATTCTCGTGACTTCACTGAACCATGAAAGCTCGCAGCCAAATACCGAGTCAAGAGTCTGGTAGAATAGGACAAGAGAGAGGACTTCTGTGTCAATACCTTTGCAGTGTCGATAGGATCAGTCAAGGATTTTCCCTGATAAAAGGGCTCAAGGAGAGCATCGAAGCCCTAGAAGGAGGGTTTTTATGTCAGAACATTCTTGCACCGTAAGAGACCAAATATACATCTTTCTGGCCAACATTGCGTTGCTTCTCAGTTGCTGATTCAGCTTGAGTGACGGCTGATTTTGGCTGAGCCTGTTTTCTGACCCTTTTGGGAGCTGGTTTCGAAGTTGATGTGTGCTAATTATTGTCAGTGGAAGCGAGTGAAGAGAAAAAACCTCCTGTACCTGAGATGATGCTGGATCAGCTTCTGGGTCCTTGGATGTCTCTACCGGTTCTGTACCTCTTGTACGGGTGGGAGGAGGCGCCATGGAGATTTATATTCCATGCCAGAAATATCGTAGGTTTTCGCAGATACGATTTGATAGAGCATCTGATTGGCCGTGACGCACTCCGTTTACACTTTACTGACACAGCCGTCGTTGTCGATCTGCCGTAACGTAGTGGACCCTGGCACTCAAAAAGGAATAGCCGAATCCTCACCGCTTCAATGCGCGGTAGGCGGAGTGGGGTTTTTGTCTAAGGTACCTCGGTACCTACTTGGTAATTCACGTATCTTCAGCTGCCTGCTACCAGTTGCCTCACGGTGTCACACCTACCATCTTTTTCTTGTGGGCTGTTCACTAAGGTAGGTACGTTCCTATAAGATCACGATGGACGCATGACCTCGGAGCGTAGAGCCGCAGCGGAAAACTGTTAGGACTATTCTACTTCTATCTAGATTTTCAGGGGTAACTTAAGTTATCGAATGAATTTGACAAGTGCCTCATGATCCTAAATGTGGGGAGCATGATGCACTTGTACTATGTAAGGCTCAGTATCTTACTTCACTATAGATCTTGAATGGCAGATGAGGGGGTTCAGGGTGTGGCCTTCTGGTATCCTCCGATTCGCGGCTGTAGAATTGGAAGATGTGAACTCATGAGGGTTTCAACTGCTTTCGCAACAGCAAAGAGCAGACGGAATGGTTCAGCCAGTCATACCGGTAACTTTGAGTCTGATCTTGACTATCGTCACGCATGGCCATCTTTAGTTTCTTGGAATAGTAGACCAGCTCTCCAATTCAAAGGTACAATGAACGAACCAAGGTAGAATATTGATCGTAGCGCAAGCCTAGATCGCCAACATCAATCCCACCCCAATTTGACACCTTGAAACGCTTTCCTCCTTCTCTACCACCCTTCCTATCGCCTTCTTTTGTATTTGTACTTTGCATATCCATCACTAGAAGTTTCGATTCTTCGGAACGCTGTACGAGATCAGATCGCAGATACGAGAACCCGCGGGGCTTCGCAGGCGGAGCCGATGCAAGCAGACCCATTCACTTGGAAGACCAATTGTTGACCATCACTCTGCTCCAATCGTGACCTTCACATTGGGCCTCATTCACTTTGTGAGTATTTCGTCATTCCGACAGACAATAGCCTCCCCTCACTGTTCCTCTTGGAAAGGACGGCTTCTTTCAGTTCACCTTCAACTTCTCAATTGCCTACCTTCACCGCCCACCTCAACCCCACACTCCGACCTCGCTTCAGATATCTTAGTACCCAAGTACTAATGGCTTCTATCTCGTCTTAGCATCATGGCATTCAATAATTCTATCACTGCACGTTACGACGAATTACGATCACCAAATCCTCCTCTCACTTCAACCAGTACCGGCACCACCACACCTTCCTCAAGATACTCTGGCAGTTTTGTGCCTAATCACTCTCAACCCTTCGGCAGCGACGCTCGAACAAGCCTCCAGCGTAGGCAGACTACAGACTTGAGCAAGATGCCCCCTATGACACCCATTGGCCAACAGCCAACACAAGTAATGGAGCCAGTTGATCTGTCTGCTTCAGTGAGTTGCTCAAGACCTCACTTTTCCATCCTATGGATCTATCTTTCATATCACTTTTTGCAACCACGAACATCAAGAAGCTGCGCCATTACGGTCCTTTGAATTCATTCTCGTGACCTTTGTGCGATTATCATATGATTTAACTGACGATTACTTCCTTCAGACTATCCACAAGGCTCAGCTTGTAAGCCGATCTTCCCTTCCACCCTATGCAGCTTCCTGGCATCCAGAGCTTGTCATGTTCAAAATCATTGGTCACTACAAGTTCTCATCCTGACGCATTGCAGGTCGAGAAGAAGAGACTGGAGCTTAAGAACCTTCAAGAGCAAAAGGAGCGTTTCGAGGCCCAAATGGCTATTTTCAATAAGCAGCAAGCGCTGGAAAAGGAGGAATTAGATCGAATGACAGTTGATCTTCAGCAATCTAGTCTGAACGGTGGACACCAGAGCGAGCCGACAACACCGCCTGAGTACCGAGATTCGGTCTTTGGTTCAGCCTTTGGTCGCAGTAATCGCTACTCGACCTCGAGCATCACTTCGCCTCCTGGTCTCAATCGAAGCAGTCGCTCCGGTTCGCAGATCACTTCGCCGCCTTCCGAACTCGCTCAGACCTTACACAATCACATCACTTCCGACACCCTGCCCTCAAAGTCTGTACCCGGTTCAAGGCGTGGATCGAACGAGGCAATCCGTGCATACGTCCCCGAGACCAATGGTACGAGCCGTCGTAATGCGGCGTAAGTTATCCTCCGCTCCATGGATTAGGAACTCGGAGCTTTACCTACTGACCTATGGCTAGTAGCAATCGATACTCGATGCCCGTTACAGGTCTGAGGAGCCTCAATCACGAAACCGTACCCGAGCACTCCGCTACTGGGACCCTTGGTCAGATCAATACTACGAGCTTCCTCTTCGATGATGAAGATACCAAAGAGGCAACCACGTCTCCAGATGTGAAAAACTACCTCCAAATGAACGCTACTGACGATAAATTTCCTATTTTGGTTCGTCGCAATGATTATCCTGGAGTGGTGAGTCTTATTCGAACCTATTTTCCGCAGGTCATAGCTCACGGCATGCCGCAGCTTTCTGCATCTTCGCGTGCCTTAGACTTAGCGCTTTCACAGTCTCCTGGACCGGAGGCGCAGACAAACGGCTGGACTCCTGTTGCTGGTCACCGCCTTTCTCAACAGGGTCTCCCACAAACTGTTCTCCCCTCTTTAACAGCCAATCAGATGAGCAACGGCATTGCTAATATTGAGTCCCAAAAGTCAACCGAAACAATGAGTAACCTGCGAAATCCCAATCGGCATTCTATGGAAGCAAGCCTTGCTGCATACAATGCTCAGTCGAGTCAAGCTTCGTCAAACGATTCAAGCCGACCAACAACCTTAGGCAGCATTCACAACTCGTACTCGACCAACGATGTTCCGACATTGAAGAAAGCTAATGGGCTGATGACGACGAATATCACGCCTCCAAAGTCCCAAGCTCAGCAGCAATTCCACAATCACAACGCCAGTCTGGGCCGCATTCCTCCAGGTGCGATGAGCCATAAGCATAGCCGTGAGCTATCCGGAGGTGATGCTCGACGCGATGAGCCGGCCAATCAATACCAGCAGACGATGTCAGGTCTGCAAGCCAGCGCTGCTTCTTTTGGCCCTGCCGCCACTGCGGCTTCCCCCGTGGAGTCATTACCAAATCCAGTGGCTCAGATTAATACCATGCAATTTGCAAATCAAGCTTTTGGGTACCCTCAATATGGAATGCAGATGATGGATATCGGAATGACACCTATGAACATGGCGAGCCCAATGGCCTTTCAGAACCAGATGCAACCTTACCAAACACAGAATGCTTACACTCTTTACCCCAATTACTCTGCCCAGAACCGCTTTCAGGATAGCCAAGCACGTGTCATTCAGCAGCGACGTATACAGAATGGCGAGGAAAACGCTCGCTTCAGTAATGTCAAGCTGGAGCAACTTCAGGGTGAGATCCTTGGTCTGTGCAAAGATCAGCACGGCTGCCGTTACTTGCAAAAGAAACTCGAGGAACGCAATCCCGAGCACATCCACGTCATCTTCATTGAGACGTACCTGCATGTGGTAGAGCTCATGACCGATCCCTTTGGGAACTACCTGTGTCAAAAGCTCCTTGAGTTCTGCAACGATGACCAGCGTACCATTTTGATCAACAATGCAGCCCCAGAAATGGTTAAGATCGCTCTAAACAGCCACGGGACTCGCGCTTTGCAAAAAATGATTGAATTCATCAACACCCAGGAGCAGATTCAGACTATCATCAATGCCTTGGACGACAGGGTGGTAGAACTGATTCAAGACTTGAACGGCAATCATGTCATCCAGAAATGCCTAAATCGTCTTTCTGCCACTGACGCTCAGGTATGATGGTTGTCTGAGATTAACGTTCAAACACACAGAGCTGACACCTCATAGTTCATTTTTGACACTGTTGGATCAAATTGCGTTGCCGTTGGTACTCACCGCCACGGCTGTTGTGTTCTTCAGCGCTGCATCGACCATGCCACGGGCTCCCAAAAAGCGAAGCTCATTAGCCAAATCACCGATAGCGCCTTCCAGCTTGTTCAAGATCCGTTCGGCAACTATGTTTTACAGTATATCGTCGATCTTCAGGAGGAGCCATTTACAAACCCTCTGTGCCATGCGTTTGAAGGAAGAATTCCTTTGTTGTCTAAGCAAAAGTTCAGTTCTAACGTCATTGAGAAGTGCATCCGCGGAGCGGATTCAAGCGTCACTCGGATGATGATTGAAGAGATGCTCAACGCACCCGAGCTTGAGCGTATGCTCAAAGACTCATATGCCAACTATGTCGTGCAGACAGCGATGGACTACGCGGATCCAGAGACCAAAGGCCGTCTTGTCGAGGCCATACGTCCCCTTCTGCCATCGATTCGCCAGTCGCCCCACGGTCGACGCATCCAGAGCAAGATTATGGCGCAGGATGGCCAAGGCCGCTTCAGCGGCAGTGGCACTCCCACTGACCGTTCCTCAGGGCAGATCCCGTTGGGATTGCAAATGGCCTCAAGTCCAATGACAAACACGTACGCAGCACCAGTTAACGGATTCAACGCAATGAATTACAATTTTAATACCCAGTACCGTGGCGCCTATCCCCAGTACACTCCTTCCGCGGTTCACTCTCACACCATGAGCAACGGGTCCAATAACTTCTTGCAACTCAATGCGGACAGCAATCAGCAGTCTGTACAACAGCCTGCACCGTCTTATGGGCGTTTTGGGGCCAACGGTGGCTTCTTTTGAATGTAAATGATCTGTACCCTACGACATCATGCGAATACGGCCTGATAATCCTATATTACGCACTTCACAATTATGATACGCATGACAACAATCGCCTGGATACATATTTGGATGATCGGTCTTCCCTCGAAGCCTGGCGCTCAACGGACATGAATTCTTTACGCATTGTCACACATCCCGTCTTTGCTCTAGTACATCATTTGCAGCGAGCTCAACAACATTCTGCTGAGTGTAGCAGAACTTGCTGATCGACTCTGTAGCAACTTGGAGCACAGGCACAGAGCATCACTTTGATTCCCTGTATCCATATTGCATACAGCATCACAGCGACACATTGTCTCTTTTTGTTATCAATCACGTTCGACAACTTAGTGGAGGCCGAGGCTCGCCAAGTCGGGTCGTCAGCGTGCGGAACTTCTTTTGAACAAGTCTACTGGAGTTGTTCATCATCAAGCAACAAATTTCTGCATTCTTGCGAGACAGATCCTGTGAACAACACACCACAGTACTATTTTGGCCGCCCACACAGACCGCGACAAATACAGATTTTCTGCATTTTCATTTTCATTATCTCAATCTGCGTCACAAAACTTGCGAGAGAGAACCCAATGTACCCTCTTTCGAGGCAATATCCTGATCTTACCACCTCTGTTGCGAAGCCTGATATGATGAGGTATTTCAGGTTGAAGGGGTCACCATTGGCCCTATCTAGTAAGCATTGGCTGTATCTAGCAAGAATTCGATAGAACAAAGCTATCTTTGACTACAGAATGGGAAGTCTGGTCCAGTTGATGCGCCTATGAGGAAGGGTAGAGATGCATATTTGTGTATGCAATCGACAGATATAGTCTCGAGTAAGGTTTCGTGCCCAGTATTTATCAGAGCTTTGCAACGACCTACAAGGGTATTATAAGGAGAAAAGCCTGTCGAGGGGTACGATCCATGAATTTCTGCATACAATAGCTCCTCGGATCAGTGACCTATATAATCTTGTGACATCTTCTTCGGGGACCATCCGTCATGTATGTCTGATCTGGAAACATCCATAGCCTTTGGTTCTCACCACCAGCCTGGTAGGGCGCTATGCTAGCGTAGCTTTTTAATACCCTTAGTTTTACCTTTCTCTGCAGAGCAAGATAGCCAATGCTCACCACCAATTCAATATCTCTGCAAGGCGCAATATACTATCAAGGTCGCTACCACGGTCCATCTATAGCGGCTTATAGTGTTCAAGTTCAGGAAGTTTAGCACGGACATACAAGATGCCTACAGCGACCAAGCCGACGAAAAACCAGCTCCGGAGGGCGAAGAAGAAGGCCGCCAAGCACAACGGGGTATTCCCAATTCACACAAAAAGCATTATACTCCTGCTGACGCTCTGTTGCAGAACCTCCCCTCCCCAACGCCTGAGCTTGTGACTGATACTGAGACGGAGATTGAGGATAAGCTAAAACCCGGTGAAACAGCGCCTGCTGTGCTATCAACACAAGACGAAGATGGCCTTTCCGATGGCATCGTTGGTATCGACGGAACGGATCCGCTTTACGAGATGTACAAAGACATAATGAGCAGATTCGAGCAGAATGACAAAGAGGACCCATCTACAAAGGAACCCGAAAAGCCCGAAATCTTCTACGATGACGACGATGAAATACCCGACGAGGATGAAGAGGCAGGCCAGCCTAAAATGTCAAAAAAGAAGAGGAAAGAACAGAACAAACTATCAGTCGCGGAACTCAAGGCATTAGTGGAGAAACCGGAGACTGTAGATTGGACTGACACATCAGCTTCAGATCCGCGATTGCTTGTCCACATCAAGGCATACCGAAACATTGTACCTGTACCCTCGCACTGGTCGTTAAAGCGTGAGTATCTATCATCCAAACGTGGCGTAGAGAAGCCGCCCTTTGCACTACCAAAATTCATCCAAGAAACTGGTATCGCAGAGATGAGAGATGCAGTTCTCGAAAAGCAAGATCAAGCAAGCCTCAAACAGAAACAACGAGAGCGAGTCCAGCCTAAGATGGGAAAGCTCGATATCGACTACCAAAAACTTTACGAAGCCTTCTTTAGATTTCAGACCAAGCCCGAGCTGACACGGTATGGAGAAGTGTACTACGAGGGCAAAGAGTATGAGACCAACCTCAAACATCTGCGACCTGGTGAGCTCAGCGAAGAGCTGAAAGAAGCTCTTAACATTCCACCCGGCGCTCCGCCGCCATGGCTGATCAATCAACAGCGTTTCGGTCCACCTCCATCATATGCTGCGCTTAAGATACCCGGACTCAATGCTCCTCCTCCACCTGGTGGCGCTTGGGGATTCCACCCTGGTGGATATGGGAAGCCACCTGTCGATGAGTACAATCGCCCCCTCTATGGCGGTGATATCTTTGGTGTGCTGCAGCCACAGCAGAACACTCAGCTAGGCGAGCCCGTCGAGAAGACGCTGTGGGGTGAGTTGCAAGAGCCGGAAGAAGAGTCTGAAGAGGAGAGCGATGAAGAAGAGGATGAAGGCGAAGAAGATGCTGCCACAGGTTTACAAACACCAAGTGGCACGGAAACCCCAGGAGGCATGGCTTCTACTGTTCCATCAGAGTATGGTGGTGCTGACAGCGTCGCTTATGAATTTGATCTACGGAAGCAAAGGCGTGGTACAGATACAGAAGAGTCTACACATCCCCGAACAGCATATCAGGTCATTCCCGAGCAGCAAGCGAAGGTGACTGGCTTCTTCGGTGGAGAGCGTACGTATGACCTCAAGGCAGCTCAAAGCACTTTGCCTGTGCTGGGGCAAGAGGACTGGAATAGGAAGAGGAAGAAGCCAGGGGACGTGGAGGTGGCCATGGATCCAGATATCTTGCAAGCTAAGGACAGCATGGATAAGGAAGAATTGAAGAGGCTGTATGACGCACAAAAGAAGGAGGAGCAAGGGCACTGGGGGCATCAAGAAGATTTGAGTGAGATGATAGCAAATGAAAGCCGAAAAAGGCAGAAGAAGGATGAGGAGCGGAGCGGCAAGCGGTAGCATGATCAATCTAGGGTGAGATGGACAGGAACTTGAAGACTTGATCAGAAGCATTTCAAGATTGAGCATGCCATGCAATCCAATCACCTAATGAAAGTAAGAACAACCAAGATTTGAGCTGGCATCACAAGTGATCTAAATGCATTTATAGAGGTAAGGATCTGGAGTTTCTCTGTGAAGATAAAGGAGTATTCACTCCAGGACAGACCAACTCGGAACTCAAGAGGCTTTGCTGGACAACCAAAAGTTACATTGAAGCATAGACAACTAGCCGTTCAGCCCATTGTGGTTAGCGTGCTGCCAAGGAGAAACATTTTCTGACGATCATCGTCGAACTTTTGCACAGCTGCTACGCGTATCGTACTTTCACATAACCTGCGGATTTCAGTATCCGCCACTGCTTCGAAGCTGGTATATCATTCAGCACTCACTCTCCCGCTGTGACAGCCACTTCGCCGAAACATGGATCGAGGCCGAGATAGAAGGTCTGTTTGCTTGCACCTCTTCGAGCGATCGTTGCCAATGCCAGTGTAATTCGCAAGACAACACATACCTTAGAAAGCTAACGTAGCCCAACTCAGGTACGATGACGGTGACCGTTCTTTTGGAGGCGAGACGTATCGCCCGTCTGACCGCAATGGGCCTCCGCGCTCAGACTACCGTGGATACCGCTCTCCACCTCGTAGAGGGCGTACACCACCTCCATACGCTGCAGATACTTATGCTCCTCCAGAAAGACGTCGCTCGCGAAGCCCTGGTAAGTAGCCTCCTGAATGGTTCAGTCTCCCGGCATTTGATGTTGGACACACTATGAGATTCAGGTCTTTCTTGGCCACAGACTTTGAAGGTTTAATGTGCTCAGCCAGTGTCTTTGGAAGGCTGACAACAGGATCTGCACAGGCCCATCATACAGTGGAAGGGGTGGCGGCAGCTACAGAGGCCGATCTCCAGCCAGAAGATACTCACCAAGACGAGATACACGCGAGAGATCACCACTACCAAGGACTCGACGATTTTCTAGATCACCCCCTGTACGACAAAGATCCTCACATGCTGTCAAGCGAGAGCTGTCACCGTACCGTCGACCACGCTCGCCACTCCCAGCTAAACGGGAACGAATGACGTCCCTACCAAGAGAACGGTATGATAGGCGTGGGTACTCTCCACCCCGGCATGGGCGACCTGCATACCCTAATGAAAATAATTACCGTCCTGGAGAGCGGTCTCCTTCCCCTCGACGCTCTCAGCACGTGTCTCACAAGGTATCGCCCAACTCTTCACGTCGCTCTTCACCTCCAATCCATCCAGACCGGATGGTGAATACCAGATCAGGCCAGCACTCTCCTACCTTTCGTGGATCTCGCCCACATCTTGCACGAGATCCAGGATATGTTGACAGATCCCCTCCACGAAGAGCCCATTCGCCATTGCCTCGATCTCCACCTCGCGCGCCACCTCGTGAACCGGTGGCCTACCGCAACCGCTCGCCGCAACCGAGGGATCGAGACGATTTCAGGGACGATGTTACTAACGGAGCTACTCCCGTCAAATGGTCTGAAACGCCCAACGCCAATCCACAGCCATCTGGCTATCGCAATGGAGATGTTCGTCCACCGCCAAGCGGTCCTGCTAATAGAGGCTCGTATTCTCGCGATACGCAACCCGAAGTCCCACCTGCAGCACCGATATCTATGTCGGCTCATAACCGTCCAGGTAGTGCTTCTGTTCTTGCTGCACCTACTCGTCCTCGTGGCGGATCCTCCTTTGCCGACCGTGGTTCACGAGACCACCCACATGGCGGCCCTCCACCCCATCGTGGGGGACGTCCGCCACCACCATCGCCTTATCATGGCCCACCTCGTCAGCATTTTGACCCTCGCCAGTCACCATCTGACGGCCATGCCCCGTATGGCCCTCGCTCGTCTCACCACGGCCCCGCGACTCCATACGAAGCTCCTTACCGTGCTCCACCACCTTTTCGCTCGAACAACAGCAGCTCCACAACATATCCACGCACCCAACGCTTCAACCACTTAGCCTCAGTACCTGCCATTAAAGATGGAGGTGAGGCTTTGCCAAGTCTTATCGATCCGGCTGCTAAAAAGCGTTTGTTGGAATTAGAAGAGGGAAAGAAGAAGTTGACGGAGCAGATTGAAGAGAAACAGCGGGATAAGAGAAAGAATTTGAGGGAGTGGGAAAGTCTAGAGCGTGAAAGTAGAAGGGATGGCCTGAGGAGTGAGTTGGCTGAGAGAGCGTTGGAGGAGATGAGTGGTGAAGGGATTGGTAGTGGAACCGCCTTCTGACCAGAAGAACAAGTGGATTGACATGGATGTTGTGATATTACAGGAGATTGGAAATGTGGTACTTTTAAGTCAGATGGAGATCTTTGTCCGGCGTTATGTGCAGACTTGGCCGGCTACTCAGGTTTCGACGTAGATGGTGATTCGTCGAGCATTCAAGTGTCAGCGATAGTGCACTCAGAACGCGAAATGGGGAACGAAGAATCTTCGTAGACCCGGGCTGCTCGGAATAGTGTTATCAATCACAACGATCTCTAGACGTGCATAGGTCTTTCATATCCAATCAGAGCAACTTTGCGATCCTGTATAACAAGTTCTAGTGCACTGGACCGTTTTCAATGCTTCGAATTGAGACATTGTAAATGTGCACCTGTATTCCACAGGCTCTTTACTCCGTCGCTATGATCAAAATTATATATGTGCAGCCTAGACTCTATGCTCAACAAAGGATATCTCATGCCGCACTCGCAGCTGGAGCCGGCTTCTTCTTCCCCTTGGACTTTTTCGATTCTATACACCACATGATTAGCTGTTTGACTCCAAACACTTTCCCACCTTCAAGCCAAAACAACACAAGAAAATACACACCCTCAGCAGTCCTCTTCTTCTTCGGCGCCCCCTTCCCTCTCTGCTTCGCCAGCACTATATGCTCCAATCGATCTTCCTCATAATCATCCCACGTCTCGAGTTCCTCGTCAAAGCCTTTGTACGCCTTTTGTAGATCTTTGATCGTGGCTACGCGCCGAGGATAGTAGGAGGCGACCGAGGGCCCGCGGAGACGTTGTCGCAGGACGCGGTTGCCGGTGCGGAGGCGGAGGGGGTTGTAAGTTGAGGAGAAGATGCGGCATTGGACCTGTGGGATAGGCGGGGGTTAGAGCGATGATAGGGGGGGATTAACGATGAGGGTCAGGGAGGGAGAGGGAGGAAGTACCTGTAAGAGATCCAGGATACGGGTTTGAGGAACCGACATTGTGATTTTCTCGATGGAGGGATGAGAGCGGGGAAGACGGACGTCTGTTGAACATCAGAGTGACGCTAATGGTCGGCGCTATCAGTACTTAATGCTCTCTCCTCCATATATTTGCATCTACACACTAGGCAAACTTTACACAAATATCTTTGCAAATTTTACTCAAAGAAGACATGAGCCAGATGGTAAAATATACTGCACTTTAGGTTATATGCCATCTGTTCTATTTCCAAGACAGAAATCAGCAGAAGGCGTCTTCAAAGAAAACAGCAATGGGCAAGAAGCGTAGCAATGATCAGGCTGTTGAGGACACGCAGGCGCCTACCAAGAAGCTGAAGTCATCGTCGGTGAGTGACAATGGGTCAAAATCGAGGGTCAGAAACGTTGGAAGCGAGCAGGTACCTTCTGAGACTAAGGGTATGCTCAACTTTTCAAACTTAAACCAAGACACTTACCTTTGAAAGGCCTTGCAAAACATGCGGAAAGGGACGACCGAGGGCCTTCTCAGGCTCTTAACTTTACAAAATCCACAAAACTTCACCAAGCACCTCAGCAGTTGTGTAAATCCATCAACGCCCTACCACCTTACACGGGCGACCCTTCAACCCTCCCACCTCTTCCCCCAATTCTCTCCGAGTCTCTCACCTTGGTCCCCTTCACTAGCCCAGGCTACTTAAACAGCTCAGTTTCTTCAAAACTGCACACCACTTACGACCGCCTGGAATTCCTAGGTGATGCCTACATCGAAGTCATCGCCACCCGTCATATCTTCCGTTTGTTTCCCAATCTACCAGCCGGTCGCCTATCGCAGCACCGAGAGTTGTGCGTTAAGAACGAAACTCTATCCGAATATGCACATGCCTACGGTTTCGACAAGCGGGCAAGGTTACCGGTCCAGATCCACAAAGGGGAGAGAAAGCTTTGGATCAAGACAATGGGTGATATCTTCGAAGCTTACGTAGCCGCCATCATCATATCCAACCCTAGCACCGGCTTCCAAACGGCGGAGGCATGGCTTACGGCACTTTGGCAGAACAAATTGTCTCCTCTACAATCGAAGCCAGCCTTTGAGACCCAGACAGCCGATCCCAATGCTAAGAATGATCTAGGGAGAAAAGTATTGAGCAAGGGTATCAGGTTGAATTATGTAGAGGAGAGCCCGCCCATAGAGATCAGGGACCAAGGAAAGAGGGTTTACCACATCGGGGTCTACCTTACGGGCTGGGGATGGGAAAATCAGCATCTAGGTAGTGGAACGGGATTGAACAAGTCAGAGGCTGGAGCCATGGCAGCCGTCGAGGCCGTGAAAAATCCGCTGACTGAGAAGATCAACGCTGTGAAGAAAGCCTATGATGCGAACCTTGCCGCCGAGAGGGCCGCCAATGGTGAGGGGGAGAGTCCCTGGAAAACAAGGGCCCAGATCAAGATCGAGAAAAAGAGCGTGTTGGAAGAGGAAATGGAGCAAATCAAGGTTCAGAAGGAGGAAGCTTTACGGGAGGAACTGGAACAAATCAGGAGTATGAAAGAAAAAGCGCTGAAAGAGGAAATGGCTCAATTGCGGATGGAAAACGAAGGAGCATCACTACAGGATTAGACGTGATCAAGGCTGAGACCGTGTCGAAAGGGGAGCGAGTCCGCAGCAAGGTCGATTACAAAAATCCGAAGACGTGTGCACCAATGTCTCTAGGTCTCTTACCATTTACGTCTGCGAAACTTGTTGATGTATTGTAACAGATGCTCGTGAATATAGATGACGCTTCTGAGTCATACATACAACTACGAGCTCTAGCAAAAATGACGATACACAGAAAGCCGCAGAAGATTTCAACGCATCGATAACGATCTCCGAACCTCTCTGACTACCAAATCCAAGTGCGACTCAAACTCATTCCCTGACACTTCCCATGCGCCTTCTCTCATCCCTCCCCCTTCTATCACCTCCCCCCTCCATCCCCTCTCTACCAACCACACCCTCTCCCCACTCACACCCACCCCCACCATCTTCCCCCTCCCACCACCGCCCCCGACCAGGAACAAACCTCCACATACGTACGCCGCACAGCGCATCCCCATCTCCACAAATACATCACCTGTCTCCAAATGCATTTCTCATACGAGCGGCTCCGCAGATCACACACCAGTACAGTAAACCGCATGCTAGCTATATCGAAGTACCGAAGCTTCTAGTGAAAGTGAGAGGGATTTGATTTCGATGGAGAGTAGTCGCTCGTGTTTAGATGGTGGTGCGTATGGGTGTGGGTGACCTGGTGGTTATGAAGACTTAAATTATCTTGCTTTCGAAACTTCTCTGAACGCTGGTATGGACCCTTCCCTTCCCTTTTCCTTTGCCTTTTCCTTTCCCATCACCACAACGCTCAGCTTCAACTATCTAAGAAACGAAATCCCTCAATTCCAAGACTCAACTGGTACCTGCTTTCTGAGTTGTGGGTTTGTGGTGCGTGCCTCGTTTGTTATGGATTTGGGATTTGGATTCGGGTTCAGGTTTAGTCTCGGTTTTGGGTTTTGGGTTTTTGGTGTAGGTACATGAACTTTGGGTTGGCTGTTGGAAGTAGCAAGCGTGCTGGTACGCCTTGGTTGTTTAGGAGGTGGGTTTTGATGGCGATGTTGGGATTGGGATTGGGATTGGGATTGAGATTGAGATTGGTGTTGATGGCGATGTTGGTGTTGGGATTGGGATGGGCATTTTGGTGTGTGTTTAAGGAGGTGTGGGGGTTTGGATATTGGTTGTCGATGAGGGGAGGTTTGGGAGGTTTGGGGGTGGTGGGATAGGGGTTGGGTTTGTTGTTGGAGGAGATCTTGTGAGGGTTGGATCTGGGGTCGGGGGATATGTGTACTGGTATCTTTATGCCTGCGGCTTTCGATTTCTGATTTGGGGCTGCGGATTCGGTGTTGTATTTTGTTGTTTGCACATTTGGATGGAAGGTCGGAAGTTTTGAACGAGGGTAGGTTGTGTATGGTTTCTCGTAGGACGATGATTGATACTGATATTGATTCTGAGGTTCTGGATCAGCTATGCGGGTAGGGAGGTTGGTTGAAGGGTTTTTCTGGTGTGGGGGTTTGTAGCGATGAGGGATGGGGATGGCGTTGGGGGTGTGGTGCGCGCGATGGGAGGGGTGGGAGCGATGGGTGAGGAATGGGAGAGGGAGTGATAGACACATTTTCGGAGGGGGATGGTGGGTGGGTGTGGTGTGGGCTTTAGGGAAAGGGGAATGTTATAATTGGGAAAAGGGGAAGGGGAAGGGGAAGGGGAAGGATTATAAGCGAATTTTGTGAAAGGTGGCATTTTTTCGTGTAGGAGTGGATGTATGCAGGTTAATGGGATTGATTGATATGCCGGCATGCTTTGGGATCTTTAGCTGTTTCTAATAGAGATCGCTTTGTTATTGATGGAGAGAAGGTTGGGATGTTTGCTTTATGTTGGACACCAAGCGCTGTAAAACCCATCTTTGATCCTGTAGGTCTCTTGGGGATAGGTAGATATAGGTGTCGTACCATGTCTTTATTCGGAAATTCTGAGGGCTGCATTAGCGAGCGTATAGCGTTGATGAGATAGCTATACAAAATATGGTACCGAATGGTTTTGCATATACCGTCCAGCAATATCAGGATTTTTTTTGGGATATTCTATACCTAGAAGTGGCCTTGAGAGTCATAGATTCATCCTCCGCCGTCATCATTCTTAAGCAACTTTGGTCCCTCTGTGAATCTCCGGACGAGTAACCACCTCTTGATATCTGGAAAGTGCTCAGAAGCACGTAGAGCACTAACAATCTCGCCATCCTTCCTGTAGCAGATCGCAGCCCCTTTGGAGATAAGTATCTTGACCGCTTCAAGGCGACCAGCTCCACAAGCGCCCATCAACGCGGTTCCGAAAGCACCGCCCTCAAGCTCCAGCTCTGCACCTGCATATAATAGAATATCAATGAAGTCGCCCTGCAAGTGCGAGGCCGCTATTGTCGCGGCTGCGTAGAGCGGTGTGCCACCACATAATGCTCTATGAGCCAAGAGTTTGGGTGCCAATTCTGGTGGGACGCGACGCAGCAATCTTCTCAGAGCTGAGGTTTCGATAGCGTTGTTAGAGACAATGGCTGTCAAAACATTGCTTTTTCCAGGTATGTAGACGCTAGGATGTGGTGCGTAATTCAGCATAGCCGCCACTGTGGGTGTCTCTGCTGTTGCTAGTAATGCAACTAGCGGAGACTCGCCCGAGTGGTCTTCTATTCCAAGTCCATGGTCGTCCACATAGTTCAGAATCAGCAGAAGCATAGAGGGATCGGATACATTGATCGCCGCATGATGTAGGACTGTTCGACCCCTATTATCATGCATTCGAGAATCCGCTCCGCTCTGCAGTAGACTTTCACAAGATGCCACATTACCACGCCGAGCTGCCGCCATAAGCGGGCTCTTGAGATCACCGTTCACTGCATTTGAATTCGCTCCATTTTGTAGTAACAGCTTGACCACTTCGGTGTGGTCTTGAGCTGCTGCGTAATCCAATGCTGTTCGATGTTGAGCATCTGCGGCATTGATGAGACTTCCATGATCGATGAGCATTTGTACGATCTGAGCATAGCCACCATCGGCCGCGATCTGCAGTGGCGTTGCCGAGTAGAGTCTTGATGGAAAGCTCTCGCCATGGTTCAAGAACCAAGACCAACGGATCTGTTTGTGTTGTACAGGAAGGTTGGCTAGGAACTTTGCAAAGATTTCTTCGGAGCGAAATCGTCCGGAGCACCAATGGTCTACTCCTGGCTTTTCATCAGTACGTTGTAAGGCTCGATATGTGGTGAAGCAGGTCTCACCCTGATCAAAACAACCTAAGATCAGCCTGCAGCACTCAACTTGACCATTTGCTACAGCTAAATGTAGGGGATTCACGGCAGAGTGGAGCCGCACAAACTGTTCTGGGGCCATCCTCAACAGAAGAGTCAGAATTCCAACCCAGCCGAAACTTGCAGCGTAATGAAATACGGTGTAGCCGCGTGAGCCATATTTAGCACACGCCTCTCCAGCTATCTCGGCGCCTTGTTCGATGAGATAGCTAGCAATCTCGGTATTTTCATGATGGAGAGAGTAGAGTAACGGTGTGCATCCGTCACACGAGGGATATCCGAGGATCAGATCAGTCCCCAACTGCACAACTCGTTGGCAAAGATCCAGGTCTTGGGTCTCAATGGCCACTTTCAAGGGCTCCGAACGGCCACGCTGCTGAAGCTCTGAATCCAACTCATAAGGCTTCGCGCCAGAATGATGGCGATCTAGTGACAATTGTTCAGAAGATGCTGCCCCCACAATGCTGGGCAGATGCGATACGTACCTTCGCCGGGAATGCATCCCTCTAAAAGGTTTGCAAGTTCTAGATGTTTTCCTCTTCGTGCAATTGATTCTGGGGTGAGACTCAAGCGATCTTTAATCTGGGTATCGCATCCATGATTGACGAAGGCCATAACAACTTCTGTATGTCCTAGCTCTGCAGCAACATGCAGAGGAGATCGAGCCAGCGGACTACTCGACTCGCGAATGGTCGCATCCGCGTCTCTGAACAGCAGCAGGGCCACGTTCTGCTCGCGCCCCATGTAAGAAGCCACGAACAGTGCCGTTATTGTAAACTGGGCAGTACTATCGATGTCAGGAACACACTCATTGTCAAGTATGTACTCCAATATACGAGTGTCTTTGCGGGATGCTGCGATGTGCAGGGCAGTAGCGCTGTTAAGCCATCTCCAGCCTATCTTTGCTCTTACTGTAGCAGTCCAGTCCAACGACAACCTCTTCAATATGGGCAACACAGCCACATTCCCAGATGCACAAGCATGGTGAACCATGCCCCAGCCTCTATTGTCTGTGATGAATGGGTTAGCGTTATGGAACAGCAGGGTGTCGATTAGGGCAGGATTCCTCGTCCTGGCAGCCACCATCAACGCAGTCTCGCCCCCTAGAGATCGACCGTTCGGATCTATACCTGCTCGAAGAAGTTGTACTACTAGCCTGACTGACGTAGTATGATCTGACGTAGTATGATCACTTGTGCAGGCCTCATGAATCAATCCAAAATCTTGTCTGGTTGGATCGGATCGAAGTCTCGATTTGTTGATGAGTATTTCGAGCAGAGAATGACTGCAGCCATAACGGCAAGCGGCCTGTATTGCTGAGAGTGGAGTACGCTGGTCAGCTTTGCAGTCCACATCGTGGTATCGATCGAGTAATTTATGAGCCAACTCCTCCTCGCGAAACCGAATCGACAGGAAAAGCAGATAAGGATCATTGCACATCTTGGTCAAGGTAACACCATTGGTAACTGAATCAAGAAACAAGGATATAACTTTGACGTGTTGCTGCCAATCAGGCATATCTAATATGTCGTTGGATACTGTTGCTGCTCCGCTTGAATATGCCTCTTTCCATATGTCCACTACGATATCGAATGCTATTCTGCCGAGACCATCTGGATCTTGAGGGTCTGCACCATGCCCAAGTAAGATTTCTACTACTGACACACGTTGATAGTACTTGAACTTCGATTTCTCCCAAGACGGTTGACAGATTTGATGCAAGGCGGTCAAGCTATCAATATTCGATTGGTGTAATGCAGCTGCACACTGAGCAAACCGACGAAGGACTGATCTCTGTTCATCTGACAAAAAGGACTCACTTGTCTCCAAGATGGACTCAATAAAAACGTGTATTGGGGCCATTCCGTCTACTCGGGCTCGGTGCGGGTCAACCCCTACTTCAAGTAGTAATCGAACGATGTCATCGCTCACTGTGAAGCCATTCTCGACAGCACAGTGAAGTGCGCTGGAACCATTACTAGTCAGTGCTTCCGTATCGAACCCGTTATCAATAAAAAATCTGACTGCTCTGACAGACCCAGCGCGAGCAGCAACGTGAATTGGCGTGGCGCCGTCCAGTGTTCTGATCGCGACATCTTGTCCTTTGTAGAAATCGGTTGGTACAGCGGGTTTCTCAGAGCCATCCGGTGTATGAGACGGCATGAGACTGTTTCTATCTTGGGCCACCGTGATGATGGAACGCTTGCAACATACCATGAACCTCTCAAGAACTTCCAGTGCTTTGATGTTATCTTCGATGGCAGCCAAATGCCACACCGAGAATCCAGCATGGGTTTTTAAGGAAACATTTGGGTCCTGCTTTAAGAGCATGGATAAACAGTGCCATCCTCCCGATCTTACCGAATGATGTAGCGCGATATTGCCTTTATTATCAATCGCACTGCAGTCGGCATTATTCTTCAGTAAAAGCTCAACGATTTCAGCATGATCAATCGCAGTAGCATAATGGAGGGCCGTGCAACCACTACTCTCGTCTACAGAGTTGATGTCGAATGACGCGTCATGAACAATACTCTTGACGACACCTACTTGCCCAAATTCGGCAGCAATTCTAAACGATGCGTTTGCGTCCGAGAACGAGGACCTTTCCACTGACTCGTCGACATAGGTATCAGATGCTAGAGCAAGCTTGCGTAGAATGGTACGAAATATGTCACTCAGTTGATAGGCAGGCTCCCCAATCTCTCCACTCATACTTAGATTTCCGCGGCTCCACAGTTTGAGCTGATTCACCGTCTTCTTGTCCATTCTTGCTCCTTTCTCGAGTAAGATTGCGCTTGTAGTCCAATATTTTTGGCATACGGCTATAAACAGCGGCGAAATAGGAAGGCATCGAGTAGAGTAGGGGTAATTGACATCAGCCCCTGCCCCTAAGATAATTTCAACAGTTGATTCCATCATACCCTCGTAGATGTGACTAAATGGATCGTATACCGAATACCTGTCGATATGACCACCAATTTGGGCAGGTCGGATAGCAGCGGGTCCAAGCAAAGCACAATGGAGCGGGTTACCAAATCCGCTCTGTTGGTTAATCTGACAACCGTTATTGACGAGCCAGTCGCAAATACTTGGGAGAGCCAGCATAGCAGCATAGTGTAATGGACTCGCAGAGCTTAGGTAGACTGACAAGAAGTCTTCAGAGCTATCGCCTTCACCGTAGTATCTCGCAGTCATTTCTTTATACGTGCGTTGAGCGTACTCACGGGCCCAATTAAGAAAAGTATTCGGCTTCATAGGATGCAAAAGCTTCTGTACTAGCGAAAGGATGGTTGCCTGAGCCAGATGTTTCCGCGAATGTTCCATCCAAAATTTCACAGCGTACTCGCGGAATGCATATTCCCTTTCGAAGTGTTGTGAAGCTCCTTCGACAGTGAAATTCATGTTGGAGAAGTCCTGCAAATTCAAATACGTGAGACATACCTCGGCAAGATAAATGTTGGTATCAACAGGTTGAATGCGAAATTTTTCGAATTCATGACTCGGACACTCTTCCAAGCCCAAAAGGAATTCTTTGACGGTGAAGTGCGCAAGCTCTAAACCAGGATGAACCGCAGACCGGCGCACAAGGCTACTACAGTAGCGGAGTATCTCGTCCTCGTGTGGTACAGCATCTCGATCAAAGATCCTATCCCCAAAGTTGATGGAGACAGCCTCGCTCAATGCAGCAATACTAAGAGATGTATGGGAGTGCATAATCCATCGTAGGGTCCTCTGAACCAACATTTGAGCGTCTTGACTACCGTGGTTAACTTTTCTGAGAATTCGTTCATACGTTGCATTGAGTGTGGGAGGGAGAGAATTCAAGGCTTTTCTTCGAGCAGTGTCGTTAGTCAGCTCGCAAAGATAGTCCATCTGACAAGTAACCCAGCGAAACCTACCCTCAGAAGTCATGATCAGTATCGTATCGTTAAGTTTTGGTGCCACTAAGCAAGGGACCTGAGCTGGAAAGCCTAACATACATGCCCTCCGCGCCTCCGACTAGCCGCTCCATGATGTGGTCCTTCATTGATTGATCTTTGATTCGCAGCTGTTTAGTGCGTGTCCTCATCTCGATCTCCGCTCCAACGTATAATCTTAGATCTACAACATTCGCGGCTATTGAGACCTGTGCATGATCTTTCAAGAGCTCCTGGATGTCCTGCTCTTGCCTGCTTAGGAACAGCGTCTTGATGTTGCAGTTCTCAAGATCGGCATTGAGACTTGCAAGAAGGTCAACTACCGCCCTCGTGTTTCCCCCGCATTCGTCCAAGCCGTCTACGACAATCATGGTATGGTCGTAATTCGAAGCCATGCTCACAATCAGAACTCGAAGTTCTTCTGGATCGTAATGGACGCATGGCAGGCCGTCTCGAGCCTTGCTCTGCTGGAGCTTTCGGAGCTTCTCAAAGCTCTGCTCGTCCTGCTTGGCAATCTGCTTCGCCAAAGAACCGAGAATATTGGAAGGATCTTGTGTTGTAGTGTCTTTGTAGTCGCAATAGAAGAAAGCCACTGCGATGTCGCGATTACTCCTAGCTAAAGCTATTTCGATCACGGACGAGCACAATATGGTTTTCCCCGCTCCCGGGATGCCATAAAGCCAGAGTCGTAGGGACTTTGGCGTCATCAGCCAATGATTGAAATCGTCACCACTCGTGAACCAGTGACCTGTACCAAAGTGTCGCAACTTCAGATTCGTCCTATGACTTTCGTGTGGATCGATCGAACTAAGGGTATCAAGAATAGCTTGGTTTGCCTCGCTCAAGGCGATTCGTGTCTCTGCCTCACGACGCTCCCGGAGATCCTGTCTAATCGAACTGACTTCGTTTGCCATAGCATTTTGCTCCGACAGAACACGTAGTATACCAGTCAAACCATCAGCCGTCAATGCCAGGCTGAGGGTTGACTTGTGTCCCTCAACTTCAGCGAGCAGATCTTTGGCTTCGGTGATAGAGAATGGCCATTTCATTCTCTTCATCAGTGATTCCATGACACGGTCTTGGGTCAGGCTTCCCTCATGTTTTTCAATCAAAGCTTTTATTTTTTTCAGTGTGTGATGACAGGCATGGACATGGCCTATTTGAATTGTTGTATTTTGTAATCCTACGTCGAGTTCAGGGGCTAGTACATTTAGACTAACGAGAATTCCATAGAGACGGCCGAGCTCCCCGGACAATGCTGCTATCTGTTTCGGAGCTCCTTTCACATCTTTAACATATCTGACCGTTCGACAAAAGACCGATTCTGCTAATATCATCAAGCCAGCGATGCTGGCGGATACGGAGAGAGGATCAGCCATGATATCTGGCGACCTCAAACTACGTATCAGCGATTGATTGAACAAATAGCACAGTGTCTGTCGAGGAAGCAATGAATTGATATCTTGTGGCTTGGGGACGAAAAGATAATATGCCGCAAACCTTGAGGACTGACTAGCCAATGCGACGCATAGTGTGTTGGCCCTCAAGACAGTATGCAAGCTGCAAGAGTTTGCATCTCAATCACATAGAGGAATGTGATTGGGCCCGTCTAAGGCTTTCTGAGCATCCAATGCAATAACCCGAAGGAGCAGCTGTTCATGTTGTCCCCGTCCCCGAGTCATGAGACGATATACGACGCTCAGACTCGAAGGCATTCTCGCGCTACGTGATCGTGCAGGTAGGTAGTCGGTGATTGACTTGGTGTTCAATGCCATCCTGCATGTGGTACTTCCGTCTGTGGATAGTCCTTTTGGCAAGAATCTGGGGTCCCGGGAATGCTTCTTGGTACGTGTTGATATTTCATAAAGATCAGAGAACATGGTGATTAAGTAATTAAAGGCCGACTGTTTTCCACAAATAACAATGAATTGGATGAACGGTAGCGGCAAGTAGAACTACCTACATTCTATTCCACCGTACGGAGGCACGCGGTGAGCAAAATAATTCGGACACCTTGGCCGAATTATTTTGCTACCCGCGTGGGAGGATAACACCAAAAGTCTTGAGCATGTGCTAAAGGAAGAGGCACCAGCTTCCTAAGGGTCAGGGCCACTGTCACCCCGGAAACCGCACCCGGATTCCCTAGAGCTAGTTCATAACTCTTAGTGCCCTGGCCCCTGTAGATCCAGCGCTTGCTCAAGACTTTTGGTGTCATCCTCCTAAGATGTGACAAATCAGCCTGAACTGTAAGCTTTTTTACAACAGAGGAAGTGAAGTAAACATCAACGCTTTCCCTTCACCAACCATCACCTCCAAGCCCCCAGCCATTTAACAAGACATGGCAGCCATCCCACCGCCATCCGCATCCCCATCATCCACCCCTCCAAACACAGCAGAACAACCCATCAGCATCACATTCACCCACCACGGCACACCCCACACCTACACCTTCCCCCCAACCTCCACCCTCACCGACCTCTCCACCCGCATCCACGCCAACCTCTCCATCCCCCCCACCAACCAAAAATTCGTCATAACGCCCAAACTCGGCGTCCTCAAACCCCCCTTCCCCACCCCCTCCCCACCCCTAACAACCCTCCTCTCCAAAAAGATCCTCCTCCTCGCCCCCACCGCCGCCGAAATC
>JAABUR0100001128.1_pt1 | contig 50119 bp, 48 predicted proteins | sample 5560091 | NCBI WGS metagenome assembly JAABUR01 (sample SAMN10711879, study PRJNA513375) | rock metagenome | isolation source: Antarctica rocks | place: Antarctica: Victoria Land, University Valley sud | reverse complement strand
GGTGACCCCGTTGATCGCCAGGGCCGAGGCGACGCCCCACGCGCCAGCGCCGAGCGCGAAGTTGATCCCGAGCAGGGAGCTGGCGGCGAAGCCTCCGAAGATGGCGTGGGAGAGGCCGTGGCCGATGTAGCTCATGCCCTTCAGCACCACGTAGACGCCGACGAGGCCGCACAGCGCACCCGCGAAGGTGGCCACGACCAGCCCGTTGCGGAAGAACTCGAAGCCGTACGGCCGGAGCAGCTCCTCCATCAGGCCCTGGCCCCCGGGAGGTGCTCGTCGTCGCGACGGTGGTAGTGGTCCACGACGACGGGCATCCCGGCGTGCTCGAGGATCTCGATCCCTGCCCCGAACGTGCGCTCCAGCACGTCGGCGGTCAGGACCTCGCGAGGCGAGCCCTGGCCCACGACCTCGGTGTTGAGGCACACGAGGTGCGGCAGGTGGGCGGCCATACCGTTGAGGTCGTGGGTCGTCAACACGATGGCCAGGCCGTCGCGGTGGAGGTCGTCTAGGAGGTGGAGGACGTCGTGGCGCGTGCGGACGTCGACACCGGAGGTGGGCTCGTCCATCAGCAGGAGCTGGGGTCGGCCGAGCAGGGCGCGGGCGATGAACACCCTCTGCTGCTGGCCACCGGAGAGGTCGCGGATGTGGCGTCGGGCGAGGTGCTCGATCCCGAGCCGGGCGAGGACCTCCCCCACCTCGGCCGCCTCCGCCCGGCTCCTCCACGGCAGGACCCGACCGCGGGTCCGGGCCATGAGCACGCACTCGGCGACGGTGACCGGGAAGCTCCAGTCGACGGCGTCGACCTGGGGGACGTAACCGACTCGGATGCCGGGACGGCGCTCGATGGATCCGGCGACGGGACGGACCGTCCCCAGCAGGACCCGCAGGAGCGTGGTCTTGCCCGACCCCGACGGCCCGACGACGCCGCTGAACTGGTCGGTCGTCAAGGCCAGGTCGACATCGACGAGGACGGGGTCGGCGCCGTAGGCGCAGGTGACCCCGTCCAGGCGCACGAGCTCCGCCGCCGCCGTCCTCATTGCGGGTAGGTCGCCTCGTCGGGGACCGCATCGCGCACCTCGACCGACCGAAGCGCGTCGGCGTCGCCGCCGAGGGCCTCGGTCATGGTGATGTAGTCGAACTGCATCAAACCCAACCACGAGTGCACGGCCTCGCCCGGCTCGCCGGGCAGGTCGTCGTCGCGCAGCTCGTCGACGTACTCCACGCCCGCCTCCCTGCCGATCCGGGCGAGCACCGGGCTGGGGAACACCTCGGAGCCGAAGATGGCGGGGACGTCCTCGGCTCTCACCTGGTCGATGAGGTCGGCCACCTCGGAGGGCGTCGGGTCCTCGAAGTCCGACACCTGGATGGCGCCGATCACGTGCCAGCCGTAGGTCCGGGCGAAGTACGCGTAGGCGTCGTGGTAGGTGAGCAGCTTGCGCTCAGGGATGGTGGCGAACGAGGTCCGCATGGCGGCGTCGAGCTCGTCGATCAGCGCCGAGAACTTCGAATAGTTGGCGGCGTAGTAGTCCGCGTCGTCCGGGTCGCGCTCGGACATGTCGTCCTTGACGATCTCGGCGTACCTGCGGGCCAGGGTCGGGTCGGTCCACAGGTGCGGGTTGGGCTTGGCCCCGGACCTGGGGAACGAGAAGTCGTAGATGTATTCGTCCGGGCGAATGGTCCTGGTGCCGAGCTCCACCACCTCGGCGCCATCCTTCAGGTTCTCCTCGGCCAGTGCCTTGGTCGGCTCCTCGAGCTTCAGGCCGTTGACGTAGGCCACGTCGGCCTCGGACAGAAGCTCGGCCACGCTCGGCTTCGGCTCGAACGTGTGGGAGTTCGTGCCCTCCGGCACGATGCCCTCCACGTCGGCCCGGTCGCCCACGATGTTGGCCACGATGCTCGTGATCGGCGCCACCGTGGTGGCGATCGTCAGCCGGCCGTCGCCACCGCTTGTGGACCCGCCGACTCCATTGCCGCACGACATGAGGCTGCCGATCAGGAGGAGCCCCACCCACGTGACCTTGGTGCGCATCGCGATCGACGTTATAGCTACAGCCTTGTAGTTGCAAGACGCTTGCAATAGTGGAGGGCGGATATCGTGTCCCGGTGACCACGGCTGATCGCCTGGAGGAGGTCCTCTCGCTGCTCCGTCAGAACGGCGGCCGGGTCACGAGCCCGCGGCGGGCCATCCTCCAGGCCCTGATCGACCACGACGAGCACCCGACCGCCGAGCAGCTCACCGCCGAGGTGCAGGCCCGGCAACCCGACGTGCACGAGTCCACCGTCTACCGGTTCCTCGACGAGCTCGAGCGCCTCGGGGTGGTGGACCACGTCCACCTCGGCCACGGACCGGCCGCCTACCACTTCTCCGATGACACCCACCACCACCTCGTGTGCGAGCAGTGCGGCGATGTCGTCGAGATCCCGGACCGGACGCTCGAACCCTTCCGCCGACGGTTGCGGGCCGACTACCGGTTCGAGATCGAACACCGCCACTTCGCGGTGGTGGGCCGCTGCCAGCGCTGCTCGGAGTCAGCCGCCGATCGGTGACGGGAGGCGGTGGCGGAGCCACGCGTACCAGTCGTCGAGCCCGTCGCCCTTGGTGGCCGAGATCGGCATCACCTCGAGGTCCGGGCGCAGCCGACGGGCGTCGGCGATGCAGGCGTCGACGTCGAATTCGACGTGCGGCAGGTGGCGGTCGTGGTGATCGTCTTCCTGCGCCACCCCTCGGCGCCGTTGGCCGCCGTCGCCGCCGGCTTCCCCCTCGCCCTTGGCTATCTCGCCGTCCACTTCACGCCCGAGCGCAGCTGGCTGAGCGACTCCTTCGCCGACAGCCACGTCAGTGCGCTGTCGTGGGCGGCGGGCTCGATCGAGACGGCGGCGGCCGTCGTGCTCGGCGTGGCCGGGCTGGTCGTCCTGCGCCGGCGCGGCGTGGCCGACGCCGCCGGCCCCGGCCTGCTGACCGGTCCGACCCTCGCCGGGACCGTGCGCCACCCCGTCGTCCTGGCCATGGCGCTCGGCAACCTCGCCATCCTGGTCGGATCGCTCCTGACCCGGTAGTCAGTCCAGCGACGCCCAGAACGACGTGAGGGTGGCGGCGGCCGCGTCCGGCGCCTGGTAGGGCCAGAAGTGGCCGGCTCCCTCGATGCGCTCGAACCGGGCCCCGAGGGCGTCGGCCACCTCCGATGCCTTCGCCTCGTCTCCGAAGGGATCATCGGTGGGGTTGAGCACGAGGCCCGGCGCGCTCGTCGGCGCCCACGGTCCCCAGTGCTCGTGCGGGTTGGGTGTGGCCGACCGGTACAGGGCGAGGATGCAGCCGCCCATGGTGGCGTCGGACGCCGAGGCCATCTGCAACGCGTCGTCGTGGGGGACGCCCATGGCCTCGAACAGCTGGGCCCGCTCCTCGGGGGGCGTCGCGTTCTGGGTCTCGACGAACGCCTCGCCCTCGCCCGGCGTCTGCCACAGCTTGGCGAAGTCGTGCCACTCGTAGTCGGGGTGGGCGATGTTGCCGATGTCGGCGGCCCACGAGTGGAGCCGGTCGCCGTGGGCGGTGGCGATCCGGTAGGTGAGCCCTGCGCCCCAGTCGTGGCCGACGAGGTCGACCGGCCCTTCGATGCGGTCGAGCTCACCGAGGAGCCACTCGACGTAGTCGTCCTTGGAGGCCCCGAAGCCCTCGGGACGGGGGCACCCGAAGCCGGGGAGCGCCAGCGCCACCGAGTCGCGGTCGATGGCGGCCCGGACCTTGTCCCAGATGGCGGCGGTCTCCGGCACCCCGTGGATGAAGACGATCATGATGTGCGTCCCTTCTGGTCAGCCTGGCGTTCGGATGATCGGCCCCCGAGGCGACCGAGCTGGCGGAGGATCGAGCCGGAGTCGAAGTACACCCGCTCGCAGGTGATCCGGTCCCCGGCGAACTCGAAGACGGCCGCCATGCGGCAACGGAACTCCCGGCCCGTCGGGGAAGCCCCGGCGAAGTCCCCGAGGTTCGTGCCCAAGAGGTCGAACTCCACGATGACGGCATCGTCGGCGTGGTGCAGGGCGTGGACCTCGTTGCGCTGGTCGGGGAACGCCGCCCGGGACGACGCGTAGTAGTGACGGACGTCCTCCTCACCGTCGAACACCTGCCCGGTCGCCACCAGCTCGTACCGGGGATGACCGCCGAAGGTGTCGATGGCGGCGTCGAAGTCGAGCCGGTTCTCGGCCTCCATGTGCTCACGGATGACGGCGTCGCGGGCACTGCGCAGCACCGCCGCGGTGTCGACCATCTCTACGCCGCCTTCTCGAGGATGTGCACGCCGCAGGCCGAGCCGAGGCCGATGACGTGGGCCAGGCCGACCTTGGCCCCCTCGATCTGGCGATCGCCGGCCTCGCCCCGGAGGTGGTGGCACACCTCCCAGATGTTGGCGATGCCGGTGGCGGCGATGGGATGGCCCTTGGACTCGAGGCCGCCCGACACGTTCACCGGGGTGGACCCGTCGCGCCACGTCGCCCCCGACTCGAAGAAGTCGACCGCGCCACCCTCGGGACAGAGCCCGAGGTTGTCGTAGTGAACGAGCTCGGCGGTGGCGAAGCAGTCGTGGAGCTCGACCAGATCGAGGTCCTCGGGGGCCACACCGGCCTGCTCGTAGGCCTGCGTGGCGGCGTTGCGGGTCAAGGTGTTGACATCGGGGAGGACCTGGCAGGCCTCCTGCCACGGGTCGGTGGTGAGCACCGAGGCCGATACCTTCACGGCGCGGCGGCGCTGCTCGGCCGACAAGGTCTTCAGCTTCTCGCCGCTGACCACGACGGCGGCAGCGGCGCCGTCGCAGTTGGCCGAGCACATTGGGCGGGTGTTGGGGTAGGCGATCATGAGGTCGCCCATGATCTGCTCCACCGACATCTTCTTGGTGTAGGCGGCCAGCGGGTTCAGCGTGGAGTGGGCGTGGTTCTTCTCGCTGATGCGGGCGAAGAGCTCGAAGCTGGTGCCGCCGTAGCGGTGCCCGTACTCCATGCCGATCTGGGCGAACACGCCGGGCATGGTCTCGGTGCCGACGCGGCCGTCGAGGGGGGCCACGGCACCGAAGCGGCCCCGGGGCGACCAGGTGTCGCCGTCGTCCTTCTTGGCGCCCCCGGCCAGGAGGCCGGCACCGGCCAGCTTCTCCACGCCGACGGCGAGCCCCATGTCGCACTCGCCCGCCTTCACCGCCATGATCGCGGTGCGCAGCGCGGTGGCCCCCGTGGCGCAGGCGTTGGCCACGTTGTAGACGGGGATGCCGGTCTGGCCGATCTGCTTCTGGAGCTGCTGGCCGATGCCGGCAGCGCCACCCATCAGGTTGCCGGCGGCCAGCACGCCCATGTCGGCCATGGTCACGTCGCCGTCGGCCAGCGCCCCCATGGCGGCCTCGGCGGCGAGGTCGACCGTGTCCTTGTCCGGGTGCTTTCCGAACTTGGTCATGGTGATCCCGAGGATCCAGATGTCGTCGGCGGCCATGGTCAGCTCCTGTTCGTCGCCCGGCTCATGCCAGCGGCTCGAAGCCGTAGCCGATGGCTTCGGTGCCGGATGCGTCGGTCCCCAAGGGGACCGTCGCCAGCCGCACCTTCATCCCGAGCTCGACGTGCGCCGGATCGGGCTCCACGTTGACCAGGTTGCCGCGCACGCTCGTGCCGTCGCAGTCGACGACGGCGGCCACGAACGGCACCGGGACACCGGGGGCAGCGAAGGACACGATGGTGAACGAGCGCAGCTCACCGGTGGTGGCGATGTCGACGTCGCCGAAGTCCGTGGCGAAGCACGAGGCGCAGGCGTTGCGCCGGTCGAAGAACCGGGCGCCGCAGGCCGTGCACTCGTGGGCCACCAGGTGGGGCTCGGGCTCCAGCACGAGGTAGTTCACCAGGGGGATCTGCTCAGCCATCGCACCGGACGTTACCGGTCGACGCCAGAGGCGTCGTCGGTCAGGACGGCGACTGCTGTTCGCGGTAGGTCGCCGCCGGTGGGTCCTGGGTGGTGTCGACCGCGAGCCGCCCCGTCATCCCGGTCTTACGGCACGTCCCCTCCACCTCGAACCCGGCCGGGGTCACCACCAACCGGTCGATGGGCGCGAGGGTGACCTCGATCAGGTTGGGGAAGTCCGGCATCCACTCGGCGCCGGTCGGGTCCACGATGACGAAGTCGACGGACGGCCGGTCGCGCTCGTCGGAGAAGAGGATCTGGGCGACCAACTGCATCATCGTCTCCGGCGAGGGCGTGAAGTAGGCCGTGGCGCTCGTCATGACGGCATCATCGCAGGGGGTCAGCGGCGGCCAGCCTCCCGTCGACCCAGCAGGCCCGGACCAACCCGGCCAATGGTTCGGCGAGAGCAGTCGCAAGGGGCCCGGCGAGGAGGCAGAGGTCGGCGGCGGCGCCGCCCACGACCCTGCGGGGCGGACCGCCGGGCCGGTCGGGGGGGCCGAGGAAGAGGCCGAGGGCGGTGCGGGCGTCGACCGCCTCCCCCGGGCCGAACGGCACGCCGGTGGCGGTCCGGCGGTCGATGGCGGCCCGCATAGCCAACCACGGGTCGGCCGGCCCGAACGGGGCGTCGGTCGAGCCGGCGACCCCGATGGTCGCGTCGAGCAGCGAGCCGCAGCGGTAGAGGTGCGGCTGGTCCTCGGCGTCGACCTCGGCGAGGTACCGGTCGCCCCGGTCGGCGACGAAGCCGGGTTGGGTGACGACGGTGATCCCCAGCTCCGCGAGACGGCTGATCAGCTCGACCGGGATCACCGAGCCGTGCTCGATCCGATCACCATCCAGGGCGGGGACCTCGTCCCACGCGGCGAGGGTCAGCACCAGGGCGACGGTGGTGACGCAGTGGACGGCGACGGTTCGCCCGGCGCGGCGGGCAGCCCGGTAGGCCGCCACCAGGCTCTCCACGGTGGGGAGCGCGTTGTCGGCGACGACCACCTTCACCGGGCCGAGGTCCAGGCCGTCGGGGGCGGCGACGGCGGCGAGCGGGGGCCCACCGGTCACCACGATCCGCTGCGGCAGCACCCCCGACCGCCGGGCATCGCCCAGCACGGCGAAGGCACCCGCCTGCTCGTAGGGGGTGGCGTCGGTGACCCCGGTGACGCCGTATCCGGCCAGCCGGGCCCCGATCGACGCCAGATCGGGAGGCGACGAACGGGGTAGGCGGGAGGCCACCAGCCCGTCGAGCCGGTGGAGCCGCCCCGTCGGCGTCCCGTCGGTCTCGCGCTCGATGCCGGCGTCGGGTTCGCCGTCGATGCCCAGGGCGGCCAGAGCCGGTGAGCTGACGACCCACATGGCGCCGGATCGGTGCTGGACCCGCACGGGCCGCCCGGGGGCGAGCCGGTCCAGGCGGTGCCGGTCGAGCGGGCCATGGGTCTCCTCGTAGCCCACGGCCCGCAGCCACCGGCCTCGCGGGGCGGCGCCGTGGGCGGCCCGGATCGTCGTGTCGAGCCCGCCGGGGCCGCCGGCCGCGCTGTCGTCCAACCGCACCGAGCCCTCTGCGGCCGCCATGGCCAGGAGATGGATGTGGTGGTCGTGCAGACCCGGCAGCAGCGCTCCCCCACCGGCGTCGACCACCGCCGAGCCGCCCCGGTCGAGGGAGGGGCCGACGGCGGCGACCCGACCCGCCTCGATGCGCACGTCGACCCGCTCATCGTCGACCTCGGCGTCGACGATGGTGGTGACGGCGACGGTCACAGGGACGCGAGGACGGCGGCGGTGTCTGCGCCGAAGGGCCGCGCCGTCCCCACCGGCGCCCGGGCGCGCGGGGCCGCGGCGCTGACACCGCCCACCGCCAGGGTGGGCCCGGCTCCGTCCGCGCTGACCCCCGCCAAGGCCACGTCGAGGAGGCACCGGCTGCCGCTGGTGAGGGCGTCGAGGGCGGCGGCGGTGGCGACCAGTCCCGTGACGGGGTCGGCGACGGCGTCAGCGCAGAAGCACGGCCCCGAGCCGTCCTCGACCACCAGGCCGCCGGCCACCGCGGCGTCATCGCCGAAACCCACCCGTTCCGACGAACGGCCGTGGCCGGTGATGGACACCCACACCCGTGGGCCGCGATCGGCGGCGAGCTCCTCGACGGCGACGATGCCCAGCTGCTCGAGGGCGCGGGGCCGGGCCGACTCCACCACGACGTCCGCCCCTTCGATCAGCCTCGCCAGAGCCGTCCGGCCGGCGGTGGTGGTCAGGTCGACAGCGACGCTGGACTTGCCGGCGTTGAGGAGGTCGAAGAAGCCTTCGGCCGCCTGCCGCCCCCCGTCGGGCCGGGCCACGGACTCGACCTTGACGACACGGGCACCGGCGAGGCCGAGGATGCTGGCGCACAACGGCCCGGCCCACAGGGCGCTGAGGTCGACGACCACGAGGCCGTCGAGCGTGCCGACCGGTCGCCCCGAGCCGACCTCGGTGACCGCCACCGGTCCTGCCGGGTCCGGTTCCCGCTCCCCCAGCACGCCGACGGGCAGGCCGAGCCACGCCGCCCGCGCCACCGTCTCGTCCGCCGCCGCCCTCTCCAGTGCGCCAGCCACACTCGACCAGGGATCAGCCGGCACGTCGCCCAGTCCGAGCCAGGCCGGGATGAGGTCGACGTCGTCCTGGCGGGTCAGGGAGACAGCCACCCAGCCGTCGGCCGCGGGGAGCAAGCGGGTCCCGCCGCCGCAGCTCTGACGGCCGGCCCGTTCCAGGCCGGCGAGGGCGGCGCGCTCGCCCAGCAGCGCCAACCAGTCGAGCTCCACCCGGGACCCGAGCGCGGCCGAGCGCGCCGCGATGTCGGCGCCGGCGGCGGCGATCAGGCCGACCAGCCCCGCCGGGGGCCCGAGCGGCTCACCGCCGGGCCAGCCGGTGAGCAAAATGGCGCCGCTCCGCGCCCACGCCGTGACCGCCTCCGGCTCGGTCGCCGCGCCCCGGTCGTACACGCCTCGATGTTGGCACCCTCCCGGTACAGTCCGGCGATCGTCCCCCGGACCATCACGGGCGATGCGCTCGTCGAGCTGCTCGCCGCCCCGGCCGCACTCCCGGCGGCCGGCGAGGTGCTGCTCGTCGACGGCGTGCCCGATGCGAGCGCCGGGAGCCGGTGGCGCGCTGCCCTCGATCGACTGGCGACGGCGCCGTTCGTCGTCGTCGGCCGCGGCGGCTGGACCCAGGGCGGCACCCCGGCGGCGCTGGAGCTCGTGGATGTGGTCGCCGAGGACGACGACACCGTCGCCGCCGTCGTCGACACCGCCTCGAGGGCCCCGCTGGCCTCCTCCGCGCTCGCCGTCCACCTCCGCGCCAGCGCCACCCGCACCGCCGCCGCCGGGCTCGTGGCCGAGTCGGCCCTCTACTCCACGCTCCAGGCCGGTCCCGAGTTCGCGGCGTGGCGGGCGGGGACGCCGGCTCGGCACCGACCGCCATCGACGGGACCGGCCGTGGTGGTCGGTCGCACTGGCGACGAGCTCGGCATCGAGCTGGACCGGCCCGAGGTGCGCAACGCGCTCGGGGTGCAGATGCGGGACGAGCTGCTGGAAGCCCTGGCCATCGCCGAGGCCGACCCCGACCTCCACGTGACCATCTCCGGGCGCGGTCCCTCCTTCTGTGCCGGTGGCGACCTCGACGAGTTCGGCACCGCGCCCGACCCCGCCACCGCCCACCTGATCCGCCTCGAGCGCAGCGTGGGCGCGGTGCTGGTCCGCCTCGCGCCCCGGGTGACCGTCCGCCTGCACGGTGCCTGCTACGGCTCGGGCGTCGAGCTGGCCGCCTTCGCCGGGCGGGTGATCGCCCACCCCGACACCACCATGGCCCTGCCCGAGCTCGGGTTCGGCCTGGTGCCCGGAGCGGGCGGAACGGTGAGCATCCCGGCCCGGATCGGGCGCCACGCCACCGCCCGGCTGGCGTTCACCCGACAACCGATCGACGCCGCCACCGCGCTCGCCTGGGGCCTCGTCGACGAGTTGGCCGGTCCCGTAGTCTGACACCTGCGTCACGTTCCGGCGGCGCCGGTGGCAACGTCAGGAGACCCATGGCCGACTACCAGTTCCTGCAGTACGAGACCCACGACGACGGTGCCATCGTGCGGATCCTCCTCGACCGGCCCGAGGCCCGCAACGCTCAGAACCGGGGGCTGCTCGTCGAGCTCGACGAGGCCTTCCTGCGGGCCGAGGCCGACGACACCTGCCGGGTCGTGATCCTCGGTGGCACCGGACCCCTCTTCTCCTCGGGCCACGACATGGGCTCCAAGCAGGCGATCGCCGAGTACGGCACCCACCCGACCACCAAGATCAACGGCGCCACCCGCTCCGGCGCCGAGGCCCGGATGCTCCAGGAGTGGCACTACTACTTCGAGAACACCCGCCGCTGGCGCAACCTCCGCAAGATCACCATCGCCCAGGTGCAGGGCACGGTCTACGCCGCCGGATTGATGCTCATGTGGGCGTGTGACCTCATCGTCGGTGCCGACGACGTCCTGTTCGCCGACGTGGTGGGCACCCGCCTGGGGATGTGCGGCCTGGAGTACTTCGCCCACCCCTGGGAGCTGGGGCCGCGCAAGACCAAGGAGCTGATGCTCACCGGGGACAGCATCGACGTCGACGAGGCCTACCGGCTCGGGATGGTCTCGAAGGTCTTCCCCCGGGCCGAGCTGGAGAGCTCCACGCTCGACTTCGCCCGGCGGATCGCCCGTCTGCCGACGATGACCGCGCTGCTGATCAAGGAGTCGGTCAACGAGACCCAGGACAACCAGGGCTTCTACAACAGCCTCAACTCGTGCTTCACGCTCCACCAGCTGAACCACTCGCACTGGGCCGAGGTGCACGAGGACGGCTGGCCGGCGGCCCGGCCCGAGGACGGCGTGCCGTCGTGGCGGGAGGCACCCCCGATCGTCCCGGCCGAGAAGTCGACCGTGCGGGCGGCCGACCCGGCCTGACCGTTTGTGACGCCACCGTTAGATCTGGGGTAGAACGGGGACCGATGAGTGACCTCCCCATGGGGGGCGGGGAGCTTGATGCCGAGTCCCTCGCCCACCCGCAGCCGATGTACAAGCTGCTCCGCGACGCCGCACCGGTGGTGGAGATGGACACCGACATGGGCGCCATGATGATCGTGGGCGGCGACGCCGAGGTGCGCCACGTCCTGGGCCACCCGGAGATCTTCTCGTCGGGGGTCGACGCCGTCAGCATCGGCCAGGTCCGCCCCCTCATCCCGTTGCAGATCGACCCGCCGGCCCACCGCAACTTCCGCAAGCTCCTCGACCCGATCTTCGCCCCGAAGCAGGTGGCCCTGCTGGAGGACCAGACGCGGACCCTGGTCCGTGACCTGATCGCCGGGGTGGTCGCCGACGGTCGCTGCAACTTCCATGCCTCGATCGCCGAGCCGCTGCCGAGCACCGTTTTCCTGCAGCTCCTCGGGCTCCCGGTGTCGAGGGCGGCCGAGTTCATCGAGCTCAAGGACGGCATCATCCGCCCTCCCGTCAGGTCCCAGCGCGAGCGGATCGCCGCCGTGGCCGCCACCGGCCAGCGCATCTACGCCGTGCTGCAGGAGGTGATCGACGAACGGGTGGCCGAGCCCCAGGACGACTTCATCTCCATGTTCCTCGAGGCCGAGGTGGACGGGCACCGGCTCACCCCCGACGACGTCCTCGACATCGGCTACCTCTTCTTCCTCGCCGGCCTGGACACGGTCACCGCGTCGCTCGACTGCATGCTGGCCCACCTCGCCCAGAACCCCGATCACCGCCGGCGCCTCGTCGAGGACCCCTCCGTCATCCCCCACGCCATCGAGGAGATGCTGCGCTGGGAGTCCCCGGTCCAGGGCGTGATCCGCATCACCACCCAGGACACCGAGCTGGCCGGGTGTCCCATCGGAGCCCACCAGGTCGTGTCGGTGATGGTCGGCTCGGCCAACACCGACGAGAAGGTGTGGGAGGAGGCCGACACCGTCGACTTCGACCGCACCTCGAACCGCCACATCGCGTTCGGCGCCGGCGCCCACCGCTGCCTCGGGTCCCACTTGGCCCGCATGGAGCTGCGGGTGGCCCTCGAGGAGTGGCACGCGGCGGTGCCCGACTACTCGCTCGTCGACGGGATCGAGCTCAAGTACTCCCAGGGCCTGCGCCAGGTCGAGAACCTCGAGCTGGTCTGGTGAGCGTCGCCGCCGGCGAGCGGCGCATGCTCATCGACGGCAAGCTCGTCGAGGGCGGGCAGGGGGCCACCTTCGACAACGTCGACCCGGCCACCGGCCAGGTGCTCGGTCCGATGGCCGACGGCACCGACGCCGACATGGCCGCCGCCATCTCCGCCGCCCGCACCGCGTTCGACACCACCGGCTGGTCGACCGACGGGGCCTTCCGTCAGGCCTGCCTGCACCAGCTCCAGGCGGCCATCGAGTCCGAGCAGGAGGAGCTGAGGGCCGAGCTCGTCGCCGAGGTCGGTTGCCCAGTGCTGCTCACGTACGGCCCCCAGCTCGACGCCCCCCTCCGGGAGGCCCTGCGGTGGCCGGCCGACATGATCGACCGCTTCGAGTGGAGCCGGGCGCTGCCGCCCAAGGACGCCTTCGGGATGGGGGCCGAGACCGCCCGCGAGGTGTGGAAGGAACCGGTCGGGGTGGTGGGCGTCATCGTCCCGTGGAACTTCCCGATCGAGATCATCCTCAACAAGCTCGGGCCCGTCCTGGCCATGGGGAACACGTGCGTGCTGAAGCCGGCCCCCGACACGCCGTGGAACGCCACCCGGCTGGGCCGCCTCATCGCCGAGAGGACCGACATCCCCCCCGGCGTGGTGAACGTGGTCGTCTCCTCCGACCACCTCGTCGGCGAGGTCCTGACCACCTCGCCGGAGGTGGACATGATCGCCTTCACCGGCTCCACCGCCACCGGGCGCCGGATCATGGCGGCCGCGGCCGAGACGGTGAAGCCGGTGTTCCTCGAGCTCGGTGGCAAGTCGATCAACCTCGTGCTCGACGACGCCGACTTCGCCACCGCCATCCCCGGCGCGGCGATGGTCTGCTACCACGCCGGTCAGGGCTGTGCCATGCCCACCCGGCTCCTGGTCCCGATGGCCCGCTACGACGAGTGCGTCGAGCTGGCCAAGACAGGCTTCGACGCCGTCGCGTACGGCGATCCGACCGACCCGACCAACCTCATGGGGCCGCTCGTGTCCCGCCGCCAGCAGGAACGGGTGCTCGGCTACATCGACCAGGGCCGCAGGGAGGGCGCCCGGGTGGTCACCGGGGGCGGGGTGCCCGGCCACCTCCCCGCCGGTTTCTACGTCGAGCCGACCCTGTTCGCCGACGTCGACAGCGCCATGACCATCGCCCAAGAGGAGATCTTCGGGCCCGTGCTCTGTGTCATCGGCTACGAGGACGACGACGACGCCGTGCGCATCGCCAACGACAGCGCGTACGGCCTGTCGGGCGCCATCACCTCGGGTGACCTCGACCGGGCCAAGGCCATCGCCCGCCGCGTGCGCACCGGGACCCTCGGCCTGAACGGGGGCATCTGGTACGGCGCCGACGCTCCCTTCGGCGGCTACCGGCAGTCGGGCATCGGCCGCCAGTGCGGCCTCGAGGGCCTGGAGATCTTCACCGAGACCAAGACGGTCGGCTGGCCGCACCAGAATCCGTGAGCCAAGGAGAGCCCGTGCCCGGACCGCTCGACGGCATCCGAATCCTCGAGGTCGCCAGCTGGATGTTCATCCCCTCGGGTGGCTCCGTGCTGGTGGACTGGGGCGCGGACGTGATCAAGGTCGAGCACCCGGTCACCGGCGATCCGCAGCGGGGCCTGATCACCTCGGGGCTGCTGCCGGGCGGACCGGGCGGGGTGAACTTCATGATCGAGCAGCCCAACCGGGGCAAGCGCTCGGTGGCCATCGACCTCGCCCACCCGGACGGCCACGAGGCATTTCTCAAGCTGGTCGAGTCGGCCGACGTCCTGCTCACGAACTTCCTGCCCCCGGTGCTCCGCAAGCTGAAGATCGAGGTGGAGGACATCCGCGCCCGCAACCCCGAGATCATCGTCGCCCGGGGCTCGGGGCAGGGACCCAAGGGCCCGGAGGCCGAGAAGGGTGGCTACGACGGCGCCGCCTTCTGGGCCCGGGGCGGGGTCGCCTCCACCATGCCCGAGCGCGAGGGCTGGCCGCCGGGGCAGCCGACGCCGGCGTTCGGCGACGTGATGGGCGGGCTCGCCACCGCCGGCGCCATCGCCGCCGCGCTGGTCAAGCGGGAGCGGACCGGCAAGACGAGCGTGGTCGACGTGTCCCTCCTCGCCACCGCCATGTGGCAGATCTCGCCCATGGTCATCGCGTCGAAGCTCTTCGGGTTCTCCCGCCTGCCATCCGGCGACGGCCGTTCGATGTCGTCGAATCCCGGGGTCGGCACCTACCGCACCGGGGACGGCCGCTTCATCAGCCTCATCCTCCTGCAGTCGGACAAGCACTGGGCCGACTTCGTCACCCGCCTCGGCCTGGCCGACATGGCCACCGACGAACGGTTCTGCGACTCCACCGTGCGGGCCGAGAACAGCGCCGAGTGCATCGCCCGGATCGACGAGGCCTTCGCCTCCGCGCCGCTGGCCCACTGGAAGGACGTGCTCGCCGACTTCGAGGGCGTGTGGAGCCCGTTCCAGACGCTCGACGAGCTGTACGAGGACCCTCAGGTCGTGGCCAACGGCTACCTCCCGACGATGACGGCCGGGAACGGCGACGAGGTGCAGCTCGTGGCCAGCCCGGCCCAGTTCGACGAGGTGGCGGTGCAGGTGGAGAGGGCCCCCGAGCACGGCGAGCACACCGAGCTCGTGCTCCTCGAGGCCGGCCTGGACTGGGACCAGCTCGCCGCCCTGAAGGAGTCGGGCGCCATCCTGTAGTCCCTCAGTCGGGCATCAGGGCGCTGAAGTCGATGGCGCCGGTGAGGAGGCCGCCTGTGAAGCCGCCGTCGGTGAAGAGGGTCGTCGCCATGGTGTAGCTGGAGCGGGGGCTGTTGAGCATGATGATCGCCCACGCCTGCTCGTCGGCGCGGGAGTTGCGGCCGATCGGCCTCGGCAGCTTCTCGAAGAAGTCGGCGCCCACCGTCTCCACGAACGACGGCATCATGGGCGTGTCGGTCGGGCCCGGATTGATGCTGTTCAGGCGGATCCCCTGGCCCGCCAGCTGGAACCCGCGCAGGGCGACGTAGGCGTTGATGGCCTCCTTGGAGAAGCCATAGCCGTTCGGGGAGACGAGCTGGTCGTGCTCCTCGCACCAGGCCTTGGCCGCTGCGAAGTCCGGGGTCTCGACCAGCGGGACCAGGGTGGTGGCGTTGGGCACCCACCCCATCCCCGCCACCGAGGAGATGAACCCGATCGACGAGCCCTCTGGCATCGAGGGCACGATTGACTCGGTGAGGTGGCGGTGGCCGGTGAAGTTGACGAGCACGATCTTCTGACCGGGAGCGGTGGTGGGCAGCCCGGCGCAGTTGAACAGGGAGTCGACCGGTCCGCCGACCGCGGCCACGGTGGCGTCGATCTGGTCGGGGTCCCCGAGGTCGCACTGGTGGAAGGCGACCATCGGCGCGGTGCCCTCCTTGATGTCCACGCCGTGCACCTCGGCTCCGAGCTCACCGAGGATGGTGGCGCAGGCGTGGCCCATGCCCGACGCCGCTCCGGTGACCACCACCCGCTTGCCCTCGTACTGCAGTGGATCGTGCACCGGTGGCCCCCTGGTCGAAACTGACACCGACGTTAGTCGCGACCAGCGGTAGCACCAGGGTAGTGTCATAGGTACTACTCGGGTAGCATCAGAGGCATGAAGCTCAGCGTCAGCATGCCCACCGAGGATGTCGCGTTTCTCGACCAGTACGCCTCGGAGCACGGCGTCGGGACGCGTTCGGGCGTGGTGCGTCGGGCGGTCTCGCTACTGCGGGCCGCTGAGCTCGGCGACGACTACGTGGCCGCCTGGTCGGAGTGGGATCGCGCCGACGCTGAGGCGTGGGACGGCACGATCGCCGACGGCATCGATATCCGAGCGCGGCCCGCTGATGCGCCGGGGTGACGTGGTCTGGGTGGACCTCGAGCCGGTGCGGGGCAGCGAGGCGAACAAGCGGCGCCCCGCGGTGGTGGTGAGCAACGACGGCGCCAACCGCACCGCGGATGGGCTCGGGCGGGGCGTGATCACCGTCGTGCCGGTCACGAGCGCGACCGGGCGGGTCCATCCCTTCCAGGTCCTCCTGCCGGCAAGGTCATGCGGGTTGCCAAGGGCTTCCAAGGCCCAGGCCGAGCAGATCCGATCCGTGGCGGTGCAGCGGATCGGCGATGTCGCCGGGCACGTCCCTGTCGATCTGCTCGACGCACTGGACGGCGCCATCCGACTCCACCTCGACCTCTGACGCGGCTGCGCCGAGTGCTCGTCAGTCCCGCGTCGGCTTCGGCTCGCGGGGTAGGCCCAGCACGCGTTCGCCCAGGATGTTCTTGTTCACCTCGGTGGTGCCCCCGGCGATGCTCAGCGAGCGCGACGACAGGAGCCCGGATGCCCACGGGCCGTCGAGGGCGTGGACGCCGAGCACGTCGACGGCGGTGGCGGCCAGCGCCTGCTCGGCCTGCGCCCACGCCAGCTTGATGACGCTGCCCTCGGCTCCGGGCGGGCGGCCGCTCATGGCGGCGCCTAGCGAACGCCGCGCCAGCAGCTCCAGGTTCCGGGCGTCGATGTAGCGGGCGACGATGCCGGCGCGAGCCAGCGGCGAGTCGAGGGGGCGGGTGCCGTCGGGTCCGGGCTGGGCGGCGGCGTCGATCAGGCGGTCCAGCTTGCGTCGCAGGTTGAGGTAGAGGCCGGCGACCCCGGCCCGCTCGTTGCTGAGGGTGGCGGTGGCCACCTTCCAGCCCTCGTTGAGCGGGCCGAGCATGGCCGTGACCGGCACCTTCGCGTCGGTGAAGAAGAGCTCGCTGAACCCGGTGTCGCCGGCCATGGTGACGATCGGCCGCGCCTGCACGCCGGGCGTGGCCATCTCGACCAGCAGCGCGGTGATGCCCCGGTGCTTGGCCGCATCGACGTCGGTCCGCACGTAGAGCTGGCACCAGTCGGCCCGGTCCCCGTTGGAGTTCCAGGTCTTCTGGCCGTTGACCACGAAGTGGTCTCCGTCGCGGACGGCGCGACAACGCAGGGAGGCCAGGTCCGAGCCCGCCTCCGGCTCGGACATGCCCTGGCACCAGATCTCGTCGCCCCGGAGCATCGGCCGGAGGAGGCTGCGCTGCTGCTCGGCGGTGCCGTAGGCCATGATCGTCGGTGCGATGTTGGCGACGCCGATGGCGTTGACCGGGCCGGGGGCACCGGCCCTCGCCATCTCCTCGTGGTACACGAGCTGCTCGCCGATGCCGGCGTCCCTGCCCCCGTGCTCGACCGGCCAGGCGATGGCCCCGTAGCCGGCGTCGACGAGGGTGGCGTTCCACCGGCGGTGGGCGTCGAACGCCTCGTCGCTGCCCCAGCGGGCCAGGGCGTCGACCAGATCGGGGGTGAAGAAGTCGGCGAGCCAGGACCGCAGCTCGAGGCGGAAGCGGTCGGCGGAAGCGTCAGCCTCGCCGTCGATCACGGCGGGAGCGTATAGTCATCTAACAGCAACGTCATCATCGCCCAGGGGGACCCGATGCCGTCTCGCCAGCTCGATTTCCCGGTCTTCGACGCCGACAACCACATGTACGAGACCAAGGACGCGCTGACCAAGTTCCTGCCCCCAGACCACGCCGGCGTGGTCGACTTCGTCGAGGTGCGGGGGCGCACCAAGATCACGGTCAAGGGCCGCATCAGCGACTACATCCCCAACCCCACCTTCGACCGCGTCGCCGCCCCCGGCGCGCAGGAGGAGTACTTCAAGGTGGGAAACCCCGAGGGCAAGTCGCGCCGGGAGATCATGGGCAAGGCCATCGAGGCCATCCCCGCCTTCCGCGAACCCGGGCCCCGACTCGAGCTGATGGACGAGCTCGGCCTCGACCGGGCTCTCATGTGGCCCACCCTCGCCAGCCTCGTCGAGGAGCGCCTGCGCGACGACCCCGACGCCACCCACGTCGTCATCCACTCCCTGAACCAGTGGATGCACGAGCACTGGACGTTCAACTACGAGGACCGCATCTTCCCGGTGCCGGTCATCACGCTGCCGATCGTCGAGGAGGCGATCAAGGAGCTGGACTGGGTGCTCGAGCGGGGCGCCAAGATCATCCTCATCCGGCCCGCGCCGGTGCCCGGCTTCCGGGGGCCACGCTCGTTCGCTCTCCCGGAGTTCGACCCGTTCTGGGAGCGCGTGCAGGACGCGGACCTCGTCGTCGGGATGCACGCCTCCGACAGCGGCTACCAGCGCTACATCAACGAGTGGGAGGGCATCCGCGACGACGAGTTCACCCCGTTCAAGGGGGGCTCGGGCTTCGCCGCCATCACCGGCGCCCAGCACCGCTCGATCATCGACACCGTGGCCTCGGCCATCGGCCACGGGCTGTGCACCCGCTTCCCCCGGCTCAAGATCACGCCGGTGGAGAACGGCAGCGGGTGGGTGCGGCCGCTCCTCGCCGACATGGAGCACGCCTACGCCACGAACCCCCACATGTTCGACGAGGATCCGGTGGCCGTGTTCAAGCGGAACATCTTCGTGCACCCCTTCCACGAGGACGACCCGGTCGGCCTCGTCGGCGTGCTCGGCCCCGACAACGTCCTGTTCGGGTCCGACTTCCCCCACCCCGAGGGCATGGCCGACCCGATCAGCTTCGTGGACGACCTGAAGGGCCTGCCCGACGACCAGGTGGCCAAGGTCATGGGCGGCAACCTCGCCCGGTTGATGAACGTCGCGTAGTTGCGTGGGGGACCGGTCCACCAGCTTCCCCGGGTTCCCGCCCACCGCCGGCGAGCTGATCAGGTTCGGCGCTGCGAAGTTCGGGGACAAGGCCCTGGCCGTGCTCGGCGACGACCGGCTCACCTACGCCGAGGCCGAGGCCCGATCGGCCCGCCTGGCGCGGGGGCTCCTCGCCTCGGGGGCGGGCAAGGGCACCCGGGTGGGGCTCCTCGCCCCGAACGGCCCCGACTGGATCGTGGGCTGGCTCGGTGCCACCCGCATCGGTGCGGTGGTGTCGCTCCTGAACACCTACTCCAAGGCGCGGGAGCTGGCCTGGGCGCTCCGCCACGCCGACGTGCAGGTCCTGCTCACCGTGGCCCGCCACCTCGGCCACGACTACCTGCAGCGGTTGGCCGAAGCGGCGCCCGACCTGGCCGGCCAGGACCACGAGCACATCCTCGTCGAGTCCCTCCCCTACCTGCGCTCGGTGTGGACCTGGGGCGGCGCGGACCAGCCGTGGGCCGGACCCGTCGAGGAGCTGACCGGCCGTGCCGAGTCGGTGGGCGAGGGGCTGTTCCGGGCGGTGGAGGCGGAGGTCACCCCGGCCGACCCCATGGTCGTCGTCTACTCCTCGGGGAGCACCTCGGACCCGAAGGGGGCGGTGCACAGCCACGGCGCCACCGTCCGCCACGCTCACAACCTCTGGGCGCTCCGGGACCTGACCGCCGACGACGTGCTCTACACGCCGATGCCCCTCTTCTGGGTGGGCGGCCTCAGCTTCACCCTCGTCGCCGCCATGCACGCCGGGGCCACCCTCGTCTTCGAGCAGCAGTTCGAGCCGGGTGCGACACTCGCCCTCATCGAGCGCGAGCGGGTCACCCAGGTGCTCGGCTGGCCCCACATGGCCAAGGCGCTGACCGACCACCCCAGCTTCCCCGAGCGCGACCTCTCGGCGGTGCGGGGCGGCACGCTCGCCGCCCTGCTGCCCGTGGGCCAGCAGGCTGACGCGCTCCAGCCCACGGCCAACGCCCTCGGCATGACCGAGACGCTCGGGCCGCACACCTTCGACAGCAAGGAGAACGTGCTCCCGCCGGGGAAGGAAGGGTCCTTCGGCCTCTCGGTGCCGGGCGTCGAGCACAAGATCGTCGACCCCACCACCGGGGAGGACCTCCCCGTCGGTGAGCTGGGCGAGCTGTGGGTTCGCGGCTACCCGGTGATGCTCGGGCTCCACAAGCGGGAGCGGGAGGAGGTCTTCAGCGCCGACGGCTGGTACCGAACCGGCGACGGCGGGTGGTTCGACGCCGACGGGCACTTCTACTTCCAGGGCCGGCTCGGCGACCTCATCAAATCCTCGGGCATGAACATCACGCCGCGCGACGTGGAGCTCGTCCTCGAGGCGATGCCCGAGGTCACGTTCGCGTTCGTGACCGGCGTACCCCACCCCGAGCGGGGCGAGGACGTGGCCGCCGCCGTGGCGCTGCGGCCGGGCGACGCCGTCGACGCCGATTCCCTGCGAGCCAGGGTGAAGGCCGAGCTGGCCAGCTACAAGGTGCCGAGGCACATCGCCGTGTTCCCCGACCAGTCCGAGCTGCCGTGGCTGGACTCGGGCAAGATCGACCGCCGCCGGCTCACCACGCTCCTCGAGGAGCGGTTCGGTGAGCGGCCATGACGTCCCTCGGAGGAACTTCGATGGAGCTTCACCCCGGCCTTCGCCTCGAGAGCGCGACGTGCGACACCCAGGTGGTGGTGGTCAAGGCACCCAAGGACGCCACCGCCGTCGACCTGCGCTGCGGCGGCCAGCCGATGCGCGAGCTCGGCACCGGCGGCGAGCGCCTGCCGGTCACCACCGAGGGAGACCCGACCCTGCTCGGCAAGCGCTACAGCGACGACGACGCCCGCCTCGAGGTCCTGTGCACCGCCGGCGGTGCCGGTTCGCTGACCGTCGGCGACCGCCCGCTCCTGGTCAAGGGAGCCAAGCCCCTGCCGTCGTCGGACTAGCGACGTCTTCGGTCAGACGACGATGACCGAGGTGGTGACGCTGGCCAGTTCGGGAACATCACATGTCGCTAGCATTTGAGTATGGCTTCGATGAGAACCACCTTCACGATCGATGAAGACCTGGCGGAAAGGGCTCGCCAGCTCGGGATCAACATCTCGGCCGCCGCCCGGGAGGGGGTCGCGGCTGCGATCCGCGCCGCCATGGCGCAGTCGGACCGGGCCGCCTACGAACGTCACCCCGAACGACCCGATCCGTTCTGGGCCGAAGCCGAGGCTTGGAGCGGCGAGTGACCCGGGGCGAGATCTGGACCGCCCAGGTCGGGCGCAAGCGGCGACCGGTCCTGGTGCTGACGCGCTCCGAGGTGCTCGACGTGCGCGACCTCGTCACGGTGGCCGAGGTGACCACCTCGATCCGAGGACTGGCCGTCGAGGTGGAGATCGATCACGACGTCGGGCTCGACCAGCCATCGGTCATCAACTGCGACGGCCTTCACACGGTCCCACAGTCTTCGCTCACGACCCACGTCGGCGAAGTCGGTGCCGAAACCATGAGCAGGGTCTGCTCGGCGGTCACCTACGCGCTCGGCTGCTGACGCCCCTCCCGTGAGCCAGGCGGTTCGACCCGGCGGACCATGGACTCCTGGGCGAAGGAGGCGACCACCTCACCGGCGGCGGAGAACACGTCGCCCCGCCCGAACGCCCGGCCGTTGGCCACGACCGGGCTGTGCTGGGCCACGAGCAGCCAGCCGTCGAGGGCGAACGGCTGGTGGAACCAGAGCGAGTGCGACGTGACCGCGGTGTGGAGCGTCACGGTCGAGTCGGCCTGGGACACCCCGTCGAAGGGGCGCAGGGCGGTACCGATCAGGGTGAGGTCGGTGGCGTGGGACAGCAGGGCCTGGTGGACGGCGCGCTCCGCGCTGAGGTTCGGGGCCCGCATCCACATCTCGAACCGGGCCGGGCCCGAGGCGCGGTCGGCCAGATCCACGCCGCCCACCACCCGCACCTCCCACGGCACCATCGGCAGGTCGTGCGGGACGGCACCGTCGGGCGGGCCGACCTCGGGGGGCGCATCGCTGCGGTGCAGGCCCTCCTCGTCGATGTGGAGGGAGACCAGGGCGGAGGCGATGACCTTGCCGTCCTGGCTCGCCACCACCCTGGTGGCGCCGAAGGTGCGTCCGTCCTGGACCCGTTCGACGCCGTAGCGCAGGGGCTTGGCGGTGTCGCCCTCCCGAGGGAAGAGGACGGTGAGCGACTTCACCGACTTGCCCGGCGAGGCCGCCGACGCCACCGCCACCACCTGGGCGAGGATCTGGCCGCCGAACACCCTGTGGTAACCGATGTCGAGGTTGACGCCTTCCACCACGCCGGGCTCGACCTCGGTGAGGTCGAGGCAGGCCACGAGGTCCGCGAGGCTGAACGCCACTACACGCCCGCCTCGAGGTCGGCGAGCACGGTGCGCCGCAGCAGCTTGCCGGTCTCGGTGTGGGGCAGGTCGTCGCGGAAGGCGATGACGTCGGGCGTCCGTGACGAGCGGAGCTCGGCCCGGGCCCACTCCCGCAGCTCGTCGGCGTCGACGACGGCGCCGTCGCACAGCACCACGGCGGCGGCGATGCGCTGGCCCCACTCCTCGTCGGGCAGGCCCACCACCGCCACCGACCGCACCGCCGGGTGGGTGAGGAGCACATCCTCGATCTCGGCGGGGGCGATGTTCTCCCCGCCCCGGATGATGGTGTCGTCGACCCGCCCGTCGACGTAGAGGTAACCGTCGTCGTCCACCCAGCCACGGTCACGGGTGGGGAACCAACCGTCGGCGTCGACCGACGCCCCGAGCCCGAGGTACTCCCCCGACACCTGCTCGCCCCGCACCCAGATCTCCCCCTCGCGGACGGCGACGTCCACCCCGGGGACGATCCGGCCGACCGACGAGAGCCGCCGACGGCCGGCCTCGTCAGCCGCCTCGAGCGCGGCGCGATGGTCGTCAGGACCCAGCACGGCGATGGTCGAGCTGGTCTCGGTGAGCCCGTAGGCGTTGACGAAGTCGACGCCCGGGAACGCGGTGAGCGCCCGCTCGAGGAGCGGGACGGGCATCCGAGCGCCGCCATAGGCGAGCGAGCGCAGGGTGGGGGCGTCCGCCGCCACCCCGAACCCGAGGAGGTCGACGATCCGGGCCAGCATCGTGGGCACCACCATGGCGTGGGTGATGCCCTCCTCGCGGACGGTGTCGAGCCACGCCTCGGCGGTGAAGGTCGGGAGGTAGACGATCCGGCGGGCGGAGTAGACGTTGGACAGCACGTTGGCCACACCGGCGATGTGGTACGGCGGCACGCTCACGAGGGTGGCATCGCGCTCGTCGGCGGCAGCGAACTCGACCGAACCGATCACGTACGAGGTCAGGTGGCGGTGGCGCAGCACCACCGCCTTGGGTGCCGCCGTCGTGCCGCTCGTGTAGAGCAGGACGGCGACGTCGTCGCCAACGGTGGCCGACGGCTCGGCGGGGGCCGGACCGGCGGTGGCGTCGTTCCAGTCGCGCAACGACATGACCGGGCCGGCCGAACCTTCTAGGAGCGCGATGGCGTCGTCCTCGGCCACCACGAGCACGTCGTCGTGGCGCTCCAGCAAGCCGCGCAGCTGCTCCGACGCCAGCCGGTAGTTGAGCGGGAGGAAGGGCACCCCGGCCCACGCGCTCGCGAACAACGCGGTCGGGAAGGCCTCGTCGTTGGGGCCCACATAGGCCAGGTGGGCGGCACCGGTCCGCCGCAGCACCTCGGCCCCCGCTCCCGCCCGCTCGTGGAGCTGGGAGTACGTGATGCCGCCCGAGGCGGCACCGATCGCCGCTCGGTCCCCGAACGCCGAGGCGATCATCTCGAGCAGCATCAGCAGGGTCACGGCCGGCTCATCCTTCGCGGGTGAGGAGCAGGGCGCCGGCGATGGGCCCGCCCCCGTTGGCGACGGCCGCCACCTCGACCGTGCCCGGCACCTGGCGGTCGCCACCGTCGCCCCTCAGCTGCACGCACGCCTCGTGGATGAGGCCGAAGCCGTGGAGCCGGCCGGCCGACAGCTGGCCGCCGGCGGTGTTGAGGGGCAGCTCCCCGTCGAGGGCGATGCGGCTCCCGCCCTCGACGAACGGGCCGGCGTCGCCCTTGCCACAGAACCCGAGCGCCTCCAGCCACACCATGGTGAGGAAGCTGAACCCGTCGTACAGCTCGGCCACGTCGACGTCGGCCAGCTTCAGGTCGGTGCGCGTCCAGAGGTGGGCGCCTGCGTCGCGGGCCGCCATCGTGGTCATGTCGTCGAACTGGTCCCACGACGGCCGGCCCCGCAGCGCCGTGCCGACCGCCTCGACCCGGGCGACCGGGTGGTCGACGGCGCCGGCATGCTCGGCGGCGGAGACGATGACCGCGGTCGAGCCGTCCACGGGCACGTCGCAGTCGTACAGCCCGAACGGTGTGGTGATCATCCGGGCGCCGAGGTAGTCCTCCAGCGTCATCGGGTCGCGGTAGATGGCCTTGGGGTTGAGCCCGGCGTTGCGGCGGGCGTTGACCGGGATCATCCCGAGCTGCTCGCGGGTCGTGCCGAACTCGTGGAAGTGGCGCGTGGCGTTGATGGCCAGCCAGTTGGCCGCCGAGTACGCGCGGAACGGGATGCTCCACTGGAACTGGCCGCCGACACCGCCCCGGACGACATCCCCGCCGCCGCCACCACCGCCACCGCCCCCGCCGCCCACGCCGATCCCCTGCCGGCGTCCTTCGCCCTGGGCGGTCGACTCGGTGACGGTGCGGTAGACGAGGACGTGGCGGGCCAGGCCGGCGCCGACGGCCATGACTGCGTTGACCACCGCCGCCAGCTGGGCCGGCCCCTCGATCCCACCCGTGTGCCAGTTGAGCTCGAGCCGCAGCGCCTCCTGCACCTCGGGCGTGCCCGGGCCCCCGAACCCCGGCGTGCCCATGCCCGCACCGGGATAGGTGGCGATGCCGTCGACGTCGGCGACGGTGAGGCCGGCGTCGGCGATGGCGACGAGGGCGGCCTCGACGGTGAGGTCGAGGCCGGTGCGGTTCAGGCGACGACCGACCGCCGACTGCCCGATGCCCGAGATGATCGACCGCCGCTCGAAGTCGGTCATGGCGAGGGTTCGAAGAGCGGGAACCAGACCGGGTCGCGGTGCTCGAAGCTCACCTGCACGGGCAGACCGATGCGGACCTCGTCCACGGGGCAGCCGACGATGTTGGTCGTCAAGCGCAGGCCCTCCTGCTCGGGGAGGGCGACCACGGCGATCACATAGGGCGTGGGGTCGCCGTCCCAGGGCTGGTGGTTGACGGTGAAGGAGAAGACCTCACCCCGCCCACTCACCGGCTCCGGCGCCACGTCGGTCCCGCCGCAGGCCGGGCACCTCGGCAGCGGCGGGTGCAGGTACTGCCCGCACCCCTGGCAACGCAGGAAGCGCAGCTTGCCGTCCTCTCCCGAGGTCCAGAAGAACCGGTTCTCGTCGTCGATCGCAGGCAGCACCCGGAAGGGGGCCTCGCTCAACCCTTCCTGCCCATGCGCTCGGCCAGGGTCATGGCCGTCACGATGCCCGCGTCCTGGAACTTGCCGGTGCCGTGGCTCACCGGCGTGGTGTCCACGTCGGCCGCCTGGGCCCGGAGCGCGCCGACCGTCGCCTCCTCCCGGGGGATGTGGGCGAACGGGTCGTAGGAGAAGTTGGCCATGGCGTTGAGGTGGGTGATCTTGTCGATCTCGTCCCGGGATACGCCCTCGAGGTACTTCATCGCCATCTCGGGTGCGTTCGGCCAGGTCGAGTCCGAGTGGGGGTAGTCGCACTCCCAGTGGATGTGGTCGCCGTTGAGGTGGTGGCGCACCTCCATGCCGACGGCGTCGTCGATGAAGCACGTGAGCACGTGCTCGTTGAAGACCTGGCTGGGCAGCTTGTCGCCGAAGTCCTGGTTGGTCCAGGTGCGGTGGCGCTGGTACGTGTAGTCGATCCGCTCGAGGAAGTACGGGACCCAGCCGATGCCGCCCTCGGACAGCGCTATGCGCAGGTCGTCGAACTTGCGGAACACCGGGGACCAGATCAGGTCGGCGGCGCACTGGACGATGTTCATCGGCTGCAACGTGATCATGGTGTCGATGGGGGCGTCCATCGAGGTGATGACGGTCTGCGACGACGAGCCGATGTGCAGGCAGATGACCGTGCTGGTCTCCGCGCACGCCGCCAGGAACGGGTCCCAGTGGTCGCTGTGCCAGCTGGGCAGGCCCAGCTTGTCGGGGTTCTCGGAGAACGTGACCGCGTGGCAGCCCTTCTCGGCCGTGCGCCGCACCTCGTCGGCCATGAGCTGCGGGTCCCAGATCGGCGGCACCGCCAGGGGGATGATGCGCCCGGGGTGGGAACCGGCCCAGTGCTCGATGTGCCAGTCGTTGTAGGCCCGCAGGAGCTCGATGGCGATGTCCTTGTCATCGCAGGTGAAGAACAGCTGGCCGGTGAAGCCGGCCAGGCTCGGGAAGTTCAACGAGCCGAGCACCCCGTTGACGTTCATGTCCCGGATGCGCTCGTCGATGTCGTAGCAACCGGGCCGCATCTCGGAGAACGCCAGAGGATCGAGCCCATACTCCTCGGGGACCCGGCCGGCGACGGCGTTGAGCCCGACGTTGGGCAGTGGGTGGCCCTCGAACATCCAGACCTCGCGGCCGTTCTCCAGCCTCTCGATGAAGGGCGCCCGCTCGGCCGCCTTCTTCGAGAGCCGGCCCTCGAAGAGGTCCGGAGGCTCGACCACGTGGTCGTCCACGCTCACCAGGATCAGATCGTCGACCTGCACGGGAGCCTCCAGAGAAGAGATGACGACGCTGTTAGATTAGTCGCCGGGTCCGAACCCGCAACCGAGCCCAGCGGAGGTGGAGCGGGTGCCGATCGAGCTGGCGAGGCGGCAGGGGCCCGGAACTAGCGTGCCCGCCATGGACGGCACCAGCGTCGTGCGGCGGCCGCCCTTCGGGACCAACCCGCTCGTGGGCGAGCGGGGCAGCGACACCCAGCGCCGGATCCTGGCGGCGGCGCTCGACGTCTTCGCCGAGGTCGGCTTCCACGGCGCCGGCGTCGAGCTGATCACCACCCGCGCCGGCTGCTCCCGCCCCGCCTTCTACCAGTACTTCTCCAGCAAGGACGACGTCTTCTGGAGGCTGGCGGGCCAGCTCGGCGACGACATGGTCGAGCTCGGCCACCAGCTCGGGACCGTCACCCCGGACCCCGCCGGGGTAGCCACCCTGGCGGCGTGGATCGACGACTTCACGACCCTCTACGAGGCCTACGCGCCGGTGTTCTCCGCCTTCCAAGCCGCCAGCCGTGACCACCAGCATCTGGCCAAGGGATCGAGCGGCATCAGCGACCGGCTGGGCGAGGCGCTGCTGGGGGCGTTCGCCTCCGGCCGTCGCGCCCCCGCCGACAACACGATGGCGACGGGGATGGTCGCCGTCCTGATCCGCTGCAGCTTCTACCGCCAGGAGATGGCCGGGACGGTGCCCCGCCAGGACCTGGTCGGGAGCCTGGCCCAGCTCGTCCACCGGTCGTTCCTCAGGCCGATCGACGGCGTGAACGTGACGCGCCGCAGGGCCACCCGATCGCGGCACCGCTCGGTGCCCGCCCTCGAGCCGCCACCCGACGACGGTCGTCCGCTGCGGCCGCGTGGGGAGAAGACGCGCCAGCGGCTGCTCGCCGCGGGCGCCGAGGTCCTCCCCGCACGCGGCTACCACGACTCAAGGGTCGATGACATCGTCGTGGTGGCGGCGGTGTCCCACGGCAGCTTCTACCGGTACTTCGAGAACAAGGACGACTTCTTCCGCGTCCTGGCCGAGGAGGCCAGCACGCGCATGATCGAGCTGCTCGACGTGTTCCCCGCCGACGCCGAGCCGGCGGCGCTGCGGCGCTGGCTCGACGACTGGTTCGCCACCTACGCCGGCAACGGTGGCGTCATCAGCACCTGGCAGGAGGTGCAGTGGGCCGACCCCGGCCTCGTGTCCTTCTCCCAGCAGGTGGCGGCGTCGGTGCTGGCCCGGCTGACCCGGGTGCTCGAGCGACGCCCCTTCGGTGACCCGTTGGTGGACGCCCTCGCCCTGCTCGCCCTCGTGGAGCGGCTGCCCTACAGCGTCTTCACGCTGCGGTTCACCGACCGGGCCGACGCCATCGAGGCCATGGTCGTCATCATCCGGCGGGGCTTCCTCGGCCTCCCCGAGGACGGCGGGCGCTAGTGGACTTCGAGTTCACCGACGACCAGCTCGAGCTGCGCGACAACGCCCGAGCCGTCCTGGCCTCGGCGTGCCCGCCGTCGCTCGTGCGCTCGGTCTACGAGGGGGGCGCAGGGGCCGAAGGGCTGTGGGCCACGCTGGTCGGGCTCGACTGGCCCGCCATCGGGATCGCCGAGGAGCACGGCGGCCTCGGCCTCGGCTTCCTGGAGGTCGGCATCGTGGTCGAGGAGCTCGGCCGGGTGGTGGCGCCCTCGCCGTTCCTCGCCACCGTCACCCAGCTGGCGCCCCTGCTCGTGGAGGCCGCCGCCCCCACGCTGCTGCCCCGCATCGCCGACGGCTCATGCACCGGCACGCTGGCCCTGGCCGAGGGCGGGGTGTGGCGCGCCGACGCGGTCCGCACGACGGCCCGGCCGGACGGCTCGGGCTGGCGGCTCGACGGGACGAAGTCCCACGTCCTCGACGGGGCGACCGCCGCCGAGGTGGCGGTCGTGGCCCGGCTGGAGGGCACCAGCGGTGACGAAGGGCTCGGCGCCTTCCTGGTCGCCGCCGATGCCCTGGCGGCGACGCCGAGCACGGTCATCGACCCGACCATGCCGGTGGCCACGCTCGCCCTCGACGGAGTCGAGGTCGACGCCGACCGGGTGCTGGTCGAGCCGGGTGACCCCGCCGCGGCCCGGGCCATCGAGCGCGCCCTCCAGGAGGCCACGACGGCGATGGCGCTGTCCACCACCGCAACCTGCAGAGCCGTGTTCGAGCGCACCCTCCAGTACGCCAAGGACCGTGAGCAGTTCGGCCGGCCCATCGGCTCCTTTCAGGCGCTCAAGCACCGCCTCGCCGACATGTACCTCGCCGTCGAGCGGGCCGGCTCGCTCGCCTACTTCGCCGCCCTCACCATCGCCGAGGACGACGACCGCCGGGCGGTGGCGGCCTCGATGGCGAAGGCGGCCGCCGGCGACTGCCAGCGCCTGGTGGCGGGTGACGGGCTGCAGCTCCACGGCGGCATCGGCTTCACATGGGAGCACGACCTGCACTTCGAGTTGAAGCGGGCGAAGTCCGGCGACCTCCTGTTCGGCGGCGCCGCCTCCCACCGGGCGTTGCTCGCCCGCATGCTGGGGCTGGCGGCGTGAGGCTCCGGTACGACGACTCGGTCGAGGCCTTCCGGGCCGAGCTGCTCGAGTGGCTGGCCGCCAACCGTCCCAGCCCCGAGGAGATGGCCGCCGACCCGTCGGTGTCCACCGGCCACGCCCCGGACTGGGCACGGCGGTGGACGCGCACGATGTTCGACGCCGGTTGGCTGGTGCCGGGCTGGCCGCCCGAGCTCGGCGGGCGCAACGCCGGGCCGATCGAGACGCTCGTGTACATCGAGGAGCTGGCCAAGGCCGAGGTGCCGAGGACGACGAACGTGCAGGGGCTCGGCATCGTGGCGCCTTCCATCCTCGACTACGGCAGCGAGGAGCAGATCCGCGACTACGCGATGCCGATCCTCCGGGGCGAGGTGACCGCCTGCCTCGGCATGAGCGAGCCCGGCGCCGGCAGCGATCTCGCGTCCCTCAGCACCCGGGCCGTCCTCGACGGCGACCGCTTCGTGATCAACGGCCAGAAGGTGTGGACCTCGGGCGCCAACTACGCCGACTTCTGCTTCCTGTTCTGCCGCACCGACCCGGACGTGCCCAAGCACAAGGGCATCAGCATCGTGATCGTCGACATGGACACGCCCGGCATCACGGTGCGTCCGCTGCCCGAGATCATCCGCCCGGAGCAACCAGACCTCAACGAGGTGTTCTTCTCCGATGTCGTCGTCCCCGCCGAGAACCTGGTGGGCGAGATGAACAACGGCTGGGCCATGGCCAACGGCTCCCTCGCCCACGAACGGGGGATGGTGTGGGTGAGCGCGGTGATGAGCCTCGAGGAGTCGATGGCGAAGCTCCTCGAAGAGGCCCCGGCGCTCACGGCCCGGATGACCGATGCGGAACGGGCCGTCGCCGTCGACTCGATCGTCGAGCTGGCCATCGACACCAGCGCCGCCCGCTGCCTCGGCTACCGGGGCTTCGCCAAGCTGGCGAAGGGGGGCAGCGCGCCGGAGCAGGCTCTGATGAAGCTGTTCGCCAGCGAAGCCCGCCAGCGCATCGCCCTCGTCGCGGCCGAGATCCAGGGGGCGGCGGCCATCGAGGTCGGCACGGTGAAGGCGGACGGGCACCTCAGCGTGGACGAGCCCCAGGGCGCCTGGCTGGAGCAGTACTTCCACTCCTTCGCCAACACCATCTCGGCCGGCGCCTCGGAGATCCAGCGCAACATCATCGCCGAGCGGGTCCTCGGCCTCCCCCGCGCCTGAGCCGGTGGCCGCCACCGTCGCCGAGCTGCTCGTCCGCCGGGCCAACGATCCCAACCCCGGCCTCCGCACCTACGACCGGACGTGGGCCTGGCAGGAGGTGGTCGCCGAGTCGGCGGCGCGGTCGTCGTTTCTCTCGTCCATCCGGGAGGCTCCGACGGGCTGGGCCCTGCACGTCGGGGTCCTCCTCGACAACGTGCCCGAGTACGTGTTCCTCCTCTTCGGCGCGGCGCTGTCCGGGGCGGTGGTCGTGGGCGTCAACCCGACCAGGCGGGGTGAGGAGCTGGCCGGCGACATCCGCCACACCGACTGCCAGATGGTCCTGACCGACGCCGCCTCGGCACCGCTGCTGGAGGGGCTCGACCTCGGCGGGTGCACGGTCGTGTCCGTCGACGGCCCGGACTGGGCGGCTCGGCTGGCGGCCCATGGCGGCTCGGAGCTCCCCGCGCCGCTCCCCCAGCCGGACGACCTCTTCGTGCTGCTGTTCACCTCCGGGTCGACCGGTGCCCCGAAGGCGGTGCGCCTGAGCCAGGGGCGGGCGGCGCGCACGGCGGCAGCATCTTCGGTCGCCTTCACCAGCGACGACGTCCTGTACTGCGCCATGCCCCTGTTCCACGGCAACGCCCTGCTCGCCAACCTCCTACCCGGCCTGGTGTCCGGCGCCGGCGTCGCCCTGCGGCCGAGGTTCTCGGCGTCGGCCTTCCTCCCCGACGTCCGCCGCCACGGGTGCACCTACTTCAACTACGTGGGCCGGGCGCTCTCCTACATCCTCGCCGTGCCCGAGGCACCAGACGACCGGGACAACCCCCTGAAGTGGGGCCTCGGCTCCGAGGCCTCGCCCCGGGACATCGCCGAGTTCCGCCGGCGCTTCGGCTGCCACGTCGTCGAGGGGTACGGGTCGAGTGAGGGGGCGGTCGTCATCTCGCCGTTCCCGGGCATGGCCCCCGAGGCCCTCGGCCGGCCGAAGGAGGGCCTCGACGTGGCCGTCGTCGATCCCGCCACCGGCACCGAGTGCGAACGGGCCCGGTTCGGGGGCGGTCGCCGCCTGCTCAACCCGGCCGGGGCGATCGGCGAGATCGTCGGCCGGGACGGCCTCTCGTCGTTCGAGGGCTACTACGCCAACCCCGAGGCCGACGCCGAGCGGGCGAGGGGCGGGTGGTACTGGACCGGCGACCTCGGCTACCGCGACGAGGACGGCACCTTCTACTTCGCCGGGCGCACCGCCGACTGGTTGCGGGTCGACGGCGAGAACTTCGCAGCGGGGCCGGTGGAGCGCATCCTCGGCCGGTTCCCGGGGGTGGTCGCCGCCGTGGTCTACGCCGTCCCCGACCCCCGCACCGCCGACCAGGTGATGGCCGCCTTGGAGATGGGCGCCGGCGTTGCCTTCGACCCCGAAGCGTTCGCCGGTTTCCTCGCCACCCAACCCGACCTCGGCACGAAGTGGGAACCCCGCTTCGTGCGCGTCGTCGACCGCCTGCCGCTGACCGCCACCCGCAAGCACGATCGCCAGCCGTTGCGGGCGGCCCGATGGGAGACCACCGACCCGGTCTGGTGGCGCCCCGAGCCCGGCGAGCCGTACCGGCGGCTCACCGCCGACGACATCGCCGCCCTGCACCAGGCGTTCGCCGACAGCGGGCGGGCCGGGATGCTGGCGTGAAGTTCGCTCTCACGCACCCCCTCGTCAGCCACCCCGCCCATCCCGACCTCGTCACCGGCGCCGGCATCACGCGGGTGGCGATTGCGGCCGAACGAGCCGGCTTCGACGGCATCGGCTTCACCGACCACCCGGCGCCGTCGCAGCGCTGGCTCGACGGCGGCGGTCACGACGCCCTCGATCCCTTCGTCGCCCTGGGCTTCTGCGCGGCCGCCACCGAGCGCATCCGGCTGATCCCGAACATCGTCGTGCTGGCCTACCGCAACCCGTTCCTCGTGGCCAAGGCGGCAGCGACGGTCGACGTGCTGTCCGGCGGCCGGTTCACGTTGGCTGTGGGCGCCGGGTACCTGAAGGGCGAGTTCGCCGCCCTCGGGGTGGACCACGGTGAGCGCAACGAGCTGCTCGACGAAGCCATCGACGTCATCAGGGCGGCGTGGACCACCGACGAGGTGACGTTCGAGGGCCGACACTTCAGCGCACACGGCGTCACCGCCCACCCCCGCCCGGTCGCCACACCGCACCCGCCCATCTGGATCGGCGGGAACAGCGCGCGTGCCCGCCAGCGGGTCGCCGACCGCGGGGACGGGTGGGCGCCTTTTCCCGCCACCGGTGGGCTGGCCCGCACCGCCCGCACCGCCGCCCTGGACACCGCCGGCGGCCTGGCCGAGGCCGTCGACGACCTGCGCCGCCGGCTGGCCGGCGCCGGCCGTGACCCGGCGGGCATCGACGTGTCCTTCTCCTGCCCCGCCGGCGGTGATCCCTCCTCCGACGAGTTCGACGCCGACGTCCACCTGGAGGGCTTGGCCGAGCTGGCCGCCATGGGAGTCACCTGGATCCAGGTGGGCCTCCCCGGCGACGACCTCGCCCACACCCTCGACACCCTCGAGCGCTACGGCGAGCAGGTCATCGCCCGGCCCTGAGATGCGCGAGAAGTACAACTATCGTTAGCATTGAGGTATGCCACCACGGAAGCAGCGCCTCACCGTGACCGTCGATCCGGAGCTGGTCGTCGCCGGGAACCAGGCCGTCGCCACCGGCAACGCCTCGTCGCTGAGCGGTTGGGTCACCGCCGCGCTCGCCGAGAAGGTCCACCGGGATCGCAAGCTCGAGCGCCTTGGTGCCGCGATCGCCGACTACGAAGCAGAGTTCGGTGAGATCACGGCCGAGGAGATCGCGGCCCACCGGCGGGTCGATCGAGAGGAGGCCGTGGTCGTCCGTGGTCGACGCCCGGGTGCGACTCGTCGGAGCCGACGTGGCGGCACGGGGAGGTCGGCGTGACCCTGGTGCTGGACAGCGGGGCGCTGATCGCCCTCGAGCGCGACGAGCGACCGATGTGGGCCCGTCTCAAGGCGGCCCACCTGGCCGGGGACGTGCCGATCACCCATCCTGGGGTGCTCGGCCAGGTGTGGCGGGGCGGGCCCCGCCAGGCTCGATTGGCTCAGGCGTTGGCCGGTTTCGACGTCCGGCCTCTCGATGACCGCCTGGGGCGGGCCGCCGGTGAGCTGCTCGGCCTGGCCGACCCGTCCGACGTCATCGACGCCTTGGTCGTCGTGCTCTCGACCGACGGAGACGAAATCGTCACCGCTGACCGTGACGATTTCGAACGACTGGTCGCGGCATCCGGGCGACACGTCGAGCTGATCCGTCCCTGACCGCCTACTCACCCCTCAGGGCGTTCGCCGTACCAATACGCCACTCTCCCGCGCCGAGCCGTGCCCGGCCAGCTCGCCACGACCGGTGGCCTACAACAGCGTCGCCTCCGGTTGGTGGCCGTCGGCGCTTCTGGGACAGCCGAGCAGCGTGCCGCCGCACAGGTCATCGTCGGGCGGGGCCGGTCGTCTTCGCTCAATGAAGGCCGGGTCCGAAGCCCCGGCGACGGGGGCGAACGAGGTCGCGCACAGGCGATCAAAAACCGGCGCTCAACGAAGGCCGGGGCCGAAGCCCTGGCGGCGGCCTTGCTGAAGGATCAGGCTCATCACAGGCATGTCCGCTCAACGGCCGGGGCCGAAGCCCCGGCGACGGGATGGCGTCTAGCCCCTCGTAAGCGCCGCCCAGTCCGCTCAACGAAGGCCGGGGCCGAAACCCCGGCGACGGTGGCCGCCGGGGTCGTCGGGTTCACCCGCACCCGGTGCGCTCAACGAAGGCCGGGGCCGAAGCCCCGGCGACGGCGACGGCGACGGCGACGGCGACGGCGACGGCGACGGCGGTAGGCGGCCTGGTAGTCGCCGATGTAGCCCGCTCAACGAAGGCCGGGGCCGAAGCCCCGGCGACGGCCCGTCACACGAATGAACGGGAAGTTCCCGTTGCCGGTCGCTCAACGAAGGCCGGGGCCGAAGCCCCGGCGACGGCAGGCGGCGGCCGCCTCGGCGACGGTGACCTCCGGCGCTCAACGAAGGCCGGGGCCGAAGCCCCGGCGACGGGCGCGATGAACACCGAGCGCAACGGCTGCCACTCCGCTCAACGAAGGCCGGGGCCGAAGCCCCGGCGACGGTGGAACTACTACTCCACCGACAAGATCGGTGCCGACGCTCAACGAAGGCCGGGGCCGAAGCCCCGGCGACGGACCCCCTCGGGGTGGGTGGGTGGTGGTGAGCGCTCAGTCGCTCAACGAAGGCCGGGGCCGAAGCCCCGGCGACGGCCGGATGCGGTTCGATGGTCTGAACCCTGCGACCACCGCTCAACGAAGGCCGGGGCCGAAGCCCCGGCGACGGTGCACCGGGTTCCAGATGTCATCCATGCCCGGCAACTTCGCTCAACGAAGGCCGGGGGCCGAAGCCCCGGCGACGGCCGGAACATTCGTCGGAGGGAGAACGGGCGCAGGCCTCCGCTCAACGAAGGCCGGGGCCGAAGCCCCGGCGACGGACGCTCAGCATCTTGTGATCCGCGGTGACGGCCGATCAGTGGACCGGCGTGGGCTTCCACGGTCGCCTTCGCTCAACGAAGGCCGGGGCCGAAGCCCCGGCGACGGCCTCGCCCGCCTCGTCCAGGTACACCTCCGCGTAGCGCGCTCAACGAAGGCCGGGGCCGAAGCCCCGGCGACGGCCGACCCGAAGTACCGAAAGCGTGCCCTCGCCCTCGCTCAACGAAGGCCGGGGCCGAAGCCCCGGTGACGGCGTGGTTGAACTTGAGTGGCTTGATCCCGGCCGGCGCTCAACGAAGGCCGGGGCCGAAGCCCCGGCGACGGCTGAGGTTCTGGCGGGCGGTCTCCTCCCGGCAGCAGGCCGCTCAACGAAGGCCGGGGCCGAAGCCCCGGCGACGGTCGTCGTCGTAGAAGCGCACGGCCAAGTTGCGCGCGCTCAACGAAGGCCGGGGCCGAAGCCCCGGCGACGGGGGCTGGCTGGCCGACCAGTTGCGGACGACGATGGCCCGCGCTCAACGAAGGCCGGGGCCGAAGCCCCGGCGACGGTGCCGACATCAGGGGCGTCGAAGGACGCCAGGGCCGGCGCTCAACGAAGGCCGGGGCCGAAGCCCCGGCGACGGGCCTGCTTCGCCCCGTTGACCGGGTAGAAGCGGAGGATCGCTCAACGAAGGCCGGGGCCGAAGCCCCGGCGACGGTTGGGTGCGAGCGGCTCCCGGGTGGCGGCTCTCCACGCTCAACGAAGGCCGGGGCCGAAGCCCCGGCGACGGCGTAGGTCGATGGTCATGGGTTGGGGCCTTTCGGTAGCGCTCAACGAAGGCCGGGGCCGAAGCCCCGGCGACGGTCCCAGTCCGTCCACTGGGGGATTCTCTGCGCTTCCCACCGCTCAACGAAGGCCGGGGCCGAAGCCCCGGCGACGGCAGCGGCGGCGTCCTGCTTCGCCAGCTTCTCCGACAGCGCTCAACGAAGGCCGGGGCCGAAGCCCCGGCGACGGCCGGCCGATGAGGAACGACCCGCCCCCGTTGAGCACGCTCAACGAAGGCCGGGGCCGAAGCCCCGGCGACGGCCCTGTTCGGTGGCGGTTTCGTGAAGGGAATGCAACGCTCAACGAAGGCCGGGGCCGAAGCCCCGGCGACGGCACCGCCCGACCCCAACGACTACTGGGGCAAGGGGCGCTCAACGAAGGCCGGGGCCGAAGCCCCGGCGACGGGAGCACGGCCGGGCCGAGGATGCCCTGCATCAAGATCGCTCAACGAAGGCCGGGGCCGAAGCCCCGGCGACGGGAGCACGGCCGGGCCGAGGATGCCCTGCATCAAGATCGCTCAACGAAGGCCGGGGCCGAAGCCCCGGCGACGGTCGGCCTTCCGACTGAAGACCGTGACGAAGATGGCGAACGCTCAACGAAGGCCGGGGCCGAAGCCCCGGCGACGGCTCCGTGGAACTGGTGAGCGAGCCAGTCGACTCGGCCGCTCAACGAAGGCCGGGGCCGAAGCCCCGGCGACGGCCTTCACTTGTGGGTGATGCGCCCCGAGGTGGCGAGCGCTCAACGAAGGCCGGGGCCGAAGCCCCGGCGACGGCAGGGCCGACAGGGGGCCTTGGACGACCTGGGTGAGCGCTCAACGAAGGCCGGGGCCGAAGCCCCGGCGACGGCATGGCCCTGGCCACCGGCCACCGGCCACCACGGAGCGTGGGCCATCGCTCAACGAAGGCCGGGGCCGAAGCCCCGGCGACGGGGGGGTATGCCTGCCACCATCGCTCGAACTCCGCCGGCGCTCAACGAAGGCCGGGGCCGAAGCCCCGGCGACGGCGCAGTCTGACGCGGTTCATCCGGCGCACGGCGGCGCTCAACGAAGGCCGGGGCCGAAGCCCCGGCGACGGTCGGCACCTTCGGCGGGATCTTCTGGAGGGCGCCGACCGCTCAACGAAGGCCGGGGCCGAAGCCCCGGCGACGGTGGCGTCTCGACCCCGAGGCCACCTACACCCGGTTCGGCGCTCAACGAAGGCCGGGGCCGAAGCCCCGGCGACGGATGTGCTCAACCAGGCCGGCTAGTTCTGCCAGTTCGCTCGCTCAACGAAGGCCGGGGCCGAAGCCCCGGCGACGGTGGCGACCTTCTGGTGCGAGTACGGGAGGGCCGCCCGCGCTCAACGAAGGCCGGGGCCGAAGCCCCGGCGACGGCGCAAGGCCCGGATGTCGAGGGCGGTGCAGCGGTTGAGCGCTCAACGAAGGCCGGGGCCGAAGCCCCGGCGACGGCGTCACCTTCCGGTCTCGACTGTCTGTCAGCCAGCCCGCTCAACGAAGGCCGGGGCCGAAGCCCCGGCGACGGCCCCGTCGAGGGGCACTGTGCGGGACTTCGTCGCCGACGCTCAACGAAGGCCGGGGCCGAAGCCCCGGCGACGGGGCCACGCTGGCTTCGATGTTCGCCATCGACTGCTCCGCTCAACGAAGGCCGGGGCCGAAGCCCCGGCGACGGTCCCGGCCTGGTCGGTGGCGGTGTAGGTCTGTGCGGCCGCTCAACGAAGGCCGGGGCCGAAGCCCCGGCGACGGCCGGTAGACCACCGAACGCCTGCTGAGCGCCGGCCAACGCTCAACGAAGGCCGGGGCCGAAGCCCCGGCGACGGTGGGCAACCGGTCCACGTAGGCGGCAGCGAGCCTGGCCGCTCAACGAAGGCCGGGGCCGAAGCCCCGGCGACGGAGCTACCTGCTTGGCAGGGCCGGTGACATCGGCTTGAACGCTCAACGAAGGCCGGGGCCGAAGCCCCGGCGACGGTCCTGGACGAGGGGTCCGGGGAGGGCGGGGACGTTGGACGCTCAACGAAGGCCGGGGCCGAAGCCCCGGCGACGGCAGCAACGATGCGCTGAAGGCCACCAGAGGTCTTGGTCGCTCAACGAAGGCCGGGGCCGAAGCCCCGGCGACGGACAGGGGCCGGGCCCGCTGGTCAAGGTAAGGGGCCAGCGCTCAACGAAGGCCGGGGCCGAAGCCCCGGCGACGGCTGCGTGTAGTCCCCGAGCGAGTAGCCCACCGAGAACGCTCAACGAAGGCCGGGGCCGAAGCCCCGGCGACGGACTCCCTGCCCGACGACGAACGCCAGCAGCTCAAGCACGCTCAACGAAGGCCGGGGCCGAAGCCCCGGCGACGGGTGTAGGTCTGTGCGGCGTAGAGGATGCGGCGGTCCAGCGCTCAACGAAGGCCGGGGCCGAAGCCCCGGCGACGGCTCGTCCCACGGGTCGGCGTCCATGGGCGTGTTTCGCAGCGCTCAACGAAGGCCGGGGCCGAAGCCCCGGCGACGGGTGTACGGCTCCGCCGCTGCCACGCTCGCTGCCGACTGCGCTCAACGAAGGCCGGGGCCGAAGCCCCGGCGACGGCACCGCCTTACGGGCCGGCTTGGAGTGCTTGACGATCGGCGCTCAACGAAGGCCGGGGCCGAAGCCCCGGCGACGGGGGGTATCGGCACTATGCGTCGCCGTCCCCGAGGGCGCTCAACGAAGGCCGGGGCCGAAGCCCCGGCGACGGCGGAACATTCGTCGGAGAGAGAACGGGCGCAGTCCTCCGCTCAACGAAGGCCGGGGCCGAAGCCCCGGCGACGGTGCTATAGCCACTTAGAGGACGAGAATGGCAAGCCGAGGTCCACCTCGGTCACGCGGCGTGTTCAGCACGCAGCTGCGGAGGACGGCAGGAACTCGATTTTCAAGGATCACCGGAGGTTCGCAGCCCCCTACAGCAACCAGGGCTCGTCAACCTCGCGAGGAGGACCGACACCAAGTCGTAGCCGACAGGCTGTGATGTCGCCCACAAACCGGTACACCATGACGCTGTCGACGTGAGCATCGATCACATCCTGCAGTTCCCCCACTAACCGTGCGAGCCGCTCAGGGCTGACACGGCACTCGAAGACCGATAGTTGCACGCGTCGGCCATAGGTCGAACACACCTGGGCCGCCTGACGAAGCCGGCGGGCACCTGCGCCCTGGGTGTCAGCGATGTCGTACGTAACTAGGACGTCCACGGTCAGTTCGCGACCACGTACGGCGGGTACACCGGCAGATCACCGCGGAGGTGGCGCGCGAGGAGCGTGGCCTGCACGGACGGGAGCGCCCATCGATCGACATCGTGCCCAAGGACGCTGTGGAAGGCCCCATGATTCTTCTCATGCTCCCAGGCACGTATGACGGTCGAGCGTCCGGCCTCTGTTAGATACGTCGCGCCGCCAGGCGTCACGGTGAACGCCCCCGGCGAGACTTGCCCCCTCCTAATCAATGTGACGACAAAGCGGTCAACGAGAGGGCGCAGCTCCTCCGCCAGGTCGAGCGCAAGAGACGGGCGTCCGGAGCGCGCGCCGTGCAGGAACCCGATCTGGTGATCGAGGCCCACCGCCTCCACGGCGCCGGCGAACTCAGTGATGAGAAGCCCGTAGCAGAACCCGAGCATCGCGTTGGCCGGATCCCGCGGCGGACGGCGGTTGCGTTCGACGAACGGCAAGGGCCCGTCGGCGAGCACCGCCCTCATCGCCGCGAAATGAGCGCGAGCAGCGTCGCCCTCGATCCCTCTCAGATGGTCCCCGGTCGGAGCGGACGCGAGCCGCCCGAGCCGATCGGTGATGAGCTCCATCCGGGGCAGCAGCCGTCGGGTGAGCCCGGGCTCCGCGTCCCGAGACCATCGGCTTATGACCCGCCTGCTGTTCTGCAGCTTTCCCGCGACGAACATCTTGGCGATCCCGGTGCTCGCCCGGTCGTCCATCGCCACCGCCGCTTGCGCGAGGCGAAGGTGGACGTTGCCGGCTCGGGCCGCGTTCACGGTGAAGCGGATCTTTCCACTGCGGCGAAGCGCGGCAACCCGAACGCCGGCCTCGGCGCAGGCCGCCAAGGCATCGACGGTGGCCTGAGCGCCTCCGAGGATCACAATCGCATCGATCCCCTGTAGGGGGATCCGCTCCTTGCCGGTCGGCGACGAGACGATCAACGACCCCTTCGAGCGTGACACCTTCGCTTCGTGGCCCCCGAGATAGACGGTGCTCAGGTATCGCACCCGAAGACCTCGCGTTCGACGTACCTGCGCACAGAGTCGGCATCGCCCACGACGCTCGGCAAACAGTGGTTCAGCAGCTGGCAGCTTGGGCAGCGCTCGTCGTTCGGTGCGCGAGGAAGCGCCCCGTCTCGGATCGACTCCCGGATACGATGGACGACCGACAGGGTGTCAGCGCGCAACAAGTCATCGATGACGACGGGCTCACGCCGACGGGTTCCTCCGTACCAGACGTACGCGCGCCCAATCGTCGTCCCGAGCATCTCATCGAGGCACATCGCCTGTGCGCACGCCTGGAGATCGGCGGCCCGACCGTGACGGGTTCCCGACTTGTACTCGACGGGTACCACCGATCCATCGGCGTGGATCTCCACCGCGTCGGCGCGGCCGACGAGGCCCAGCTGCTCTGACCACAGCGGGATCGAGCGCAGTACCAACCGGCCCCTTTCGGCACGGTGCTCTCCGCTATCGACTCGCCGGTGGGCGCGCTCGCCATGAACCGTGGAGCGGTTGTCCTCCCAGACACCGTCGACGTGGATGAGGGCACATTGCCGCGGGCAGTACTCGTAGTGCTCGATCGCGGAGATCGAGACGATCAGGTGCTGGGGAAACGTCACGTCACCGCTAGTCGGCGAGACCCGTAACCGCGGGTCTGATCGCTCGAGCCGCGGGACTCATACGGAACGACCTCCCACCAGCCCGTGATCCCCACAAGGCCTTCGAGCTCAGCGGATCGCGCAGGTACATCCAGTAGCGCATCAATCCCGCCGGAATCGAGAGAAGGCGACCAAGCCGGCCAACGAAAAGCGCCACTCGATGACCGCCCACCTCGCCACCCGCGCTGGCGTACCAGTCTCGAGCCATCACCGCGTGTTGGCAACAGGGCCAGCCCGTGAAAAGCGAGCATCTCGACGAGGGGGTCAACCAACTGGTCGCTCTCGTCGGCGAGTGATCCGATCCGTCGTTCATCGAATCCGAGCCCGTAGTTCTGGATGCGCCCGGCCACGCCGTCAAGGGTTCGACCAGCGTCGGCCGCCCCAGCTGTGGGAGCCAACTTTCGGAGCCGGTCGTAGACGGTGTTGTCCCGGCCGGGCATGGGAGTCACGAACTGGCCGCGTTCTACTACGTGCGTGTGTTCTCGCTGTGACCATGCCAGGTCGGTGTAGAGGCTGGTCAATGTCCAACCGGTCGCGTGTTGCCGGGCGAGCACGGCCCGATCACTCCACGCCTCCACGCTGACCTTCAGATCGAGGGCGAGCCGGCCCGGGATGTGTCGCGCGATCGGCCACCTGCTGATGTCGACAGCCGTTGGCAGCGCCTGATGAATCGCCTCGGCGACATCTGGCTGGTCGGGGGTCGACAGCAGAGCTAGCGGCACGGGGTCGTCGGACCAGCGCAACCGCATCCCGGGGACAAGGACGGTTGCGCCGACGGCAGCGAGCCACCCGTTGAGCCAGTCGGCCGGGAGACCGGGACAGAGTCGCTCGGCCACCTCACACCACCTCCTCGGCGCCGGCCCAACCGCCGGCCGACACGGCGTGGTCGGACTGGCGCAGGATCGCCTCGAGTAGTGCCAGCCCCCAGTGCCCGTACCGATCGGTCAAACGTCGAAAGCGTGCCGGCTGGTCCCAGTCGGGCACCGAGAGATCGCCGCTGGCACTCACGTTGAGACCGTCGAGCTCGAAGCCAACCTCCGCGGGCGCCGAGTCGGTGACCGGCAGGGTGAAGGGACGGCCGTGTCCGTGGTGAGTCGCCACGAGGTGGATGAGCAGATCGGGGTCGTCCGCGACCTCGGCCTCCGCAGCTCCTCTCTCGGCTTCGAGCCACACCTGCACGAGCCGGCTGGAAAGTGCTTCGTGGCGACCGCCCGCCGGCCAGCCGGCCGCAACACGATCCCCGATCCAGGCGCTGCGTGGTCGCTGGGACTTGGCCACCTCCCCAACCGCTTCCGCGAGCGGGTCGAGCCACCGTTGAAACCGGGCGTCGGCCTTACCCACATCGTGGAAGCGGCCGGCTCGGTCGACGCGGCGAGCCAGTGCTTCGCTGAGACCGATTGCTCGGGCGACCGCGGCGGCCCGCGACCCGACCCCTCCACCGTGCGCCAGAAGGGCGACCGCAGTTGCGCTCAGTGAAAGCTCGTCGAGCTCGTCGACCCGACCCGGCGGCTCGGGGTCACGGATCAGTAAGCGTGGTACTTCGCCTCGAGGAAAGACCGGGCCGCGTCTCAGGTCGAGCTGATCGAGAACACCGTTCCACTCCTCCGGGCCCAGCCCGACTGCCTCGACCAAGGGCGACGACAAGGCCTCGATCAAGGCCGCCAGTCGCTCGTCAACGGGCGTGTCATCGTCATCGTCGGGATTGACCAGGGCTTCCACCTCGCTTGTGAAATCGGCCCCGGCGATGCGTCGCAGCGCGGCGGCATCGAGTGGCAGGCCGGCTTGGAGGACCGACACGTCGAGCACCGCTTTCGTCGATTCCGGGGCCCACCCGTGCCGGTCGAGCAGACCGACGTCGCTGGGGAGTATCACGATGCTGCCGGGAGCGAGGCCCTTGGCGTCGACCTCTTCGACCGTCACTCGGTCAGCTCGAAGCCTTGTACTGACTGCCAGGCGCTCGCCGATCACGTCACGAGCCTCTGTCAGCGGCAGCTCGACCGTCTCCTCGTCGCGGATCCGCGGCCAGATCGGCTCTCCGGCAGAGGGCACATGCGCCCGCCAGCAGACCGCGACCCGCCGTTCCGGCGCGCGGAGTCCCGAGTAGAAGGGTTCGACGGGGGCCTCGCCCTCCGGGGGCCGCGTTGTTTTCGCCCACTCCCACAAGAGCGCGGGCATCACCTCAGGAGCTCTGCCGGGATCGTCACCCGGCGGGCCCAAAATCTCGGCGATCCGGTCGGGGCACAGGTCGATGACACCATCGGCTTCGGCGCTACGCAGCCGGGCAAGGACCTGGACCGGCTCCTCTCCATACACTGGCCAACCGGAAACCTCGCCCTTACGCGGCTTCGGGGGGACATGGACATACACGACGCGGGCATCGGCGAATCGGCCGAGTCGGTTCACCCGACCCAAGCGCTGGGAGAGCGAGCGGACCCCGCAAGCCTCGGTGACGCCCATTTCGAAGTCGACATCGGCACCAACCTCGAGCGTCTGGGTGGCGACGACGACGAGGTGCTCATGGCGCTCCTGGTGGGGACGACCAGCCGGAGCGCCCATCGTCCGGTCGAGGATGAGGGCGCGGGTGGCGGCGCTCTCGTGCTCCCGCGACCGACCGGTGAGCACGACCAAGCGAGCGGCCTGGCCACCCTTCGCTAGCAATCGACTGAGGACTCCTTCCGTTGCGCGAGCGGTGGCCGGAGTGTTGGCAAAGACCACGCACGACGCCGGCTGCGTCCGAGACGACAAGAGATCGAAGGCCGCCTCAGCGAGGACCTTCGCTGGGTCGGCAGCGGCCGGGTATTCACGGATCGACGTCCGTTTGGAAGCCACCAGACGACGAGAGACCTCTGGATGGGAACGGTCCTCGGCATCGAGGTCGAACCGGTCGACCAGGTCAGTCGCGCCGGTCGCGGTCAGCGACACGACCGTCGGCCGAGCTCGGGAAGGGGCCAGGACCCGCTCCGAGGGCGATTCGCAGTCCCCGAGTGGCCCGAACAAGCGCATCAGGTGGTGCGCCAGGTGCGCCTCGTCGACCAGGACCAGGCTGTCGGTTCCTGCGAGGGCGGCGTCGACGGGACGCATCGACCGCGAGGTGCCGTAGCCGCGGAACAACAGTCGTGACCCGTACATCGGCAAGGTCGAGAGGATCACGGCGGGCTGCGAAGGATCGGTGGGGCGGCCGGTGGCTGCGCCACCACGTAGGCGAATGACCTCGAGCGGAGGCGCACCGGGCCGAGCGGAGAGTCTTCGTAAGAGGTCGCCGGCCTGCTTTAGTACCCCGACCCCGGCTGCGTCAGCTCCCGACCTCTCCGGATCGGCCAGCAGGAGGCTCACCTCACTCACATGGTCGGTCGTTGCGTCCACCAGCAACCGCCGGTTCACGAGCCACCAGATCCGGGTCGGCGCCGTGCGATCGTCGGCGGGGAGGTTGGCCTGGCTCGCCAGCCACCAGATGGCGATGTCGGCGCAGGAGGTCTTGCCCATGCCGGTGGGCACACCGATCTCCTCGGGCCAGCCTCGGCCGTCGGCGAGCCGAGCGGCTAGGCGAGCCTGCCAGGGAAACGGGTCGCGTCCTGCGTTTACCGCTCGGTAGAAGTCGGCGAAGCCGAGGCCGTCACCCATGATCGGTCCTGACAGGCAACGGCGCGCACAGACCGAGCCCCCGTTGTCGGCCCGCACCTATGACGACCGGCCCGTCCACGGGGCGATCGAAGATGAGCTCGACGTGCGAGAAGGGCCGGGGCTCGCGGCCGGGCCGGTTCACCTCGGCGGGGCGGAGATCGACGCCACCAGGGATCAAGGGCGACCGGGAGGCGCGAAACGAGCTCGGCTCGGGCAGCCCCGCATGAGCGCACCAGCGTGCTACCTCGGTCAGCTCGAGCTGTCGCACGCGACGCTCGTGGAGAGCGGGGAACACCGTGGCCCAACGGCGGGCCGGGCCCCGCCACCGCTTCGGGTTCGCCGCCCACGGCCGGTCTTCTCCCGCCCAGGGTGTTAGACCGACCGAGAACCCGGCCCCGTACAGGGTGACGTTCTGAAGCGCGTCACGGCACCACCCTTCAACGGTCGGCTCACCGGGTGGCAACCACAGGGCCAGCCCGTGGATGCGGCCACGAGAGCGACTATGGCCGACGTCGGGAAGGGCCAGGAACCGGGCCAGCTCGTAGCCGGGACGATCGAAGCCGTGGCCGTGGAGAAGATCAGGCGGGTCGCCGTGGGTCTGCTGGTAGTGAACGAGAAGCGCGTCCTTGAACGCCTTGGTGACATCTCTGACGCGGCGCCCAGACACAGGTGGCGCCAGTCGCATCCAGATCACGGTCGGCTCAGGCGGCAACGGCTCCGGCGATCGGCCCGGCGCCCGGTACGCGGCCAGTCGTCGCAGCCCGGGGGACTGAGATCGAGTTACCGAGGCGCCTTCCACAGTCCAACGGTCGAAGTGCGCGTCCATGACCGCGACCACTCCCGCGGCCGGGACCCCAACGATGATCTGTCCGGCCGGGTCGGGCTCGTAGGGTTCAGGCAGGTCATGCGCGAACTCGTCCGACACCTTCACCCGGACGGGTGAGTCAGCCGCGCCGAGGTACCCGATCCGGGCGGCCCGTAGGGCGAGGCTCCGCAGTACCGAGTCGGGCACATCGACGTCCCACACGAACAGCACGCGAGCAGTTGCGGGCGCCACGCGGACACCCGGGCGAATTGCTGCGCCGCGGCGGCCGATGTACTCCTGCTGAGTTCCGGTGACCGCCTTCCCCGTCTGCGCGACGACATAGCGCGCCTGCAGAGGTTGGTGGTGGACGCGCTGTGGCGGATCCGCATAGATGACAGGCGCACCACACCCCTCCAGGAACGCGAGCTCCGACCCGTCTGTGTGCCGGCACCGCTCTCGGGTGCCGTCGGCTGAAACGAAGGCAGCGAGGAGCCGGAGGGGCGACGGCGGCCACTCACCCCGCCTCAATTGGCCAGTGTGGGCGAGACCGTCGGGATCAGCGCGCATGGTGCCGTGGAGTAGCTCTACCGTGACGGCGAGCATCAGTCGAGCGGCCACGTCGCGCGGATGGCCTTCGCAAGATTGTCCCTTGGCGTGAGAACCAACGGTTCGCGGCCCCAACCGTCGAGCGGCACCCCTGCGGCCGCAGCCTGTGCGCGAGCGTCGCCAAGGAGGGCGGTTGTGTGAACCCGATCGAGCGCGTCGACAGTGGTGTCGCCGTCCTCGCCGAGATAGGTGATCTCGCTGCGGATCGGCCGGAGGTCGGCGCCGGATCGGAGCTCGAAACCCCGTCCGAACGCATGGACGTGGGCGAACAATCCGAGCGCGACGAGCAGCGCCCGGGCATCAGCGTCGGCAGAGGCGCAACCCCCGAGCGAGACTCGCCGAAGCTGCGCGAACGACACGGTCGCCGTCTGCGTGATGCGAGCAAAGGAGATGCCTGCCGGAGCCGTGTCGGCATCCCTCGTGAAGGGCACCTGGCCGTGACCCATCTCAGAGAGCCGGTCACTCTTGGCGCCGTCGATTCGCGCCTTCCCGAACTCCCAATCCTCTCGATCGTCGGGGTTCGATGTGACCATCTCGTCGGTGTTCAGATTCAGAGGATCGCCCTTGAGGCCCAGGACCTTCGTCTCGATTGTCGCCGGGCGCCAGCCGATGACCTCCGAGACCCAGGCTCGGGCGTGCTTGGTGTTGGCTCGCTTCTTGCCGAGGTGCGATTGCCAAAAGCCGTAGAGGAGCGCCTGCGGAAACCACGCCATCAGTGGGCCGGCTGCCGATGGCGTGGCCGCGAAGAGGGCCGTGCCCACGTCGCTCCTGAGGAAGGGCCCGCCGTCCAGCTGTGCATCACGGAGATAGGCGTCTGCGTTGCGGTGCGGGAACTGCCAGCTCGACAACTCGCGAGAGAGGTGCGCCGGCAGGTCGGCAACACCACCCAAGTCGAGCCGAATGTCCGGGACGCCGGCAGTCGAGCGGTGTCGAAGGGTCGCCGCTTCGAGGCGGTTCGCCTGAGAGGGCACGTTGTCGATTACGACCACATCGACCGGCGCGTCGGCGTCGGTCCCTTCCCATCGCCGATCAAGCTGGTACTTGCCGCCCTCGTAGACAGCCGGTTTCACCGGTGCGCCCGGGCCACCAACGGGTTCCAGATCGGTGACGATCTTTATGCCGGCGGCAAAGCTGTCGTCGGCACAGCCGGCGACCAAACGCTCCGCGTCAATGATGTCGCTCATCCCCGAATCCCCTCGTGTCGGTCAACAGTGTCTGCGGCTGTCGTACGTCCCGAGCGTGACCGCTCGCCGTGCTGCCGCCGCTCGCATCTTGTCGCAGAATCAGGGACAGCGGGCCGGGACCGCCGTCGCCATCCCTAGGCGCGTCCCAAGGGCCGGAGATCCGTCCCTGACCGCCTACTCGGGCAGCACCCGCTCGGGCAGGGGGTGGCGGAAGAGGCGGGCCGCGTTCTCCGAGCACATGGCCCGGCGTTCGGCCGGGGGCAGGTGGCCCCACGCCTCGTCGATCACCGCCTGGGTGTCGGGCCAGGTGCTGTCGCCGTGCGGGTAGTCGACCTCGACCATGATGTTCTCGACGCCGATGGTGTGGCGGGTGGCGATGGTCGACGGGTCGTCGATGGTGCAGAACCAGAAGTTCCGGCGCAGCACGTCGGCGGGGCGCTCGTCCCACCCGAGGCCGTAGCCCGAGCGGTCGACGATGTTCTCCAGGCGGTCGATCAGCATCGCCACCCACCCGATGCCACCCTCGGACATGGCGATCTTCAGGTCGGGCAGGCGCACGGCGTGACCGGACCACAGCCACTCCGTGCACGCTGTCAACGACAGCTGCCCGAACAGGGTCGCGGCCAGCGGCATGATCGCCTGGTCGCAGCCGGGCGGGAAGTCCCCCAGCCCCGACGAGCCGACGTGCAGGCTGACGACGGTGCCGGTCTCGGAGCAGGCCCGGAGTACCGGCTCCCAGTAGTCGGTGAAGATCGACGGATAGCCGAGCAGGTGGGGGCGCTCGGGCAGGGTCACCGACCGGAAGCCGCGGTCGGCGTTGCGTCGGATCTCCTCCGCGCCGATCTCGGGATCCGACAGCCACGTGATGCCCATCGGGATGATGCGGTCCGGATGCGGCGACCACCAGGCCTCATGCATCCAGTCGTTCCACGCCCGGGTCGTCGCCAGACCGAGCTCGGGGTCGGAGCACTGGGAGTACACGCGCCCGCAGAAGCCGGTGATCATCGACGGGAAGCTGAGCGAGCCCCAGACCCCGTTGATGTCCATGTCGTGCACCCGGGCGTCGACGTCCCAGCAGCCCTTGCGCATCTGGTCGAAGCGGAACGGCTCGACCTCGACCGTCTCGGGCCGGCGGCCGGCCACCGCGTTCATGCCCACCTGGGTGTGGCGCTCGCCGTCGAACTCCCACACCTCGTGGCCCTGCGCGGTCGTCACCACCCGCGGCGCCCGGTCCTGCAGGCGGCCGGGGAGGCGACCCTCGAACATGTCGGGCGGCTCGACCAGGTGGTCGTCGACCGAGATGATGGTCGTCTTGACCTCCCGGCGCTCGGGCTCCGGGAGGAAGAGGCCGGGGTCGAGGTCGAGGTCAGTCAAGGATGCCCGGGTCGGCGCGCAGCTCGCGCCGGGCCATGGCCTCGAACAGGCCGGGGAAGCTGACGTGGTCGAAGGGTGCCGCGAAGCGGGTGAACACCTCGGGCCGTAGCGGCACGCCGCCGCCCAGCGCCTCGACGTGCCAGGCCTGGCGGCACCGCCACTCGAGGACGACGCAGCGGTGGTGGGCCTGGGCGATGTCTCGGCCCACGACGAGCAGGCCGTGGTTGGCGAGCAGGGCCATGCGGGCGTCGCCGAGCGCCTCCACGCAGGCCCGTGCCTGCTCGACGGCGTCGACCGAGCCCTCGAAGTCGTCGTAGAGGGCGGGGTCGCCCGGCACCATGGCCGACGTCTGGTCGTAGATCGGGGGCACGCGGTGCATGTCGGCCCAGACCGTCCCCCATCGGGAGTGGTTGTGGACGGCGACGCCGATGTCGGACCGGGCCTTGTGCAGCTCGAGGTGGAGGGGGATGGCCGGCGTCACCGTCCACGGACCGTCCAGCACCTTGCCCTCGAGGTCGATGCGCATGATGTCCGACGCCCGCACCTCGTCCCAGGTCAGGCCCCACGGGTTGACCAGCAGCGTGCCGCCGGGCTGGCGGGACGTGATGTGGCCGGCCAGGTGGTCGTCGAACCCCTCGCGGTGCAGCATCCGGGCGAGGAGCGCCACCTCGGCCTCGGGTGTGAGCGGCGGCAGAGGCGGGGCCATCGGGTTGTGGCGTACGTCGACGGTCGTCATCGGTCCCCTTCGGGTGGCTGACGCCAACGTTAGCTACCGTCGACCGGGTGAGCGCCTTCAACCACGTCGGTCACTGCGTGACCGACCTCGCCCGGTCGCGCCGGTTCTACGAGGAGCTGCTCGGCTTCACCTTCAAGCGCGACCTTGAGATCCCGGACGGGCCGGCCTCGCAGCTTCTGCGGGTCCCGGCGCCGGTCGGCATGACCGCCGCCTACCTCGAGCGCGACGGCTTCGTCCTCGAGCTGCTGCACTTCGACCGGGACGGCAACCCGGCCGCCCGCGAGCGGCCGTTCACCGAGCCCGGGCTGACCCACCTGTCCTTCAGCGTGGACGACGTGGCTGCCACCTGCGCCCGGGTGGCCGAGCTCGGCGGCGAGGTGCTCACCGACACCGACCTCGGCGGCATGGCGGTGATGATCCGCGACCCCGACGGCCAGGTCCTGGAGCTCCTCCCCATGAGCTACCGCCAGCGCTGATTCGCCCCCAGCTCGAACTTGTCGTGCTTGTACGCCATATGAGCCGGAAACCACGACAAGTTCGGCGGGGCGGCCCCCCGAAGCGCTACCGGCGGGGGAGCTTGATGGCCCGGTCGGCGATGATGTTCTTCTGCACCTCGGTGGCGCCGGCGCCGATCGAGGTGAACCGCTGCCACGGGTAGTTGTGGGCGGCGTGGCCGCCGGCCACCGCGTCGGGCCCGCCCTTGGCCAGCACGGCGAGAGGCCCGAGCATGTCGACGTTCAGCTCGGCCAGCGCCTGGGACAGGTGGCTCCACTGCAGCTTTGCGATGGGGACCTCGGGCCAGGTCTTCTCGCCCTTCAGCACCTTCGAGAGGGCCCGGGCGTTGAGCAGCCGGGTGAGCTCGACCTGAGTGTGCATGCGGGCGATGCGCTCGCGGATGCCGGGGTCAGCCAGCGCGCCGGGGTTGTGGGTGCGGGCGGTCTCGATCATCTGGTCGAGCTCGGCCCGCAGTCCGATGGCCAGTCCGCCGGTGCCCACCCGCTCGTGGGTGAGGGTGCCCATGGCCACGTTCCAGCCCTCGCCCTCGCCGCCGAGGCGGTAGGCGACGGGGACGCGGGCGTCGGTGAAGACGACCTCGTCGAACATGGCCTCGCCGGTGATCTCCCGGATGGGGTTGCACTGCACGCCGTCGGCGTGGAGGTCGACGATCAGCGCGGTGATGCCCTCGTGCTTCGCCCCCCTGGCGATGGCGTCGGGGTCGGTGCGCACGAGGAACAGGCCCCACCGGGCCAGGTGGGCGGTGGAGATCCAGATCTTCGTGCCGTTGAGGACGTACTCGTCGCCGTCGGCGACGGCGGCGGTGCGCAGGTTG
>JAABUR0100001125.1_pt1 | contig 50175 bp, 50 predicted proteins | sample 5560091 | NCBI WGS metagenome assembly JAABUR01 (sample SAMN10711879, study PRJNA513375) | rock metagenome | isolation source: Antarctica rocks | place: Antarctica: Victoria Land, University Valley sud | reverse complement strand
CCAAGGGGATGACGGTCGAGACCTACTGGTCCGACATCTGGCTGAGCACCGACGATTGGGCCGAGGCGTTCGAAGCGCCGGACTTCGGTACTCCGCACAACGAGGCGCGCGATCAGATCTGGGAGGATCTGCTCACGATCCTGGTGGAGAAGGACGACGGTGACGCCCCGGCTCAGCAGCTACGGAAGTCGCTGCTGCAGAACGAGGAGCTGCTCATGACCCTCCACCGCACGTGGCCGCTGATCGAGGCGACCGACCTCGTCGGGGACCTGTGGTCGGTGCCCGCCTACCTGCGGATGTGCGCGCCCTGGCTCAGCCCCGACGAGGTTCAGCAACTGCAACGCGCCGACGCGCACGCCTGGACGGTGTCCGACCTCCCCCTTCTGGACGCGGCCCGGCAGCGGCTCGGTGACCCGGAGGCGTCACGCCGCCAGCGTCTCGATAACGCAACTGTGAACGCCGAACGCGAGCGCATGTCCAGCGTCATAGACGACCTGATCGCGGCCGATGTCTATGCCGACGGCGAAGGCTTGATGACGCAGCTGCGGCACCAGGACCTGCAGGAGATGCTGGTCGATGAGGCCGCACTGCCCGGCACCGACCCGGACCTGCTCGCCGGCCCGTTCGCCCACGTCGTCGTGGACGAGGCGCAGGAGCTGACCGACGCAGAGTGGCAGATGTTGCTGCTCCGCTGCCCGTCCCGCAGCTTCACCATCGTCGGGGACCGTGCCCAGGCCCGGCACGGGTTCACGGAGTCGTGGCAGGACCGGCTGGCGCGGATCGGGCTCCACCGCATCAACCTGGCCTGTCTGAGCATCAATTACCGAACGCCGGTAGAGGTCATGGCCGAAGCCGAGCCGGTCATTCGGGCGGTGCTGCCGGACGCCAACGTGCCGACCTCCGTCCGCAGCACCGGCGTCCCCGTCGTCCACGGATCCGCAACAGATCTGAGGTCGATCCTCGACACCTGGCTTGCCGAGCACGCCGACGGGATCGCCTGCGTCATCGGCGCTGGTGACACCGACGATGACACGTTCCGGGCAGGTACGGCCGGGCACCGCGTCCGGTCGCTGACCCCGGAACTGTCGAAGGGTCTCGAGTTCGACCTGGTCGTCCTCATCGACGCCGAGACATCAGGTGCTGAGGGGGCAGGCACAGCGGCGTTCGGCAACGGCACCGAAGAAGCGGTCGACCGCTACGTCGCGATGACCCGAGCGACCCAGCGACTCGTCATCCTCACAAGCTCCTGACGCTGGGGTGGTGTCTTTTCCGGCGGCTTCGCTGCCTCGCTCGGCGACGCGTCCTGAGCAAACCGGGACTGCCACCGGCGGGCGTCGAGGAAGCGCAGACCAGGCACGTGCTGCAACTCCAACGATAACAACACCAGCGCGGTCGCCAGCGCCGCGACGAATAGACGTCCTTCCCCGGCGGTGGCGAAGATGGCGGCTGCCGTCGTCACCCCGCGGAGGACCTCGCCGCCGGCCAGGTCCTGCCGGAAGACCAGACCGCCGCCGATGAAGCCGATCCCGGTGACCGCCCCCGCGAGCGCGTTGGGGGCACCGTTCTCCGCGAGCACACCGATCACCGCGCTGCCGAGACCGATGAGCGAAACGTACGGTCCCCGGCAGGCGAGCCACGCAGTTGACGCTCGAAACCAAGCAGATACGTCAACCCGAAGGCGACCAACAAGCGGAGGGCCAACGCACCGTCCGCGACGTCGGGAGCACTCACGCCGTTCTCCTCGGCAGGCACTGTTCAGGGCGGGCGTTCTGCCCCTTAGGCCCGCAGCTCAGAGTTACCGCAACAGCTGTCGCGCCATCACCATGCGCTGGATCTGGTTCGTGCCCTCGTAGATCTGGGTGATCTTGGCGTCGCGCATCATCCGCTCCACGGGGAAGTCCCGGGTGTAACCGGCGCCCCCGAACAGCTGCACCGCGTTGGTGGTGACCTCCATAGCGGTGTCGGTGGCGAAGCACTTGGCGGCCGAGGCGATGAACCCGAGGTTGGGCTCCATCCGCTCGGCCCGCGCTGCCGCGACGTAGCACATGTGCCGTGCCGCCTCGATCTTCATGGCCATGTCGGCCAGCATGAACTGCACACCCTGAAAGTCCGAGACTGCCTTGCCGAACTGCTTGCGGCCCTTGGTGTACTCGATGGCCGCGTCCAGGGCGCCCTGGGCGATGCCGACGGCTTGGGCGCCGATGGTGTGGCGGGTGTGGTCCAGCGTTTTCAGCGTGGTCTTGAAACCGGTTCCTGGTGCGCCGATCATCCGGCTACCGGGCACGCGGCAGTTCTCGAAGTACACCTCGCGGGTGGGGCTGCCCTTGATGCCGAGCTTGCGTTCCTTCGCGCCCACCGAGATGCCCACGTCGTCGACGTGCACCATGAACGCGGAGATCCCGTTGGCACCCTTGTCCGGGTCGGTCACCGCCATCACGGTGTACCAGCTGGAGACGCCGGCGTTGGTACACCAGGCCTTGGTGCCGTTGATGATCCAGTCGTCACCGTCGGCCTTGGCCCGGGTGCGCATGGACGCAGCATCCGAGCCGGCCTCGCGCTCACTCAGCGCGTAGGACGCCATGCATTCGCCCGAGGCGATCGAGGGCAACACCTCCTGCTGCAGTTCCTCGCTGCCGGACAGGATCAGGCCCATGGTGCCCAACTTGTTCACCATCGGGACGAGCGAGGATGACGCACAGACCCGGGCAACCTCCTCGACGACGATGCAGGTCGCCACCGAGTCGGCACCCTCACCACCGAAGCGCTCGGGGATGTGCACCGCGTTGAAGCCGGCAGCGGTCAACGCTTTGCGTGCCTCGTCCGGATAGCGCTCGTGCTCGTCCACGTCCGCGGCGTACGGCGCGATCTCCTTCTCCGCCAGGGCACGCACCGCCTCGCGCAGTCCGTTGTGCTCCTCGGCGAGGGCGTACAGGTCGAAGTCGGGGTTGCCGAACTGGCTGGCCACAGGGTTCCTCCTGGTTAATGATTAGTAACCGCAAGCGTAGCGCGCAGTGCCCTGTCCTTGGCCAGCACCGACTGCTCGAGCTCGGCCTGGAATTGCACCATGCGCTGGCGCAGCCCTTCGTCGGCCGCGGCGAGGATGCGCACTGCCAACAGACCCGCGTTGCGGGCTCCGCCCACCGACACCGTCGCCACCGGCACGCCCGCGGGCATCTGCACGATGGACAGCAACGAGTCCATGCCGTCGAGGTACTTCAAGGGCACCGGCACACCGATCACCGGCAGCGGCGTGGCCGAGGCCACCATCCCGGGCAGGTGGGCCGCTCCCCCGGCGCCGGCGATGATCACCTGCAGGCCCCGGTCAGCGGCATCGCGGGCGTAGTCCAGCATGCGCTGCGGGGTGCGGTGCGCGGACAGCACACCCACCTCGAAGGGCAGCCCGAACTCGGTCAGCGCTTTGCCGGCGGCCTGCATCACCGGCCAGTCGGAGTCGCTGCCCATGATCACCGCGACGCGTGCTTCATTCACCATGCGCATCCCATCCGTCGGACCACTGCGCGTGCGACATCCAGTGCGCCGCCCGCTCCGCGCGTTCCCGGACGACGGCCACGTCGGTGCCGAGCACCGTGACGTGTCCCACCTTGCGCCCGGGTCGCTCGCTCTTGCCGTACAGGTGCAGCTTGGCGTCGGGCATCCGGGCGAACAGGTGGTGGGCTCGTTCGTCCATCGACATGGCCGGGATCTGCTCAGCACCGAGGATGTTGCCCATCACCACCACCGGCGCCGTCATGGACGTGTCGCCGAGGGGGTAGTCGAGCACCGCCCGCAGGTGCTGCTCGAACTGCGAGGTGCGGGCACCCTCGATGCTCCAGTGCCCGGAGTTGTGCGGTCGCATGGCCAGCTCGTTCACCACTAGCCTGCCCTGCTGGGTCTCGAAGAGCTCCACGGCCAGCACGCCGACCACCCCCAGCTCGGCGGCCAACCGTAACGCCAGCTGTTCCGCCTGCTCGGCAACCTCGGCATCGAGCTCCGGCGCAGGGGCGAGCACCAGCGCGCAGATGCCGTCGCGCTGCACCGTCTGTACCACCGGCCACGCCGCCCCCTGGCCGAAGGGTGAACGGGCGACCACTGCGGCCAACTCGCGCCGGAAGCCCACCCGTTGCTCGACAAGTAGTGGCGTACCGGCGTTCAACTGCTCCGTCACAACGCGGTCGGCCTCAGCGGCATCACCCAGCATCCACACCCCGCGGCCGTCGTAGCCGCCGCGCACCGCTTTGAGCACGCACGGCCAGCCGTGTTCCGCACCGAAGGCCACCACGTCCGCGGGCGAGTGCACCGCAGCGAACGGGGGCACCGGAGCACCCAGGGCGCTCAGTCGCTCGCGCATCACCAGCTTGTCCTGGGCGTGCAGCAGGGCGTGCGCCGGCGGCAGCACCTGAACGCCTTCGGCTACCAACGTCGCGAGGTGCTCTTGGGGAACGTGCTCATGGTCGAAGGTCACCACGGTAGCCCCGGCGGCGACGGCACGCAGCGCATCGAGATCGGTGTGCGCGCCCAGCACCACATCGGGGCTCACCAACGCAGCCGGGTCGCCAGGATCTGCGGCCAGTACCCGCAAACTCTGGCCCAAAGCGACGGCGGCCTGGTGAGTCATCCGGGCCAGCTGACCGCCCCCCACCATGGCCACCACCGGTGCGCCACCGCCCTGCGCCACGTGTGCTCTCACAGTCGAAGATGGTCCCACGCTCGCTCATCCGACCCGGCTCCGGGCGATCGAGTGCCCACCAAATCCGTAGAGTGCAGATCGTGTCCTTCGTCGACGCGGCCGTAGCCCGCCTGCCACGCCGTCTGCAAGAGCTGGCAGCCACCCACCACGAGCTGGCCAAATTTGCCCTCGTCGGGGGTACCACGTTCATCGTGGACACCGTCACGTTTTACGCGCTCAAGTCTTCGGTGCTGGACTCGAAGCCGGTGACCGCCAAGATCTTCGCGGTGCTCGTAGCGACGATCTTGTCCTACGTGCTCAACCGCGAGTGGTCGTTCAAGAGCAGGGGCGGGCGTGAGGCGCACCACGAGGCGGCGTTGTTCTTCGCCATCAGCGCGGTAGGCATGGTCATCAACGCGGCCCCGCTGTGGGTCTCCAGCTACGTCTTTCACCTTCGTGTACCGAGTATCACCCCGCTCGAGGAAAACATCGCCGACTTCATCAGCGCGCAGATCATCGGCACCCTGCTGGCGATGGCTTTCCGCTGGTGGGCGTTTCGGAAGTTCGTCTTCCTTGAGGTCCAGATCGAAGAGGCGGAGGCCACGGTGCCCGACCACATGGGCGACGAGCTCGCCGAGGAAGAGTTCGGACACAGCTGAGGGCACGCCTGCGCACCGTTCAGCGAGGCTCCCGCGGGGCCAGCTCCGGGTTTTTCTGCCGCGGAACCACTGTGGTGGCGACGGTGAGGAAGAGCGCAAAGACCGGCGGCCGGGCGCGCCGCAGCTCGAGTCGACCACCATCAGTTTCGGCCAACGCCCGGGCCAATGCCAGGCCGACGCCGGTGGAGGCGCCCCCACTGAATCCGCGGTCGAATATGTGCGGGATCAACTCGTCGGGCACGCCGGGCCCCTCGTCGGCCACCTCGATGAGCGCAGTGGGCTCCCTGGCCACACCGTCGAACCGGGCGGGCACCTGACTCAACGTCAGCCGGACCTCGCCCGCGCCGTGCAACAACGCGTTCTCCAATAGCACGCCCACGGTCTCCCGCAACCGGGCGGCGTTCGCCCGCGCGGGCGTGGCGCCGGGGATGTCCACCCGGAGCGCGCGGCCTGCGTCGCCGTACAGGGGTCGCCATTCGCCAACCAGCTCACGCAGGGTCGCGGCGGCGTCCACCGTCCCTGCTTGCGCGGTCCGCACCGCGCGAGAGGCCACCACCATGTCGTTGACGGCGGCGGTGAGCCGGTCGACCTGGTCCATGGCCGCTGCCGCCTCCTCGACGACGGCCGGGTCAGCGTGGTCGGCCAGCTCGTCCAGGCGCAGGTGCACCGCGGTCAAGCGGCTGCGCAGCTGGTGCGAGACGTCCCCCACCAGCTCCCGCTCACGCTGGACCAGTGCGGCGAGCTCCAGCGCCGAGGAGTCCAGCACATCGGACACCCGGTCCAGCTCGGCGATGCCGTGGCGGGTGGCGGCCACCCGGAAGTCGCCGGAGCCCAGCCGGGCCGCCCGCCACGCCACATCCAGCAGGGGGCCGGCCAAGCGTCGGGCGGTGAGCGTCGAGATCACCGCACCGCCGGCGATGGAAAGCAACACCACGACGAGCACGACAGCCACCGCCTGCAACTGGGTGGTCCGCACGCCCTCACCGGGCACCTCCATGACCAGCGATCCGTTGCGGCCCAGGTCCAACCGCTGAGCCACGGGCGCAATCACCGAGGGTGAACCGATCTCAGCCTTGTGCAGTGCACCGCTGCTGTCCGGATAGGTCACCACCAGGCGCGCATCGGCGGGCAACGCGAGTCGCAGCCGGCTGACGTCGAGACTTCCGTCGATCCGGTCGTCCGCGCCTTCCTGGGCCGCGACGTCGGCGGCCACCTGGTCGAGGCGGCTGGAGAGGTCACTGTTCGTGACGTCTGCCACCAACCGCCACGTGGTGAACACCAGCGGACCACCGAGCAGGAGCGCGGTCAACGCCACCACAAGCAGGTTCGACAGCAGGATACGGCGGCGCATGGCTGCTCAGAGCGAGTTGAAGCGGAACCCGACGCCGCGCACCGTGGAGATGCGCCTGTCCAGGTCCCCGTTGTCCGCGCTGACGCTGGCTCCGCTGCCCGGTCCCCCGATCTTGCGACGCAGCCAGGACATGTGCATGTCCAGAGTCTTCGAGCCGCGCAGCGAAGGGTCCCCCCAGACGTCGGAAAGGATCTGCTCCCTGGTGACCACCTGCCCGGCGTGCTCGAGCAGCAGCTTCAGCAGCTCGTACTCCTTGTTGGCCAAGCCGACCTCCACCCCGTCCACGTAGACCCGCCGGGCCGCGTGCTCCAGTCGCACCCCGGCGACGTCGAGCACGTCGTCCCCGGGACCACCCCGGCGGCGCAGCAGCGCGCGCACGCGGGCCATCAGCTCGGCCACGCGGAACGGCTTGCCCACGTAGTCGTCTGCGCCCGCGTCCAGGCCGACCACGAAGTCGACCTCGTCGGTGCGGGCGGTCAGCATCAGCACTGCGACGTCGGGACGCGCCGTGCGCAGACGACGGCACACCTCCAAACCGTCCATGCCTGGCAGTCCCAGGTCGAGCAGCACGAGGTCGAAGGTTCCGGTGGTCGCACGTGCCAAGGTGCCCGGTCCGTCCGCGACCACATCAACGGCGTATCCCTCGCGCTGCAGCGCCCTGGCCAACGGTGCGGCGATGGCGTCGTCGTCCTCGGCGAGCAGCACGGTGGTCACAAACTCAGAGCCTACGGCTGCGCAGGAACCTCGACCTCGGCCGTGGGCTCGCGCGTCTGCAGCTCGCCGAGCACCAGCTGGCTGTAGGCCAAACGTCCCAGTAGGTAATAACAGGCGACCTGCTCGTCGGTGAACCGCGCCCAGTCGAAGCGATCCCCCTGCTGACGCCAGAACACCTCCCACACCGTCGAGCCGGCCCCTCCGGGGTCGGGGAGGCTGAGCAGGCACCACCGGTCGTCGAGCTCGGCGCCGATGCTCAGCGCGTCCGCCGGAACACCCAGCGCAGCGAGCCACTGCGCCACCGTCGTCTCATCGATCACTCGTCACCCCTGTTCCGCCGTGCCCAGCACACCCGAAGCGATCAGCTCGGCCACCGGCTGCGTCAACCGGTAGCGGGTGCCACCGCCGGGTTGGCCGAACCACGCTGCGACGTGGACCTGCCACACCGGCAGCGAGGCCTGCACCCATAGCCGGCTCAGCGCCAGCTCGGCGTACTCAGCAGGCACGCTGCGCTGGGCCAACGGTGTGTTTGCCGCCGTGAGCACGCGGCCGCGCGCAGAGCCCAGCAGTTCCAACTCGATGCCGGGCGCCAGTACCCGAGGCGTACGCAGATAGCTGTCCGCGGCGCCTTCAGGGTGGACCTCGCACGGCGGCCACGCGTACTCCCCAGGGCGCGACTCGGTCGGGCCGCGGACCACAAAGCGCCGCTCCAGCTCCCGTTCGTGCATCCCACCGAGGGGGTCATATCCCTTCAGCAACCCGCTCTCGCTCAGCTCGATCGCCGCTACCGGACTGCTCCGCTCTGCAGCAAACAGGGCCAGGTGCACCGGGTCGGGCAGCAGGGCGTGCGCGGGATGGTCGGCCACCGGGCAGCACAACCCCGGTCGCGGCTCGACGTAGGGACGGGGCAGCGGCAGCTGCCTGGCCGGGCAGAGCGACGGCCGCGGGCTTACCCCGAGTGGAAACCCGACAATCAGGGCGGGCGCGGAGATAGATTGTGCCGAGACCGCATTTGCCGCCGAGGTCACGGGGTCTGCGTGGAGCGACAGCGCGCCGAACTCCGACGGCGGTGCCATCTGGCGAGGAGCCGGAACAAGCAGAGAACGGGCCGTCACCGCCAGGGGCGGTCCTGAAGCCGGCGGCGCAGCACCCGGCTGTGGTGCGCCCGGCCACGCGGTCGGCGCCGCACCGGAAACCGGCCCGGGAGCCGACGGACCACCGCGCAGCGGGACCTGGGGCTGCGGGACATGGGGCTGCGGAACCGCGGTCGGCGCCTGCGCGTTCGCCCACGGTGCGGTGCCAACGCTCGGCGGCAAAGCAGGGGTAACCGAGGCGACGGCGGGCGTGGCAACGCTGGGCGGGGCGGCCGCGTCGACGGCCGCGGTCAGCGGTGCAGCAACAGCTGTCGACGGGAGGCCCACCGGGGCCGCTGTCGGCGGTGGCGCCCACTGGGCGACGACCTGCGCGGTCTGGGTCCCGGGTGTGACGGTCTGGGTCCCGGTTTGGGTGGCCTCGACCTCGGGGTAGGTCGCACCGGCGCCGGTCTGCGCGGACGAAGGCCGTGGTTGTGCGGACCAAGCTTCTGGTCGTGCGGACCCGACACCGGGTTGTGTGACCCCGCCGTCGGTGCGCGCAGGTGGGTCCACCGGTCGGTTGTCCAACAGGGGCGGCGGCCCTTGCTGCTGCGGCGGCGGGTCGGCGCTGGGTGGTGCCGGCGTCACGGAAAGAAGCTGCGGTGCGGGCACTGACGGCGGGTGCGGTGCGGGACGAAAGATCGGCGCAGGGTCTGGAATTTGCGGTACTGGGTGCGAAGACGACATCACACCCGGCCCAAGCGGGGCGAGAAGCGGGTCCGGCATCCCACCATGCGACCCCGGGGCGCCCAAAGCCGCGGGCAGGCCCGGGCCGGCCAGTGGAGTGGCGAGATCAGCCGCCGGAGCAACGATCGCGTCGACCATTGTTTGTGCCGACGGGAGGGCGCCCGTCACCTGTGTCAGCTCGGGGAGCAGGGCACGCTGCTCCACCGTGGACAACTGCTCCACCGCCGCCTTCGCCTCGACCGGCGACAGCTGCGCCAGCGCTCTCAGCTGCTGGGTCGGCGGCCTGCCGGCAAGTTGGACCGTCACCCCTTCGGGCTGCGTCGCTGTCCCTTCGGGACGCCTGCTGCCCAGCGGTCCGGAGGACGGGAGACCGGGAACCCCGCCGAGCGTTGCCCTCGTCGTGTTCGTGGTTGCCGCGACTGCGCCGTGCAGCAACTGGACCAGCGCCTGGTGGTGACCTTCGATCGCTGCGCTGGATGTCGCGATGGCCTGCGTGATGGCCGGCAACGCCGCTCCGCCGGTCACGTTCGCGGCCATCCGCAACGCAGCGAGCTTCTCGGTGAGAGCACACAGCTCGGTGACGATCAGCACCTTGGTCTGCCGCACCGCTCCCGCGTCGGCGGTCAGCGCAGTCGACAGCGACGTGCAGTGCTGTGCGGTAGTGGCGACGTGGGAGTTCTCGGTGCCGAACAGGCGATCGGCCGCAGCGCTGAGCCCCTGCGCCAAACCGCCTTTGCTCACCGCGAGCACGTTCTGCGTGTGCCGGTCGGCGTCGCCTGCCGACGTCTGCACGCGGGATGCGGTGTGGCCGTAAGCATCGCCCGCAGAGGTCAGCGCATCCTCGTCGACCTGCGGCCAGTGCTCACGTAGCGCGAGCGCCGCCGCCTCGCTCACCTCAGCCGGCAGACTCAGTGCCACCGTCACACCTCCCGTCAGCCACATCGTGCACGCTTGCGCCGTTGTGTGCGTCGACTCCGGTGAGCGTGGCCGCACCACCTTGCACAGTGGTATCGAGGGAACGTAGCGACCGGGCGACCACAGGCAGCGCTCGCGCCACTGCCTGACGGGCGGTGTCATAGCGGGCCGCGAGTGCCGCGCCAACCTCGTCGCGCCCCCAGCTCAGGTCGTCCGCCGCCGCAGAAAGCGCCTGCGCCGCAGCCTCGATCGCATCGCCCACCTCGCTCAGCCCGGCCGCAGCCCGCACCGCGGCGTCGTGGTCGAGCTCCACACCCCCGTCGTTCATCGCGGGCGTCCACCGTCCGCGGGGCGCAGCCACGACTCCGGCTCGTCCGGCTCATCAGAGTGGTCCTGCACCGCCCGATGCGGCTGCTCTCCGGCAAGTGCGGGGTCCAGCACCACCCCGGCTAGGTCGACATCGGCAGGCACCAGCGGAGCCAACAACTGCATGGTCTCCGCACCCGCCCGGGCACAGGCGCGCTGGACAGTCGCCACGATCTCCGCCGCCAACGCCTGGGGCCGCAGCCGGACCGCCTCCTCGCCCAAGCTCAGCTCCAGCAGCGTGCCGCGACCGGACACCACTGCGTCGATGTCCGTCTGAGTTGAGCGTGCGTGAACCCGCAGCTGGGCCAGTTGCTCCTGAGCTCTGCCGGCCGCCTCCAGGCGCCCGACCATATCGGCCCTGCGCTGATCCACAGCGGCACTGGCCTGCTCCGCCGTGAGCACCGGCATGTGGTGGCCGGAAGCTGTGCTCACGTGGACCTGCCTTCCTGCTCGGGCCGCGGTGCGCCAGATGCGGCGTGCCTCGCCGAGGTCCGACGCGGCAGAGGCCGAGTTGGTTCCCGTGACCGCACACGCGCGGGGCTCACCCTGACGAACGCGCTTCCCGATGCCGGTCGCGGCCGCCGTCCTCGTCGTCCCAGCCCGGCCCGCGACCACGGTCGGCGCTACCACGGTCGGCATCGCCACGGTCGGCATCGCCACGGTCAGCGTCGTACACCTCGTTGTAGAGCAAGGAGTGCACCTGCTCGACATGCGGAATGTCGTCAAATTCCAAAGGCTCTTGCGAAGCCGACTCGATGATTAACGTGCCGGTACCCAGCATCCGGTCGAGCAAGCCGTGCCGAAATCGGACGCTGTTGATCCTGGTCATCGGAATGTCCAGGCCGGTGCGGGTGAACACACCTTGGCGGACCAGGACACGTCGGTCGGTGAGCACAAAATGAGTTGTGTACCAACGCAGGAGCGGCGTCATCGTCCAGCGGGCGATGACGGTGATACCCAGGACGGCCAGCACGATCCAGCCGACGTTCGCCCAGCTTTGGTTCCGGATGAGCGCAGCGAGAAACCCCGCGAGCGCCACCACCACGAGCAGTACCAGCACCGGCACGAGCAGCATCTTCCAGTGCGGATGTCGATGCAGGATCAGCTCCTCGTCGGGGGCGAGGTCGTCCTCCGGGTACGCCACAAGACCCTCCTGCGTTGGCTCGGGTACTCACGCTACCGCTCGCAGGTGCGTCACATCGCCGGCCGCTACCGCGTGCTCGGTTCCGGCTTCGTCGCGGACAAGGAGACGACCGGTGCCGTCGATGTCCACGGCGTGACCGGCGAGGGTTCGGTCCTGCGGCAGCGTCACCAGCACGTCACGCCCCAGGGTCGAGCAACGGGCGCGGTAGTCCGCGGCCAGGCCACTGCGCACCGGGTCTCCGCCGACGGCACGCCACGCACGCTCCCGGGCAGCGAGCTCGCGGAGCACCGCCCGCAGGACAGGACCACGATCGGTGCACGCCGCCGAGGCCAACACCAACGACGTCGCGGTGGGCACGGGCAGCTCGTCGGCGCGCAGGCTGACGTTGAGGCCCAGGCCAACGACGACGGCAGGCTCAGGTCCGGTCGATGCCACCTCGGCGAGAATCCCCCCCAGCTTGCGCCCGTCGATGAGCACGTCGTTAGGCCACTTGAGCGTGACATCCACCTGCGCTACCCGCCTCAGGGCGTCAGCAACCGCCACCCCGGTGAGCAACGGCAACCACCCCAGCTCCGCGAGCGACACGCCGGCGGTGCGGAGCAGCACGGAGAAGGACAATCCGGCCCGCGCGGGACTGCTCCAGGCACGGGCATGCCTGCCGCGGCCTGCGTCCTGGTGCTCGGCGATGAGCACGCTGCGGTCGGGCGCACCCGCGCGCGCGGCGGCCATCAGGTCCGCATTGGTGGAGCCGGTGCTGGTCACCACGTCCAACGAGGCCCAGTCACCCGCCGGCGCCACCAGCGCTGCGCGTAACGCGGCGGCATCCAGCGGTGGTCGCTCGAGGTCGGTCCACATCGCTGCATCGTCGCACGCGCCGGGATGCTCACGGGCTCGCCCAGAGCCGCCCGATAGAGTCCGCGCCATGACCAGTGTGACGGAGCAGGCGCCCGCGGACGCGTCCGAGGCAGCAACCCCAGACATCCACACAACCGCAGGCAAGCTCGCCGACTATCACGAGCGGGAGCAGGGCGCGATCCATGCGGGCTCGGCCCAAGCCGCCGAGAAGGCCCACGACATGGGCAAGATGACCGCCCGTGAGCGCATCGGGGCCCTGCTGGACCCCGGTTCCTTCGTCGAGCTGGATGCGCTGGCACGGCACCGCTCGACCAACTTCGGGATGCAGAAGAACCGCCCCTTCGGCGATGGCGTGGTCACCGGCTACGGCACCATCGACGGCCGCGAGGTCTGCCTGTTCAGCCAGGACGCCACGGTGTTCGGCGGCAGCCTTGGTGAGGTGTACGGCGAGAAGATCGTCAAGGTGATGGACCTGGCCATCAAGACCGGACGCCCGCTGGTCGGCATCAACGAGGGCGCCGGTGCGCGGATCCAGGAGGGTGTCGCCTCGCTCGGGCTGTACGGCGAGATCTTCCTGCGCAACGTGCACGCCTCCGGCGTCATCCCGCAGATCTCGCTGATCATGGGGCCGTGCGCCGGCGGGCACGTCTACTCCCCCGCGCTCACCGACTTCATCGTCATGGTCGACAAGACCAGCCAGATGTTCATCACTGGGCCTGACGTGATCAAGACCGTCACCGGCGAGGACGTCACCATGGAGGAGCTGGGCGGTGCGCACACCCACAACTCGAAGTCCGGTGTGGCGCACTACATGGGCTCGGACGAGCAGGACGCACTGGACTACGTCAAGGAGCTGCTCAGTTACCTGCCGAGCAACAACCTGTCCGAGGCGCCGCGCTTCGATGTACCCCCGGTCACCGAGGGCTCGGTCGCCGACAACCTCACTGACGCCGACATCGAGCTGGACACGCTGATCCCGGACTCGGCGAACCAGCCCTACGACATGCACGAGGTGATCTCCCGCATCGTCGATGACGGCGAGTTCCTCGAGGTGCAGCAGCTGTGGGCGCCGAACATCCTCATCGGCTACGCCAGGGTGGAGGGGCGCAGCGTGGGCGTGGTGGCCAACCAACCAACCCAGTTCGCCGGGTGCCTGGACATTCACGCCTCGGAGAAGGCCGCCCGCTTCGTCCGCACCTGTGACGCGTTCAACGTCCCCGTGCTCACTTTCGTCGACGTCCCGGGGTTCCTGCCCGGTACCGAGCAGGAGTACGACGGCATCATCCGCCGCGGCGCAAAGCTGATCTTCGCCTACGCCGAGGCCACGGTCCCCAAGGTCACCGTCATCACCCGCAAGGCCTACGGCGGCGCGTACGACGTGATGGGCTCCAAGCACCTGGGGGCGGACGTCAACCTGTCCTGGCCGACGGGTCAGATCGCGGTCATCGGCGCGTCGGGCGCGGTCGGGATCGTGCACCGGCGCAAGCTCGCGGCGGCCAAGGAGGCGGGTGAGGACGTCGACGCGCTGCGCTTGGAGCTGCAGCAGGAGTACGAGGACACGCTGGTCAACCCCTATATCGGCGCCGAGCGTGGGTACGTGGACGCGGTGATCCAGCCTTCGCACACCCGAGGTCAGGTAGCCCGTGCGCTGCAGCTCTTGCAGAGCAAACGCCAGACCCTGCCGCCGAAGAAGCACGGGAACATCCCGCTATGAGTGAGCAGCCCGGGCCCACCCCACCGCCGTTTCTCACCGTCTTGAGGGGGTCGCCGAGTGACGCCGAAATCTCGGCGTTGGTCGCCGTCCTTGCCTCAGCGGGCGGTCCGCCGCCTCCTCCTGTTGGACCGCGCTCCTTGTGGGGTGACCCGGCATTGGCGCTGCGCGGCGCCGCGATGCCGTCGTCGGGGGCCTGGACGTCCGCGGTCCGCTACCGCTGAGGGTGCAACTGGTCCTGGCGTCGGCGTCACCGGCTCGGCTGTCGGTGCTCAAGGCCGCCGGCGTCGATCCGACGGTCCAAGTGTCTACTGTGGACGAGGAAGCCCTGATCGCCGAGTTGGGTGCCGCAGCGCCGGACCAGGTGGTGACTACCCTGGCCCGGGCCAAAGCAGTGGACGTCGCCGCTGGGGTTGCCGATGCGGTGGTGGTCGGCTGCGACTCCATGCTGCACATCGGCGGAGAGTTGGTCGGCAAGCCGCACACCATCGAGGTGGCACGGGAGCGCTGGGCAGCGATGGCGGGTTCGAGCTCGGAACTGCTGACCGGGCATTGCGTGCTCCGCGTCCGCGAGGGAGTGGTCCTCGCCGAAGCCACCGGCGTCGGACGCACCGTGGTCCGTTTCGCCAGCCCCTCGGCCGACGAGCTGGAGGCCTACCTGGCCACCGGCGAACCTCTGCGCGTGGCGGGGTCGTTCACCCTGGACGGCCTCGGCGGTTGGTTCGTCGAGGCCGTCGTGGGCGATCCGTCCAGCGTCGTGGGCATCGGATTGCCGCTGCTGCGCCGGTTGTTGGCCGAGGTCGGCGTGCCGGTGCACACCTTGTGGGCCACGCCCGGCGCAACTTTCGACCGCTAACTCGTTGCGCAGCCGCGCCGGAACTTCGCCGGCACTCATGCGGCGACGAACCGAAGCTGGGGCTGACGGTGGTGAGCCGGCCTAGGTTTTCGGAGCGGGTCCATCCACCCCGGCGGCAGGAACCATGGGTGCTGATCTGCGCCCATGATGATGTCCCAGCCACCGTGGTGCACAGTGCGGTGATGGGCGCGGCACAAAAGTGTCAAGTTCGCCAAATCCGTTGTGCCACCGTCGATCCAGTGGATGGTGTGGTGCGCCTCAGTCCATGCGGCCGGCCGCCCACAGCCGGGGAAACTGCACCCGTGATCGCCGGCCACCAGCGCCCGCCGTTGCGCCGGAGAAACCAAACGCTGCTTGCGCCCGAGGTTGAGCGGTGCACCGTCGTCATCGACGATGACAGCGGTCAGCTCGCAGTCACACGCGATTCGACGCGCGCCGGCCGTGGAGATCGGTCCGAGCCACGGCATCCAGCCGGGCGCCACCGGGTTTGGACCGAACATTGCCTCGTAGGCACCGCGGTCTGCCTCGCATTGTGGCGTCGCGCCGTCAGTCGCTGGCACGACGCCGCCAGCAGAACCACCGTGGCTCCCGCCGCCCGCCACCGCAAGGTCCTCGGCACGGATGAGCAGCGACAAGTGCGGCCGCTCAGCACCCTCGACGGGACCCTCACCACTGTTCAGGTAGCGGCGAAGCACCTCGGTGAGGGCGCCGGGCCGGGCTCCGCTTGTCCGGCGGGCCGTCCTCGCTAGGGCGCGGCTTGGACAGCGCCGACAAGGCGCTCTGCAGCATCTCCATCGTCTCGGCGTCCAGGTTGGCCTTGAGCAGCCCGCGGCCACCCACAACGGTGGCAAACAACTCGTTCAGCTCGACGTTCTCCGCATCCGGCACACTGCCTTCGACCGGCTCGAGCAGGTGGCGCAAGGCAGCCGCCCGACGCGCAAGCTCGGCCGGGTTGTCCACGGCCGCCGCTTCCAGCAGGTAACGCTCGCACGGCGCCAGTGCGTCGTCCGGCACACCGTCGGGAAGGTGCGCAAAGAACCCGGTTACCACCTTGGCGTGCGCAGTGTTGATTCGTCCGTCCGCTAACGCCTCGGCAGTGTCCGTCAGCTCAGTCAGCGCCCGACCGAGGTGCACCATTCTGGTTGCCGCGCCCGGGCTCATGCGGGTCGCCCCCGACAGCCATGCCGCAAAGCTGGAGGCACCGAGCGTCTTCGCCGTGCCGCGGGTGTCCAGATCGGTGACCATCCGCAGCCGCAGGGCTTCCAGCTCGCAGATGCGCTGGGAGAGTTCGGTGGTCGAAGTCAGCAGCTCGGACTCGCCCAAACGCCACGTCTGCACCCCAATAGGGTTGACGAGCAGCTCGTTCAGGTCCACGCGTAGAACACTCGTTCGAACCACCGACAATTTTGCTCTTCGTCGCGACCGAACGCGGACCGGACTCCTGGACCCAACGCAGCCGTGGCGTCGATGCTGGCCGCGCATCCCGAGATCGTCGACTATCTCAGGCGCACCCTCTTGAACGCCAACGGAGACCACAGGCTCCTGGACCGACTCGCCGAACTTGCGCCGACCCAGGTTCGCCAGCTGCGGGACGCCAGCCTGGCTTCCCCTCGTCATGGTCTCGCTGCCCAGGTCACCGAGATCCTCATGGCCCAGTTCGGGCAGCTCTTCCTGCAGCCCTCGTGGACCGGACGTTCGAGTACTTCGGCGATTCGGGAAAGCCGAGGCTCACCACAAGGATCGACACCTGAGCCAGGCTGAGTGACCGTCGCACGCCGAGCCCAGATCCGTGCGACAGAGTCGTTGATGTCATGGGTGAAGCCGCACCGGAGGCGCGCAGCAGCGAACGCAATTCGGCGCTAGCCTGCGATAGTTAACCTCGACTTCGACCAGTGGGACAAGCTCGAGGCGATAGGGGTGTTCAGCGACGTCGACGTGCAGGCCACGGCGCGGGCCTACTTTGGCTCGGGCGAGTCGAACCGCTGCAGGGCAAGCTCTCTGCCGCCGCGACTTGCGAGCCTTCGTCAACACCTACGACTTCCTCTCCGCCATCGTCGACTACGACGACGTTGAGCTGGAGAAGCGGGCTCTGTCCGCGCGGATGCTGGCCGAGGTGCTCAAGGACTCACAGCGCCACGAGCCGTCGATCGATCTGTCGGATGTGACCCTGACCCACCACGCGCTGCACAAGCAGGCTGACTCAGGACTCGACCTCACGAAGGGTGACGCCGCCGGGCTGGCCTCGGTACTCGCCGCCGGGTCACGTGGCCGCCACGAAGCCGAACTGGTGCCGTGGACCGAGGTGATGACACAGATCAACACCCTCTTCGAGGGCGACGGGCTCAGCGACGGCGACCAGGTGTCCGCGGTGGAGAGCGTGATGCGCAAGATGCTGGAAAGTCATGATCTCCGCGCCCAGGCGCGGGCCAACAACAAGCAGGACTTCTTCGTCGGCCCCGACCTGTGGTTCGCGCTGCAGGAGATCATCCCCGAAACCGGGGACCAGCACCAGAAGGGCATCGAACGCCTGGCTGCTGACCGCTCCCGGCAGCAGATCCTCGACATCCTCGCGATGATGCCGCTGTGGGAAACCCTCCGCCAGCCCGCCTGAATGCACGGGTTGGCCGCGAGACTCGACGCGCCGAGAGGTACTCCACGGTCGTGACGGCCCGGCCTGCACAACCGCCAGGTACCTCTGGGCGCTCAGCGGAGGTGACGGCTGCCCACCACCCGGCGTGGCACTCAGTCGTCCGATATGGCAACGTCGACGTAGCGTAATACTCTTCCACTTGGAGGTAGCTGTGCCCCTCGCCCCGGAACAGAACCCGGAATTTGCCGACTTCGCCCACCCCGATCGGCTGGTGTCCACCAGCTGGGTCGCCGAACACCTCGGCGAGCCGGGCCTGGTCGTCGTGGAGTCCGACGAGGATGTGCTGCTCTACGACAGCGGCCACATCCCGGGCTCGGTGAAGGTCGACTGGCACACCGAGCTCAATGACACCGTCACCCGCGACTACGTGGACGGCGCCGGATTCGCCAAGCTGATGGCCGCCAAGGGAATCGGTCGCGACGACACCGTGGTCATCTACGGCGACAAGAGCAACTGGTGGGCCGCGTACGCGCTCTGGGTGTTCACGCTGTTCGGCCACCCCGACGTCCGGCTGATGGACGGCGGACGCAACCTCTGGCAAGCCGACGGCCGGGAGCTGACCCGCGACAAGACCGCGGTCACCCCCGCCGAGTACCCCGTGGTCGAGCGCTCCGACGAGGCCATCCGCGCCTTCAAGGACGACGTCCTGAGCAATCTCGGCCGCAACCCGCTAATCGATGTCCGCTCAGTCCCCGAGTACACCGGTGAGCGGACCCACATGCCCGACTACCCGCAAGAGGGCACCCTGCGCGGCGGCCACATCCCCACGGCGGCCAGCGTGCCCTGGGGCAAAGCTGCCGCCGATGACGGCCGCTTCCGCAGCCGTGCCGAGCTCGAGGCGATCTACCAGGACGAAGCCGGCCTCAAGCCGGACGACGCGGTCATCGCCTACTGCCGTATCGGCGAGCGCTCCAGCCACACCTGGTTCGCCCTCACCCACCTGCTGGGCTATTCGAACGTGCGCAACTACGACGGCTCGTGGACCGAGTGGGGTAACGCCGTGCGCGTGCCCATCGTCACGGGCACCGACCGGGGCGAGGTGCCCACGCGGTGACGCTGCCCAGTGGCCTCACCGAGATCATCGACGATTTCGAGGCGGTAGAGGGCCAGGACAAGCTTGAGCTGCTGCTGGAGCTCAGCGACGAGCTACCCGCTCTGCCGCCGCACCTGGCCGAGCACCCGGAGCTGCTCGAGCCGGTCCCGGAGTGCCAGACCCCGCTTTTCCTGTCCGTCGATGCGACCGACGCCGAGCACGTACACCTGTACTTCTCCGCGCCGCCGGAGTCGCCCACCACGCGTGGTTTTGCCTCGATACTGCACCAGGGTCTGGACGGGGAGAGCCGGGAGACGGTGCTCGAGGTCCCGGAGGACTTCTACACCGCATTCGGGCTGGCCGAGATCGTGAGTCCGTTGCGGCTGCGTGGTCTGTCGGCAATGCTCGGCCGGATCAAGCGGCAGGTCCGCGAAGCAAACCAGTCCTGAAAGGACACCCGATGCGTGCAGTTCAGATCACCCGTCTCGATGGGCCGGAGTCGGTGGAGATCGTCGAGATCGACGAGCCGCAGGCCGATCCGGCGTTGGTCTGCGTCGATGTACACGCCGCCGGGGTGGCCTTCCCCGATGCGCTACTCACCCGCGGGCTCTACCAGTACAAGCCCGATCCGCCGTTCACCCCGGGCAGCGAGATCGCGGGTGTGGTCCGCTCCGCACCGGAGGGCAGTGGCTTCGCGAGCGGCGACCGGGTGGTGGGTCTGACCGGGATGTCCGGTGGCATGGCCGAGCTCGCGTACCTGTCCCCGGATCTCACCTTCGCCCTGCCCGATGCGGTGTCGCTCACCGCGGGCGCCGGCATTCTGTTCAACGACCTCACCGTGCACTTTGCCCTGACCGAGCGGGGACGACTGCGCAAGGGCGAGACGGTGCTGGTGCACGGCGCGGCCGGCGGCATCGGCACCTCCACCTTGCGCCTAGCCGGCTTATTGGGCGCTGCGCGCACCATCGGCGTGGTGAGCACCGAGGCCAAGGCGGTGAAGGCCCGTGAGGCCGGCGCCACCGACGTGGTGCTCGTCGACGGCTGGCTGCAGCAGGTGCGTGAGCTCACCGACGGTCGCGGTGTCGACATCGTCCTCGATCCCGTCGGCGGTCACCGGTTCACCGACAGCATCCGCTCACTGGCCCCGTCGGGCCGGGTCGTGGTCATCGGCTTCACCGGCGGTGGTGATATCCCTACCGTCAAGGTCAACCGTCTGCTGCTCAACAACGTGGACGTCGTCGGTGCCGGCTGGGGCGCCTGGTTCATGTCCCACCCGGGCTACGTGTCCCAGCAGTGGGCCCAACTAGCGCCTCTCCTCGCCTCGGGTGACCTCAGTGCGCCGGAGCCCTCGGTGTTTCCCATCGAACGCGCGCCCGACGCCATCGGCGCGCTGGAACGGCGCGAGGCGTTGGGCAAGGTCGTCATCACCCTGCGGTGAGAAGGTCTGGGCGCACGGCGAGCCGATCGCGAGACTAATCCGCCTCATATGATCGGCGTGCGCCTCACCCGCGCAGCGCATAACCTGGACGTGTCTTGCATCACAGCAGGGTGTCCAGCCACCGAGGGGTCCCCCATGTCGTTTCGCGCTCACCTTCGTCCCGTCATCGCGGCAACGTTGCTCCTCGTCGCCGCTGGCTCCGGCACAGCGGCGGCCGCCGGCCCCCTGCCAGCCAGCTCATCGGGCCCGTCGTTGTCCGCCCAGGGAGATGTCGAGCTCGCACCGGGTCTGGAGGTCTTTCACGTCGACACGGATTCACAGACGTCCGGCAGCACGACGACGGGTCAGTTCACCGGTACCGGGGAACTGAAGGCAGGTCCGGTCAATCTGCCGATTCCGCTGTCCATCGCCGGTCCGGTCACCTGTCTGACGGTGCGCGGAAACACGGCAGCCTTCCTCTACCCCATCAAAGAGGCGCAGCCGCCACTACTGGCGAACCTGCTGGTGAACAACACCTCGGTGCTGTTCACCGTGACCAAGGGAAACAACGGCCTCAACCACGTCGGATTCGTGGGCCCGCTGCCGTCAGGCTTCTTCCACGGTTGCCAGCCGACCGGCACCCCGTTCGTGTTCCACGGCACCGTCGACATCACCCGGTAGCCGAACCACGCCGCCACGATTGCCACCTCCCGCCACGTCGCCCGGCCCGGCCTCCTAGACTCCACGGGCAAACTCCCGCGATCCCCAAGGACGACTCCCCGGATCGCCCGCGACGACAGGAGGCTTCGTGCCTAGTTCAGGCTCAGCGACCGCCCAGGACAGCGCAGCGATCACCAAGGTGCTCGTCGCCAACCGCGGCGAGATCGCGGTACGCGTGATCCGCGCGTGCGCCGACTCCGGTATTGGCAGTGTGGCCGTCTACGCCGAGCCGGACGCCGACGCGCCGTTCGTTCGCCTGGCCGACGAGGCGTTTGCACTCGGTGGGCAGACCGGCGCCGACTCCTACCTGAACATCCCGAAGCTGATCGACGCGGCGGAGAAATCCGGCGCTGACGCGATCCACCCCGGCTACGGTTTTCTGTCGGAGAACGCCGACTTTGCTCAAGCCGTGTTGGATGCCAAACTGATCTGGATCGGGCCCAGCCCGCAGTCCATCCGCGACTTGGGTGACAAGGTGACCGCCCGCCACATCGCCACCCGCGCCGGTGCCCCCCTGGTGCCCGGCACCAACGACCCGGTCGCAGACGCCGGCGAGGTCACCGCCTTCGCGAAGGAGCACGGCCTGCCGGTGGCCATCAAGGCCGCCTTCGGGGGCGGCGGGCGCGGGATGAAGGTCGCCCGCACCATGGAGGAGATCCCCGAGCTGTTCGACTCCGCCACCCGGGAGGCGGTCAGCGCGTTCGGCCGCGGCGAGTGCTTCGTGGAGCGCTACCTGGACAAGCCCCGCCACGTCGAGGCCCAGGTGCTGGCCGACACGCACGGCAACGTGGTGGTGGTCGGCACCCGCGACTGCTCGCTGCAGCGCCGCTTCCAGAAGCTGGTCGAGGAGGCCCCGGCGCCGTTCTTGACCGATGAGCAGCGCAAGGAAATCCACACCAGCGCCAAGGCCATCTGCAAAGAGGCCAACTACCACGGCGCAGGCACGGTGGAATACCTCGTCGGCCAGGACGGCCTGATCTCCTTCCTCGAGGTGAACACCCGGCTGCAGGTGGAACACCCCGTCACCGAAGAGACCGCAGGCATGGACCTGGTGCGGGCTCAGTTCCAGATCGCCGAGGGCAAGGTGCTGGACATCACCGAGGACCCCGAGCCGCGTGGACACTCCTTCGAGTTCCGGCTCAACGGCGAAGACGTCGGCCGCGGTTTTCTGCCCGCCCCCGGAACCGTCACCCGCTTCCACGCCCCCACCGGCCCGGGTGTGCGACTGGACGTCGGCGTGGAGAGCGGCAGCGTCATTGGTGGCCAGTTCGACTCCATGCTGGGCAAGCTCATCGTCACCGGCGCCGACCGGATGCAGGCACTGGAGCGCTCCCGGCGTGCCCTGGACGAGATGGTGATCGAGGGCATGGCCACCGTGCTGCCCTTCGACCGCCTCGTCGTGCGCGACCCGGCCTTCGTGGGTGATGACGACGGCTTCAGCGTGCACACGCGGTGGATCGAGACCGAGTGGGACAACACGGTGGAGCCCTTCGGCGCGGCTGCCGACGCCGACCAGCCCACCCCGCGGCAGAGCGTGGTCGTCGAGGTCGGTGGCCGACGCCTGGAGGTGTCCCTGCCCGGCGACCTGGCCGTCGGTGGTGGTGGCGGAGGTGCCGCCGCAGCCAAGAAGCCCAAGTCCCGCAAGCGTTCCGGTGGTGCCGCGGCGGCCTCGGGCAACTCAGTGGTCGCGCCCATGCAGGGCACCGTGGTCAAGGTCGCCGTCGAGGAGGGCCAGCAGGTGGCCGCCGGCGAGCTGATCGCCGTGCTCGAGGCCATGAAGATGGAGAACCCGGTCACCGCCCATAAGGACGGCACCATCACCGGGCTGTCCGTCGAACCCGGCGCAGCAGTTACCCAGGGCACCGTGTTGTGCGAGTTGGCCGACTGATCCGGCGTTAGGCTGCGCGGGGTGAGCGTACAGCCGGAAGTCCGCGTGGGTACCGCCGAGCGCGAGGCCGCGCAGAGCGAGTTGAACGAGCACTTCAGCCAGGGCCGGTTGGAGGTCCCCGAGTTCGAGGAACGGAGCTCGCTGGTGGCCGGTGCTCGGACCAGATCCGAGCTGGACACCGTGTTTCACGATCTGCCGCGGGCACCCGCGACGGTCGACCCTGATGCTGTTGCCAAGCCCAGCCAGACCCGGAACTGGCGCCACACCGTCCTCGGGGCCACCCCGATCGCCGCCGTGGTGTTGTTCTTCCTGCTGAACGGCCACTTCGACCAAGCCTGGCTGGTGTTCCTGCTCGTTCCCCTGGTCGGCGCCATCCTGGGTGGCGGGGAGTTTCAGCGTGACCGCAGCCGGCGGCGCGAGCAGCTGAATATCGACCGACGCCAGCACTGACGCGTGGAGCCCATCGAGATCAACGCCGGGGCGTGGTACCTACGGGCGTTACGCGCGGACGAGCGGGTGGACGACCGGCCCGTGTTGCTCACGGCGGCAACGGATCCCGACACGGTGCGGTACGCGCCACTGATGGTCTCCACGGATCTCGCTGCGGCCACCGACTATGTGCGTCGCCGGACGCTGCAATGGGCGAACGACAGCTGGTACTCCTGGGCGGTGTGTGAACCCACCACGGGCGAGATGCTGGCCGAGGTGGGGCTGCGCAACATCGAGCCCACGCAGCGCTCCGCCGAGCTGGCCTGCTGGTCCGCTCCCGCACAGCGAGGCAGGGGGATCATGGCTGCGGCGACGGGAGCGGTTGTCCGCTTGGCCTTTTCCTCAGTTGCGCTGGGCGGATTGGGCCTGCACCGCGTTGGCTACCTGCACGTCGCGGGCAACGCGGCGTCGGCCAGATTGGCAGCGCGGTGTGGGATGGTGCCCGAGGGCCGCATGCGTGACGCGGTGCTCATCGACGGCACCCGCCGGGACATGATGCTGCTCGCCCGCCTGGCCACCGACTGAGGCGCTAACGAGGACGTTCAGGTCACTCAACGCCCTTTTCGGCCCATGAGAAGGACGTTCAGGTCACTCAACGTCCTTCCGGCGGGGCCGGGGGCGCTCAGAGCACTGGTTCGAGGATCTCCGCACGCGCCTCGGGGGCAGCCGCGCGCAGGGCGTCGGCCGAGTCGTCACTGAGCTGGGTCTGCGAGTCGATCTCCGCCTCTACCCGAGCGCAATAGGTGTGGACCTCCCGGGCAACCGTCTCCTCGTCCCAGCCCAGCACCGGCGCTACCAGCTCGGCCACCTGCTGCGCGCAGTCCACACCCCGGTGGGCGTACTCGATGGAGATGCGGGTGCGTCGGGCCAGCAGATCCTCCAGGTGCAGCGCAGCCTCGGCCACCGCCCCGTACACCGCCTCCACCTGCAGGTAGTCCGGTGCTGCAGTGATCGGCTGCAGCAGCTCGGGCCTGCCCTCAGCGACCGCGAGCACCTCGTGCAGCAGCGAGCCGTACCGATCGAGCAGGTGGCGCACCCGGTAGGGGTGCAGACCATAGCGCTCACCCACCTGCGCCGCCTGGTTCACCAGCGCGAAGTAGCCGTCGGCACCGATCAGCGGCACCTTCTCGGTGACCGAGCTGCCCACCCGGGCGGGGATGTCTTCCGCTGCGGCGTCCACGGCGTCGGCTCCCATCACCCGGTACGTCGTGTACTTTCCGCCGGCGATGGCGACCAGCCCCGGGGCCACCCGGGCCACGGCGTGCTCGCGGGACAGCTTGGAGCTCTCCTCGCTCTCCCCGGCCAGCAGCGGTCGCAGGCCGGCGTAGACGCCCTCGATGTCGGCTGCGGCCAGTGGCGTGGCCACCACCTTGTTCACGTGGCCCAAGATGTAGTCGATGTCCGCCTTGGTCGCCGCGGGGTGCGCCAGGTCCAGCTTCCAGTCGGTGTCCGTGGTTCCGATGATCCAGTGGTTGCCCCACGGAATGATGAACAGCACCGACTTCTCGGTGCGCAGGATCATCGCCGCCTCGCTGACGATCTTGTCCCGGCCCACCACCAGGTGCACGCCCTTGGAGGCCCGCACCTTGAAGCGCCCGCGGCCCCCGGCGATCCGCTGGATCTCGTCGGTCCACACCCCGGTGGCATTGATGACGACGTGCGCCTTGACGTCCGTCTCCTTGCCGTCCTCCGAGTCGCGCACCGTCGCTCCGCTGACCCGGTCGGCCTCGTGCAAGAACCGCACCACCTGGGTGGACGTGCGCACCACGGCACCGTAGTGGGCGGCGGTGCGGCCGACCATCATGGTGTGTCGGGCATCGTCGACGACGGTGTCGAAGTAGCGCACACCGCCGATGAGTGCGCTGCGCCTGAGCCCGGGCGACATCCGCATTGCGGCGGCCCGGGTCAGGTGCTTCTGGTGGGGAACCGACTTCGCGCCACCGAGGGTGTCGTACAAGAAGATGCCGGCGGCCACGTACGGCCGCTCCCACAACCGGTGCGTCAGCGGGTAGAGGAACTTCAACGGCTTCACCAGGTGCGGGGCCAGCGTGGACATGGACAGCTCACGCTCGTGCAGTGCTTCCCGCACCAAGCCGAACTCCAGCTGCTCCAGGTAGCGCAGGCCCCCGTGGAACATCTTCGAGGAGCGGCTCGACGTGCCCGATGCGAGGTCACGCGCCTCCACCAGCGCCACCCGCAGGCCACGGGTGGCGGCGTCCAGCGCGGCACCAGTGCCCACCACACCACCACCGATCACCAGCACGTCGAACTGCTCGGAACCCAGACGCTCCCAAGCCGCCTTCCGCTCCTGCGGCCCGAGTGACCCGGCATGTCGTTGCTCGCTCAACTCGACTCCTCAGCTGTCATCGCTGCGACCACCTACATCAACAGCACCGTTCAGACGGTACCGGCACCTCAGCTCTCCTGCTGCGCGCACACCGGCATACGTGCGCGTGCAGGGGTCAGCACCTAGTATTCGCTCGGGCCCGATCTATGACGGGCGTCACAAAACTCGAGGAGCGCTGCATGGCTGCAAAGTTCACCAGGCTCGGGCTGGTCGGGGAGATGGCCGCCGAGTTCGCCGGTACCCTGATCCTCATCCTGTTCGGCGCCGGCGTCGTTGCGCAGGTCACCGCAGGCGGTGAGGCCGGCAAGCTCGGCAACCACGACAGCATCGCCTGGGCGTGGGGCCTCGGGGTCACGTTCGGCATCTACGTCGCCGGCCGGCTCACCGGCGCACACATCAACCCCGCCGTCACCTTCGCGATGGCCTTGTTCCGTGGCTTCTCCTGGTCGAAGGTCGCGCCCTACGTCGCGGCCCAGACCGTCGGGGCGTTCGTCGCGGCCCTGATCGTGCGTTGGAACTACAACGACGTCCTCAACGCCATCGACCCCGGGCACACCATCAAGACCCAGACCATCTTCTCCACGTTGCCGGGCAACGGCACATTGCCCGTCAGCACGACGTCCGCGCTGATCGACCAGATCATCGGTACCGCGATCCTGCTGTTCCTCATCTTCGCTGTCGTCGACGAACGCAACAGCGCGCCGCTGGCCAACCTCGCGCCGGTGATCATCGGCCTGATCGTCGTGGCCATCGGTTTTGCCTGGGGCACCGACGCCGGCTACGCGATCAATCCCGCACGTGACTTCGGCCCCCGGCTCGCCTCCTACCTGACGGGTTACGGCTCTGCGTGGCGCAGCCAGTACGGCACCTTCTATTTCTGGGTGCCCATCGTCGGCCCGCTGATCGGCGGGGCGCTCGGTGGGTTGCTCTACGACCAGCTCGTCGGCCGCTTCCTCCCCGTCGGCGGGGACGAGACGGAAGAGGAGCCGGGCCGGATGCCGTCTGACCCGGAGGCCGACCAGATTGGCGACAAACCGCCGCCCCACACCCCCGAATCCAATCCACCCTTCGCTGAGGAGCACTCGTCGTGAGCAATTCCGACGCACCAAAGTATGTTGTCGCCGTCGACCAGGGCACCACGTCCAGCCGCTGCATGATCTTCGATCACTCCGGCCGGGTGGTTGCCGTCGACCAGCGTGAGCACGAGCAGATCTTCCCGAAGGCCGGCTGGGTGGAGCACGACCCGGTGGAGATCTGGAACAACCTGCGCAACGTGACGGCGGGCGCACTGGCCGACGCCGACCTCGAGGCCTCCGACATCGCCGCGGTCGGCATCACCAATCAGCGTGAGACCACCGTGGTGTGGGAACGGGCGACGGGCAAGCCGGTGTACAACGCCATCGTCTGGCAGGACACCCGCACCGACCGCATCTGCACCGCGCTGGGTGGCGAGGAGGGCGCGAGCAAGTACACCGCCACTACCGGGCTGCCGCTGGCCACCTACTTCGCCGGGCCCAAGGCCAAGTGGATCCTGGACAACGTCGACGGGGCACGGGAGAAGGCCGAGGCCGGTGAGCTGTGCTTCGGCACCATGGACACCTGGGTGCTGTGGAACATGACCGGCGGCCCGGATGGCGGCCTGCACTACACCGACGCCACCAACGCCTCCCGCACCCTGCTGATGGACCTGGACACGCTGAGCTGGGACTCCGGAATCTGCGCGGACATGGGGATCCCGGAGTCGATGCTGCCGGAGATCAAGAGCTCCTCAGAGGTGTACGGCAAGGTCCGCGAACGCGGCTCACTCGGGGGGGTGCCCATCGCGGGCATTCTCGGCGACCAGCAGGCGGCCACCTTCGGGCAGGCGTGCTTGTCGCCCGGGGAGGCCAAGAACACCTACGGCACCGGCAACTTCGTGCTGCTCAACACCGGTACCGAGAAGGTGATGAGCAAGAACGGGCTGCTCACCACCGTCTGCTACAAGATCGGCGAGCAGGACACCGTCTACGCCTTGGAGGGTTCCATCGCGGTCACCGGTTCGCTGGTGCAGTGGCTGCGGGACAACCTGAAAATGATCGCCAACGCCGCCGACATCGAGAAGGACGCCCGCACCGTGGAGGACAACGGGGGCGCCTACTTCGTGCCCGCGTTCTCCGGACTGTTCGCGCCGCACTGGCGCGCAGATGCTCGCGGCGCGATCGTCGGCCTCACCCGCTTTGTGAACAAGGGACACCTCGCCCGCGCCGTGCTGGAGGCCACGGCGTACCAGACCCGCGAGGTGATCGAGGCGATGAACGCCGACTCCGGGGTGGACCTGAAGATCTTGAAGGTGGACGGCGGCATGGTGGTCAACGAGCTGCTGATGCAGTTCCAGTCCGACATCCTGGACGTGGAGGTGGTGCGGCCGGTGGTGGCGGAGACCACCGCTCTCGGTGCGGCCTACGCCGCGGGCCTGGCCGTGGGTTTCTGGGACACCGAGGACGACATCCGCAACAACTGGGCCAAGGACAAGAGCTGGACGCCGTCCATGGACGAGACGCAGCGGGAGAAGTTGTTCGCCGGCTGGAAGAAGGCGGTCACCCGCACACTGGGCTGGGTGGACGACGACTGAGTTGGGGCGTCTGCAAGTACCACCAACCCGGTCGTGGCGCGTCTGTAACCGCTACCAACTGGTGCGGCGGAGGACGGGGCAAGGCACGAACCCGGCAGCTCAGTCCAGGTCGTCGTGGCGCATGAGTTGGCGGCCGGACTCGGTGATCGACCCGGACAGCGACGGGTACACCGAGAACGTGTGCGCCAGGTCGTTCACCGTGAGGTTGTTCTGCACCGCCAAGGCAATCGGCAGGATCAGCTCCGAGGCCACCGGCGCCACCACCACCCCGCCGATGACCACCCCGGTCTCCGGACGGCAGAACACTTTCACGAACCCACGACGCAAGCCCTCCATCTTGGCCCGCGGGTTGGTGGCCAACGGCAGCATCACCGTGCGCGCGGCCACCTTGCCGCTGTCTATGGACTGCTGACTCATCCCGACAGTCGCCAGCTCGGGGCGGGTAAACACCGCCGCTGCAACGGTTTTCAGCTTGATCGGGAGCACGCCTTCGCCCAGCGCGTGCCACATCGCGATCCGGCCCTGCATGGCCGCGACCGAGGCGAGTGGTAGCAGCCCCGTGCAGTCACCTGCCGAGTACACCCCGGGCACCGACGTCCGCGAGACCCGGTCCACCGGAATGTAGCCCCCGCGGTCGAGCTCAACCCCGATGCGGTCAAGCCCCAGATCGGCGGTGTTGGGCACGGAGCCGACGGTCATCAGCGCATGGCTGCCCTCCACTGTTCGTCCGTCCGTCAACGTGACCAGGACCCCGCCGTCCGTGCGCTCCACCGACTCGGCACGCGCCTGCTTGACCAACGTCACCCCACGCTCGGCCAGCACATCTTCCAGCACCGCCGCGGCGTCGGCGTCCTCGCCGGGCAGCACCCGGTCCCGGCTGGACACCAGGGTCACCTTGACACCCATCTCTGTGTAGGCCGAGACGAATTCCGCCCCGGTCACCCCGGAGCCGACCACGATGAGGTGCTCGGGCAGCCGCTCGAGGTCATAGATCTGGCGCCAGTCCAGGATCCGCTCGCCGTCCGGCCGCGCCCCGGGCAACACCCGCGGACGCGCACCGGTGGCCAACAGCACGACATCGGCATCAAGCACCACCTGCTCATCGCCTTCGCGATCAACGGCTATTCGGTGGGTGGCCATGCCGGACACGTCGTCGACCAGCTGCGCGCGGCCGGGCATGATCCGCACACCCTCGCGCTGCAGCCGCGCCCGGATATCCGCGGACTGCGCCAAGGCCAGTGCCCGAACCCTGGCGTGCACCACCGGAATTTCCACCCCAGCCTTGTCCAGGTCGATGTCCACCCCGAGATCGGTGGCACGGCGCAGATCGGCGCGCACGCCCGCCGAGGAGATGAACGTCTTGGACGGCACGCAGTCGTACAGCACGCACGCCCCACCGAGACCCTCCTCCTCCACGAGAACCACCTCGGCGCCGTACTGGGCGGCCACCAGCGCCGCCTCGTAGCCGGCAGGCCCACCGCCGATGATCACGATGCGGGTCACAGTTCCTCCAAGCTCGGGCGACGGTGTAGCGCGTCCACGGTATCGCCTGAGTCGGCATCCTCGAACCGCCACCGCGCGACTAGTCTGATCATCGTGCCGATCTATGCCGCCTACGGCTCCAACATGGACCCCGAGCAGATGCTCGAGCGGGCCCCGTGCTCGCCGATGGCCGGTACCGGGTGGTTGCTGGGCTGGCGGCTGACCTTCGCCGGAGAGGACCTCGGCTGGGAGGGCGCACTGGCCACCGTGGTGGAGGACCCCGACGCCCAGGTCTTCGTGGTCCTCTACGACATGAGCCCACAGGACGAGCGCAGCCTGGACCGCTGGGAGGGTGCCGAGCTCGGTATCCACCGCAAGCTGCGGTTGCGCATTCAGACCCTGGACGGCTCTCAACTGGCGTGGCTCTACGTGATCGACGCCTATGAGGGTGGCCTCCCGTCAGCGCGCTACCTCGGGGTGATGGCGGACGCCGCCTACGCCGCAGGCGCTCCTGAGGACTACGTGCTCGGACTACGCACCCGCCCCAGCCGCAACGTCGGTCCGGGCACCAGCCGCGATTAGGCTCCGTCGCGCCACGCCGCCAGCGCGGCATGCACGAGCACTCGCACCCCGATCTCCAGTGCACGTTCGTCCAGGTCGAAGGTGGGGCGGTGCAGATCGAGGTGTGGCCCGTGGCCCGGCCACACGCCGAGGCGCGCCATGGCGCCCGGTACATGCTCCAGGTACCAGGCGAAATCCTCGCCGCCGCTGGACTGTTGGGTGCCGGCCACCGCGCGCTCACCCACGCCCTCGGTGATGGCCCGGCGGAGCATTCCCGCAGAGGCGCGGTCGTTGACCACCGGCGGAACCCCGCGCTGATGATGCAGCTCGTAGGTGACCCCTGTGGGAGCGAGCAGCGCCGCGACGCCCTCGGCCACCACCGCCTCCAACCGGGCCCAGGTGTCACGATCGCCGGTACGGACCGTGCCCCGCAGCACCCCTATCTGGGGGATGGCGTTGGCTGCGTTGCCCGCCTGCACCGCTCCCCACACCAGGACGGTGGCCGCACGCGGGTCCAGCCGTCTGCCCAGTAGCGACGGTAGCCCAGTGATGAGGAGACCCAGGGCGTGCACCAGGTCAGCGGTCAGGTGGGGGCGGGCGGTGTGCCCGCCTGGAGAGTGCAGGGTGATCTCCACGGTGTCGGCGGCCGAGGTGAGTGCGCCCGCCCGCACGCCGACCTGCCCGACCTCCAGCTGTGGGTCGCAGTGCAGCGCGAAGATCCGACTAACCCCCGCGAGCTCACCGGACGACAGCACGTCGAGCGCGCCCCCGGGCATCACTTCCTCGGCCGGTTGGAACAACACGCGCACCCGACCGGGCAGCTCCGGTGCACTGGCCATGGCCAACGCGGCGCCGAGCAACATCGCCGTGTGGGCGTCGTGTCCGCAGGCGTGCGCCACCCCGTCGGCTGTTGAGCTGTAGGGCGCGCCGGTCTGTTCCTGCATCGGCAACGCGTCCATGTCGGCGCGCAGCGCGATCAGCGGCCCGGGTCCCGTCCCGATGTCGCAGGCAAGGCCGGTGCCGCCGGGCAGCAGCCGCGGCACCAGACCGGCGGCGCTCAGCTGCTCAGCGACGAATGTGGTGCTCGCGTATTCGTGCCTGGAGAGCTCCGGATGTGCATGCAGGTGCCGGCGCCAATCCGAGAGCGCCGCTGTGCCCGAGACCAGCCAGTCCTGCAACCAGACCGTCTCGCGGGGCTCAGGCATTCCCGTCGAAGGCCAGTGCGCTGACGTCGGCCAGCGCCGCCACGGCGGGCGCGTACATCGCGCGTTTGATCGCGGCGATGGTGTCGCCGCGCTTGCCCGCCAGGCTCTGCGCGCGGGCGATGGCCTGCTCCAGCACTTCGCCCTCCGCTGCTGTCCCGTCCACGATGCCCGCCTCCAGTGCCTCGCTGCCGCCGTAGCGTCGACCTGTGGTCATGGCAGTGTGGGCGGTGGCCTTGGACAGTCTTGCCTGCAGCAACGCGGCCATGCCAGGGGTGAACGGGATGTGGATGTCGACCTCGGGGAAGCAGAGAAAGCCGCGGTCGGCGCGCATCACCTTCGCGTCGTGCGCCACCGCCAGCATGGCCCCGCCGGCGAAGGTGTGCCCCTGCAGCGCCGCAACGGTGACCATCGGGAACGTCAGGATGCGGGAGAACAATGCCTGGATGGTGCCGACGTAGGAGGCGGCCTGGTCGCCGTGGGCGCCGAGCCATTCCAAGTCCAGTCCGTTGGAGTAGAACTTCCCGGTACCTGTCGTGACCAGGGCGGCGTCGCCACTGGAGGCTTCGACCTCGTCGAGCAGCTGAGCGACGGCAGCGAGGAAGTCCGGGCTGAACCGGTTTTCGGTGTCCGCCCGGCCCTGCTCCCCCAGGTTGAGCACGAACACGTCGCCTTCTCGTTCCAGGTGGGGCACGCCATCTCCTCTGCGGTGGGGGCTGAACACCCAGACGGTATCGCTTGGACGATCGGACGCGCCCGGCCGTTCCCCACTTGCCACGTTCTCAACGCCGACCGATGCCAAGGCGGGTATCGACAAATCTGCGGAGCAATGGACGGTCCTGTCTTCACGCCTCGAGCCCAACGACCGGACTCGAGGTACAGAAGGTTACGAAGGCATACGTGGTCAAACAGAAACTCTCCTACTCCAGGGGTTCCACCCGTCTCAGGAAAGAACGCGCGGCCAAGTGGTCGGCGAGGCTCTGCCGGTGCGCGTCGCACGCCAGCCACACCTTCTCCCGCTCCGGAGAGTGCAGCCTGGGGTTGTTCCACACCACCGCCCAGCTCGCCTCGGTGCGACACTTCTTGGCCGAACACGCCTGGCCGTCCTCGGACTCGTTCATGGCGTCAGTCTCTCAGGCTGCCACTATGGGGCGATGACCACTGACCAGCACGACGAGGGAGCAGCCTTCGAGGCACTGGTCGCGCAGCTCAACTACCCGATGTTCGTCGTGACCACGGCCGCAGGTGGTAAGCGGGCAGGCTGCCTGGTCGGTTTCACCTCGCAGGTCAGCATCCATCCGCGCCGCTTCCTGGTAGGCCTGTCGAACAAGAACTACACCGACCGCGTGGCCGCGCAGTCCGGACACCTCGCCGTGCACGTGCTCGCCGCGCACGATCTGGCTCTGGCGCGCCTTTTTGGGGAGCAGACCGGCGACCAGGTCGACAAGTTCGCCCGCTGCGCCTGGCACGAGGGTCCCCAAGGCCTGCCGATTCTCGACGACGCCGTGGCTTGGTTCTGTGGCCCCATCGTGGAACGCCTACCGCTGGGTGACCACATCGCATTCCTGCTCGAGCCGGACTCCGGCCGAGCGGCAGGCGACACCGGCTCGTTGGTCAGCTTCGGCGACGTCACCGATTTCGAACCCGGCCACTCGGCTTGACCGGCACTGCACCGACAGGTGCTGGGTGGACAGGCGGTTCCGGATCAGACCCGCTGTGATCGATTCGCTGACGGGCAGCGAAACCGCATGCTCAACCGTCGAACGCGGTCAAGATCCGTTGGGCGGCAAGGGCTGCGGTGACCTCCCCTTCGCGCACTTGCTGCTCGGTCTCCGTGCGGAGCGCACGTACCGCGGGATCATCGTGGAGCCGGTCCAGCAGTTGTTCGCGCACCATGGTCCAGGTCCAGTCCACCTGCTGCTGGCTGCGCTTGCGGGCCAGCTCCCCCGCGTCACCGAGCACCTGCTGGTGGTGGCACACCGTGCCCCAGAACTCGCGCAGCCCGGCGCCCTCCAGAGCGCTGGTGGTCAGCACCGGCGGGCGCCACAGCGACTCGGCAGGGCAGATCAGCCGCAGCGCACCGGCCAGCTCCCGCGCCGCGCGTTGCGCATCTCGCTGGTGGTTGCCATCGGCCTTGTTGACGGCGACCAAGTCGGCAAGCTCTAGGACGCCCTTCTTGATGCCCTGCAGCTGATCGCCGGTACGGGCGAGGGTGAGGAAGCAGAAGCAGTCGACCATGTTGGACACGGTGACCTCGGACTGCCCGACGCCGACGGTCTCCACCAAGATTACGTCGTAGCCGGCCGCCTCCAGCAGCACGATGGTCTCCCGCGTCGCCCTGGCGACCCCACCGAGGGTGCCCGAGGTGGGTGAGGGCCGGATGAACGCCTGGGGGTTGTTGGCCAGTCGCGTCATTCGGGTCTTGTCGCCCAGGATGGAGCCGCCGCTGCGGGTCGACGACGGGTCGACCGCCAGCACCGCGACCCGGTGACCGTCCTCGGTGAGCATGGTGCCCAGCGCGTCGATGAAGGTCGACTTGCCGACGCCGGGAACCCCGGTCAGGCCGATCCGGTGCGCTCCCCCGGCCTTGGGCAACAACGCCAGCAACAACTCCTGCGCCTGGGCGCGATGATCGGGACGGGTGGACTCCACCAGGGTGATCGCCCGGGCCAGGTCCGCGCGGGAACCGCCGGTGATCGCCTCGGCTAACGCGTCGACGTCGACCGGGGGGCGAGGAGGCATGCTCAGTGATCCAGGTGGTGGCCGTTGCTCTCCGCGAGCTTGGTCAACAGACCTGCGGCGGCGTCGGCGATCACGGTGCCGGGCGGGAAGATCGCCGCGGCGCCGGCGTCGTGGAGCTCCTGGAAGTCGCCGGGCGGGATGACCCCGCCAACCACGATCATCACGTCCGGCCGACCCACCTTGGCGAGCGCGTCGCGCAGCGCGGGCACCAGGGTGAGGTGCCCGGCGGCCAACGAGGAGACTCCGATGATGTGTACGTCGGCGTCGGCCGCTTGGTTGGCGACCTCTTCCGGGGTCTGGAACAGGGGTCCGACGTCGACGTCGAAGCCGATGTCGGCGAAGGCGGTGGCGATGACTTTCTGGCCGCGGTCGTGCCCGTCCTGGCCCATCTTGCACACCAGGATTCGCGGCCGACGGCCTTCCTGCTCCGCGAAGCGCTCCACCATCTCGGTGGCATGTTTGATGTTGGACACCGACCCCGCCTCGTCCCGGTAGACCCCGCTGATGGTCCGAATCTCCGCCGCGTGCCGGCCGTACACCTTCTCCAGCGCGTCGGAGATCTCCCCCACGGTGGCTTTGGCGCGGGCCGCGTCGACGGCCAGGGCCAGCAGGTTGTTCGCCATGCCGCCCGCGTCACTGGCCGCGGCCCGGGACAACTCGGCCAGCGCGGCCTCCACCGCGTCGGAGTCGCGCTCCTCGCGCAGCCGCGCCAGCTTGTCCAGCTGCTCACGCCGCACCTGGGCGTTGTCCACCCGGCGGACCTCCACGGTGTCCGGCTCACCGGGCACGTACTTGTTCACCCCCACCACCGGCTGGCGCCGGGAGTCGATGCGCGCTTGGGTGCGGGCCGCGGCTTCTTCGATGCGCAGCTTGGGGATGCCCTCATCGATGGCTCGGGCCATACCGCCCGCCTCCTCCACCTCGCGGATATGCGCGCGGGCCCGGGCGGCGAGGTCGTGGGTGAGCTTCTCGACGTAGCTGGAACCGCCCCAGGGGTCGATCGGGCGCACGGTGCCGGACTCCTGCTGCAGCAACAGCTGGGTGTTCCGCGCGATGCGGGCGGCGAACTCCGAGGGCAGGGCCAGGGCCTCGTCCAGTGCGTTGGTGTGCAGGCTCTGGGTGTGTCCCTGGGTGGCAGCCATCGCCTCGATGCAGGTGCGGCCCACGTTGTTGAACACGTCCTGCGCGGTGAGCGACCACCCGGAGGTCTGGCTGTGCGTGCGCAGGCTCAGCGACTTGGTGTTCTTCGGTTCGAACTGGGCCACCAGCTCCGCCCACAGCAGCCGCCCGGCCCGGAGCTTGGCCACCTCCATGAAGAAGTTCATCCCGATGGCCCAGAAGAAGCTCAGCCGGGGGGCGAAGGAGTCGATGTCCATGCCGGCGGCGAGGCCGGCGCGGATGTACTCCACCCCGTCGGCGAGGGTGTAGGCCAGCTCCAAATCGGCTGTGGCCCCGGCTTCTTGGATGTGGTATCCGGAGATGGAGATGGAGTTGTAGCGGGGCATCTTGGCGGAGGTGTAGGCGAAGATGTCGGAGATGATCCGCATGCTCGGCTTCGGCGGGTAGATGTAGGTGTTGCGGACCATGAACTCTTTGAGGATGTCGTTCTGAATGGTCCCGACCAGCTGGTCCGGCTTGACGCCCTGTTCCTCGGCGGCGGCCACGTACAGCGCCAGGATGGGCAACACGGCACCATTCATGGTCATGGACACGGTGATCTGGTCCAGCGGGATGCCGTCGAACAGCTCGCGCATGTCGTAGATCGAGTCGATGGCCACCCCGGCCATCCCGACGTCACCGGCTACCCGCGGGTGGTCGGAGTCGTAGCCGCGGTGCGTGGCCAGGTCGAACGCGACCGACAGGCCCTTCTGTCCGGCAGCGAGGTTGCGCCGGTAGAAGGCGTTGGAGTCCGACGCGGTGGAGAAGCCCGCGTACTGGCGGATGGTCCATGGCTGGTTGACGTACATCGTCGGGTACGGCCCGCGCAGGTACGGGGTGGCGCCGGGGAAGCTGCCCAAGGGGTAAGGGTGCTCGCCCTCGACGATCTCGTCCAGGTCGGCTCGGGTGTAGACCGGTTTGACGTCGATACCCTCCGGTGTCGACCACACCACTTCCTCGACCGGCTGACCAGCCGCGGACGCCACCTCGGCGGTCCAGCTCTCGGTATCGGCGACGCTGGGCGCAAGGCCGTCGTTGTCGCCGCCGGTGCCGTTCAGGGCGACCTCGGCGAAGTTCGGGATGCTCACTTGACCCCCTGCGTCTCGAGTAGTCCGGTCAGTGCGGCGACGGCGTTGACTCCTACGCCGAGAAATCCGTCGGGTTGATGTTCGTGCTCGGGGAAGGCTTTCTTCGCGCCGGCGACGAGGATTCCAGCGGCACCGGCGTCGCGCAAAGCCTGGACGGCGTCGGACCCTGCAGTGGCGTACCGCTTGTCGGTTCCGCACACGATGGCCACCGGGCTGTCGGCCGCGGTGAACGCCGAGCTGATGGCTTTCGGGGAGTCGAGGGGCCCGGGATTGACAGCCACGATGCCGCCTGCCGCGAGCAGATTGGTGATGAACCCTGCGCGCACGTTGTGCTCGGCGATGGGTCCGAGGGTGGCCAGCAGCACCGTCGGCCGGGTACCCGCGGTCGCCAGGTGTGCGTCGGAGCGGTTACGCAGCTGCTCGAACTGCGCGGCGTAGCGAACGGCAGGCAAGGCGCCCGCGCCTTCGGACGCGGTGGTCGCGGGTATCGGCGCCTCGTCCAGGTTGGGGAACTCGTTCACCCCGGTGAGAGCCTTGCGGCGGTGCGCAACGTCGTCGTCGCGCTGGGCACGGGTGAGGCCGATGCGCTCGGCGAGCAACCCGCCGGACAAAGCCGCCCGGAAGCCGCCGGCGGCCTCGACCTCCTGGAAGAACCCCCACGCCCGCTGCGCCATGGCATCGGTCAGGTTTTCGACATACCAGGACCCGCCTGCGGGGTCGATCACCCGGCCGAGGTGCGACTCTTCGAGCAGCAGCAGCTGTGTGTTACGGGCGATGCGGGCAGCAAAGGCGTCGGAGACCTCCGGGGCGCCACCGGGGATCACCGCGTCGAAGGGCAGCACGGTGACCGCATCCGCACCCCCGACTCCGGCACCGAACGCGGCCAGCGTCGTCCGCAACATGTTCACCCACGGGTCGCGCTGCGCCATCATCGCCGTCGAGGTCACACCGTGCTGATGGGCGCCACCGGCTTCTGGCGCCCCGGACACCTCAGCGACCCGCGCCCACAGCCGGCGTCCCGCGCGGAACTTGGCGATGGTCTGGAACTGGTCGTCACTGGCCGCGTGCCGAAACTCGATCTGCCCCAACGCATCCGCGGTGTCCACCCCGCCATCGGTCAGTGCGCGCAGGTACTCGACGCCCGCAGCCAGGCAGGCTCCCAGCTCCTGGGCATCGCCGGCTCCTGCATCGTGGAACACGGTCCCGTCCACGATCAACGTCCGCAGCGCACCAGGGCGGGCGATCGTCTCCTTGGTCAGCTCGACGGCCTCGGCCAGCAGGTCTTCGCCGGTACGCGTCAACACCGTAAGCGGGTCCGCGCCCAGCGATGCCTCGACATCCGCCGACTCGAACTCGCCGCTGTGGTCGATGACGGCGAACAGCGCCCGTGCGGCGGCCGTGAACTCTGCTCCCGCGTCGAGCACCACGGGGGCGAGATCCAGATACACCCCGTCGAGCACCTGGGCGAGCACCGAGTGCGGGAGGTTGTCGCCGCCTACGGCCAACCACAGTGAGGTGACACCGTTCTCCAGGTCGTTCAGCACCGCCCGATTGATCGCTTCCGGGTCCGCGTCGGCCGACTCCAGTCCGTGCCGGGTGCAGACGTGCCAGCCGACGGTGGGGTCACGGTGGGCGTTGCGGCCTCGGGTGAACGGCGCGCTGCCGGGCAGCGGGTGCTCGGGCAGCGCGTCGGCCGGGGTGTAGAGGGCCTTGATGGTGATGTCGTCGTAGGTCAGCGTGTCCAGCAGCCGCTCTGGCTCCGCGTCCAGTTCCGCCGCATCGACTTTGCGCGCCTTGGCCAGCACCCCGGCCACCGCAGTGCGCCACGCACCGTAGGCCTGCTCGGAGATGTCGTCCGCTGCGTGGACCAGGGCGCTGGCGGGCAGGCTGGCATCGTCGTGGGCCGACTCCGTCGTCATTGCGATGATGCTAATAGCCTGACGGTCTGCGCTGCCGGTGAGGTTGGTCCTACTGTTTACGGCTGTGAGCAGCCGCGAGTGCGACGTATCCGCTGATCCCGCCCAGGCAGCTGCTTTGGCGGCTGAGGCGATCGGGCAGCGCAGCGGCTTTCCCCGTCACGACGTTGCGGTGGTACTCGGCTCCGGTTGGCGCCCTGCGGCCGACGGGCTGGGTAACGCCGACGTCGAGCTGGCCATGGCGGAGCTACCCGGGTTCACCCCGCCGCGCGTGGCCGGCCAGCAGGGCACGGTGCGCTCGGTACAGGTCGGCCGATCGCGGGCGTTGGTGCTGCTGGGTCGCACGCACCCGTACGAGGGCCACGGCCTGGCGCAGGTGGTGCATCCAGTGCGGGCGGCGTGCGCGGCCGGTGTGAGGACGGTGGTGCTGACCAATGCTGCTGGCGGCCTACGCAACGGCATGCAGGTCGGTCAGCCGGTGCTGATCGCCGATCACCTGAACCTGACGGCGACTTCTCCGCTGGTGGGCCCCCGCTTCGTCGACCTCACCGACGCCTACTCCCCCGTGCTACGTGGTGCCGCCCGAGCGTTGGACCCGACACTGGAGGAAGGCGTCTACGCCGGGCTGCCGGGACCGCACTACGAGACGCCTGCGGAGATCCGCATGCTGCGGGCCATCGGCGCCGACCTGGTAGGGATGTCCACAGTGCACGAGACGATCGCCGCCCGTGCCGAAGGCGCTGCCGTACTGGGCATTTCGCTGGTGACCAACCTCGCCGCGGGCATGACCGGGCAGCCGTTGGACCACGCGGAGGTACTTGCCGCGGGCGCGGCAGCAGCGACGCGAATGGGTGAGCTGCTGCACGGGCTACTGAGCGGCCTGTGACCGCACGTGCCGTCGGCGCCCACGGTGCGCAATGAGCGACCTCGAGGAACAGGTACGAGCGTGGCTGGACGGTGATCCCGATCCGGCCACCCGTGCGGAGTTGAGCCAGCTCTCCCCCGACGCGCTCGCCGAGCGCTTCACTGCGCCGCTGAGCTTCGGCACCGCAGGCCTGCGCGGACCGGTACGCGCCGGGCCGAACGGCATGAATGTCGCCGTCGTCATCCGCACCACCGCGGGCCTCGCGCACTGGCTGCAGACCCAGGGTCTCCACGGCGGTGTAGTGGTGCTGGGGCGGGACGGGAGGCATGGCAGTGCTGCGTTCGCCGCCGCCGCCACGCGGGTGCTGGTGGCCGCCGGCTTCGACGTTCGCACCTTCACGGAGCCGGTACCGACGCCGCTGGTCGCGTTTGCAGTTCGCGCATGGGAAGCCGCCGCGGGGGTGCAGATCACGGCGTCGCACAACCCAGCGGGTGACAACGGGTATAAGGTGTACCTGTCCGGCGGCGCGCAGCTGATACCGCCGAGTGACGAAGAGATCGAGGCCACGATTGCCGCCGTCGGCCGGGCGCGGGATGTACCCCACGCAACACCGGCACCGGGCACCGCTGACGACGTGGTGGAGACCTATCTCGAGCGGGTCGCCAGCCTGCCGTACAGCTCAGCGCGCGCGTTACGGGTGGCGCTGACGCCGATGCACGGGGTGGGTGGCGCCATCGCCGTCGAAGGGCTGCGGCGCGCGGGGTTCACCGACGTGCACGTCGTCGCCAGCCAAGCCGAACCGGATGCGGATTTCCCGACGGTGCGGTTTCCGAATCCGGAGGAGCCCGGCGCATGCGACGCGCTGTTGGCCCTGGCCGCAGAGGTGGACGCCGACGTGGCGATCGCGCTCGACCCCGACGCGGACCGCTGCGCTATCGGTGCGCGCGGGGAAGACGGGTGGCGCATGTTGCGCGGTGACGAGACCGGGGTACTCCTCGGCGACTACGTGATGGCAACCACGACAAGGCCGAACCCACTGGTGGCCAGCACTATCGTCAGCTCGCAGCTACTCGGTGAGATTGCCGCAGCCCGCGGGGTGCGGCATGTCCAGACGCTGACCGGGTTCAAGTGGTTGGTGCGGGCAGGCGAGGGCTTGGTGTACGCGTACGAAGAAGCAATTGGCTACTGCGTCGACCCGGATGCGGTGCGCGACAAAGACGGTGTCTCTGCCGCGGTGTTGGTCTGCGACCTGGCCGCCGGGTTGAAGGCGGCCGGTCGCACGTTGCTCGATTGTCTGGATGAGCTGACCCTGGCGCACGGGCTGCACGCGGGCGGGCAGCTGGCCATCCGGGTGGACGACCGTGCGGAAATTGACGTCATGATGGCGCGGCTACGGGCGACGTTGCCCACCAAGCTGGACACGGCCGCGGTGGAAGCCCAGGACCTCCTTCCGCGCACCGACGCGGTGGTGCTGCACGGTGCGGATGTCCGAGTGGTGGTTCGTCCGTCCGGCACCGAACCGAAGCTCAAGTGCTACCTGGAAGTCGTTGCGGCGGTGACTGATCGGACGGCGCTCCCGACCGCGCGCGAGCAGGCCGCCCTACGACTGGCCCGCCTGCGGAAGGAGATGTGCACCGCCCTTGGCCACCGTCCCTCGCGCCAGTGATCGAGCCCGTCCATCCGAGAACGACCCAGGCCGAGGTGACCGGATTGGTCCGCCTCGTCACCCAGCGCGTAGGTCCCACACCTTCCGGGAGACCTCAGATGCCGACTCCGCGCATGGCCGCTTCCGGGTAGCGGCTGCCGGTGAACGACTCCGCAGGCGCCACCCGATCGATTCGCGCCAGGTCGTCGGCCGTCAAGTCCAAGGTTGCCGCCTCGACGTTCTGCTCGAGGTACTTCCGACGCTTGGTCCCCGGGATCGGCACCACGTCTCCGCCACGGGAGGTCACCCACGCCAATGCGAGCTGCCCCGCCGTCACGCCCTTGTCAGCCGCGAGCTCCTCGAGCCCGCGGACGACGGCCATGTTGGCCTGGAATGCGTCCTCGGCGAAACGCGGGTTGGCCTTGCGGAAGTCGTCGTCGGCCAAGTCCGCGGGAGAGGTGATCGCCCCGGTGAGAAACCCGCGCCCCAGGGGCGAGTAAGCCACGATGCCGATGTTCAGCTCCCGCGCGGTGGGCACGATCTCGGCCTCGATGTCGCGGCTCCACAGCGACCACTCGCTCTGCAACGCCGAGATCGGGTGCACCGCAGCGGCTTTGCGCAGCGTGGACGCTCCCGCCTCGGACAGGCCGAGGTGGCGCACCTTGCCAGTGCTCACCAGCTCAGCCATCGCCCCCACCGTCTCCTCGATGGGCGTGTCGGGGTCCACTCGGTGCAGGTAGTACAGGTCGATGTGGTCGATACCGAGCCGCTGCAGGGACGCGTCGCAGGAGGAGCGCACGTACTCTGGGGTGCCATTGACGCCCCGCTGGCCGTTGGCGTCCACAGTGATACCGAACTTGGTCGCCACCACCGCTCGCTCGCGGCGGTCGGCGACGGCCGCGCCGACGAGGCGCTCGTTGGTGTGCGGGCCGTACATGTCACTGGTATCCAGCAGCGTCACGCCGAGGTCGAGCGCCCGGTGGATGGTGGCGGTGGACTCGGCGTCGTCGCGCGGACCGTAGAACGCGCTCATGCCCATGCAGCCGAGTCCCTGGGCGCTGACTTCGAGTGATCCGAGCGAGCGGGTGGGCATTGTCTTGCGGGCATCTGTCATGCGGAAATCTCCTTCGGTGTGGTCGCGGCCAGGTCGGCCTCGATCCGCGTGTAGTTGTCGATTTTGTAGTCGATGACGGCGAGGCTCTCGGTGAGCTCTGTGATGCGTGCGGCAACCTCGGCCCGATGCTGGACCAGAATCTGCCGACGCCGACCGATACTGCTGTCTCCCAATGTCCTCGCTGTTGCGTAGGTTTGGAGCAGCCGGATCGGCATTCCCGTTGCCCGCATCCGGACGAGGAACTGGAGCCACCCGGCATCGTCATCCGTGTAACGCCGCCTGCCGGCGGAGTCACGATGGGGCGGCTGGATGAGGCCGATCCGCTCGTAGTAGCGCACGGCATCCACCGAGATGGTCAACGACTCTGCTATCTCGCCGATCGACTGGGTCACGAGGACGACGGTAGGACCTGGAGTGCGGTCAAGGTCAAGCGGAGGCTTCTCAGCCCGCCCGAGCGTCGATGCGCACCGAGCCCCGGGATGCCCTCCGCAATGCGGGCCGCAAAGTGCGACAGATAGTTGCGACCATCGCCTTACGCTGAACGAAATCTCACGTTTTCCATGGCAGCAACGTCTACAGGGGGTGAGCATGAAGCCGTTCGAGCAGATCGTGACCGAGCACGGACCGACCGTTCTGCGGGTCTGTCGCGCGGTGCTGGGCCCGCACGACGCCGAGGACGCCTGGTCGGAGACCTTCCTGTCCGCGCTACGCGCCTATCCCGACCTCCCCGCCGGCAGCAACGTCCAAGCCTGGCTGGTCACCATCGCCAAACGCAAGGCCATCGATCAGCACCGTACACACAGTCGCAATCCCCTTCCGCTGGAGGAGGTCCCCGACGCGCCGTTGGCCGAGGACCAGCCCATGGATGACGAATTGTGGACGGCGCTGCGGTCGTTGCCCCGTAAGCAACGCGAGGCCATCGCCTACCACCACGTGGCCGGCCTGCCCTTCGCCGAGGTCGCCACACTTCTGCAGAACTCCGAGAGCGCAGCGCGCCGGGCCGCGGCTGACGGCATGAAGCGCCTGAGAGCCACCTACCAAGGAGCACCATCATGACCACCAACCACCGCACGCCCGTTGACGTGCTGGCCCGTCCGGTCGACGAACCCACGATGGGCCGTCTGCAGGGCCGCCTCGCGGCCGCTGCTGAGTCTGCCGGCATTCTGGATCTCGCGTACCGGACGATCGACACCCCGGTCGGGCAACTGCTGCTCGCCGCCACCGAGCGGGGACTCGTCCAGGTCGCCTTCGCCAGCCAAGATCATGACCGGGTGCTGGCCACGCTCGCCGACCGCATCAGCCCACGGATCCTGCACGCCCCGGCCCGGCTCGACATCGTCGCCCACGAGCTGGACGAGTACTTCGCCGGCCGACGCCGGACGTTCGACGTCTCCTTGGACCGGCAGCTCTCCAGCGGATTCCGGGCCAATGTCCTGGCGCATCTACCGGACATCCCCTACGGCAGCACCGCCACCTACGCGAGCCTCGCTCGAGACGTCGGTAGCCCGAAGGCGGTCCGCGCGGTGGGGAGCGCGTGCGCGACCAACCCCCTGCCTGTCGTCCTTCCGTGTCACCGCGTCGTCCGCTCGGACGGCACCGCCGGGGGCTACGCCGGCGGTGCCGAGGCCAAAGCCGCCCTGCTGCGCCTGGAGGCAGCATGAGCACCGTCGTCGAAGGGCTGGACTGGACGCGGATGACCGAGGACATGAACGAGCTCGGCTGCGCCCTGACGTCCCCGATTCTGACGCCTGAGCAGTGCGCCGAGTTCGTGTCCATGTTCGAGCATGACGAGCTGTTCCGTTCCACGATCGACATGGCGCGCTACCGCTTCGGTAAAGGTCGATACCGCTACTTCGCCAACCCGGTGCCCGAGCCGGTGGCGCGGCTGCGGGCCGCATTTTGGCCGCACCTGTTGCCGATCGCGCGAGACTGGGCGGACAAGCTGGGGCGGCCTGCGCCCTGGCCGGACGATTTCAGTGACTGGCTCGACCTGTGCCACACCGCGGGACAGACGCGTCCCACGCCGATTTTGTTCACCTATGGCGCCGGCGATTGGAACGCCTTGCATCAGGACCTGTACGGCGAGCTGTACTTCCCGATGCAGGTTGTAGTCGGGCTGAACGCTCCAGGCGCGGACCACACGGGCGGGGAGTTCCTGATGCTCGAGCAGCGGCCACGCGCGCAGTCCCGCGGCACGTCGATCACGCTTGGACACGGGCAGGCGCTGGTGTTCACCACCAGCGAGCGGCCGGTGCCGTCCAAGCGCGGCTGGTCCAAGGCGCCGATGCGCCACGGCGTCAGCGTCGTCCGCTCCGGACACCGGCACACCCTCGCCCTCGTCCTGCACGACGCCGCATGAGAGCGCGCACCGTGCTCGCGCCAGGTGCGGTGCACCTGCCGGACTGGCTGGACACCGACACCCAACGGGCGCTGGTCAAGTCCTGCCGCGAGTGGGCGAGGGGTCCTGCACCGATGCGTGCGGCTCGCACCCCCACGGGTGGACAAATGAGCGTGCACACCGTGTGCCTGGGCTGGCACTGGCGCCCCTACCGCTACACCCGAACAGCCGATGACATCGACGGGGCACCCGTGACTCCGTTCCCCGGTTGGCTCGGTGAGCTAGGACGCGACGCCGTCGCCGCGGCGTACCAGGAAGCGGCCGATGGGTACCGTCCCGACACCGCGCTGATCAACTTCTACGACGACGCCGCGCGAATGGGCCTGCACCAGGACAAGGACGAACGGGCCGACGATCCGGTCGTCTCGCTCAGCCTTGGCGACGCCTGTGTGTTCCGGTTCGGCAACACCACCAGCCGGAACAAGCCGTGGACCGATGTGGAGCTTCGCTCGGGCGATCTCTTCGTCTTCGGCGGCCCGTCGCGCTACGCCTACCACGGCGTCACCCGCATTCATCCGGGCAGCAATACCGTCGACAACGGACTCGGGCACGGCCGGCTCAACATCACGTTGCGCGTCTCCGGACTCGGCGAGTAAGCGAGCTCACCGCTGGGCTACCGATGCTCCCGGGTGAGAATGCCAGCATGACTTCTTCACGGAGCGTGACGCTCGCCGACCTCCCGACATTGCTGGAACTGAACAACGCGGCGGTGCCCGCCGTCAACGCGCTGGACCTCGCCCAGCTCACCGAGCTGGTGAACCTGAGCGCCGTGGCGCTCACCGTCGATACGTTGGAGTGCCTGCTGGTCGCACTGCGTCCCGGCTTGCCATACGCCAGCGCGAACTACCGGTGGTTCAGTGAGCGGTACCCCGATTTCCTTTACGTGGACCGGGTGGTGGTCGCTCCCGACGCACGCGGCGCCGGGCTGGGTACTCAGCTCTACGCCGAGGTGCGGAAGCACGCCCAGGCGCTGGGTGCCCCCCGAATCACCTGCGAAGTCAACGCGGTGCCCGCGAACCCGGGTTCCCAGCGGTTTCACGAGCGGCTGGGGTTCGCCACGATCGGGCGGCTGTGCTCCGGTGGCGGTAAGGAAGTCGGCATGATGGAAAAGATCCTGCGCTACTGAGTACCGACTCGTGCCAGGCGCTGTTTGGCGGTTCGAGTCCCAGCACCGACGGCCACGCTGCGGGTGGCGGCCGCGAGCCCGAACGGCGGCATGTCGACGTAGACCGTCTCGTACTGTCCGGGGTGTAACACATATGTCTCGTGCCACACCCCGACGGAGGCCTTGCGAAGCCGCCGCTGATAGGCGCGCCAGGCAGGGGCATGCGGTGCATCGGGGTCGCTGGCGAAGCGCTGCAGGTGCTCGGCACTGCGCCAGTAGGACAACAGGATCGTCGTTAGGCCCAGCCACTGGTGGTAGCCGAGCAATCCGGCATCCGGCCGGGAGTCCAAGTGTCGCAGCATCTTCGGCATCGCCGTGACGGTTGGCCACCATTGATCGAGCCGCCGCACCGCGTTGAACCGCATGCCGATGAGGAAGACCACGGCTCCCGCGTCGTCGACTTGTGCGGTGAACCTGCCTTGCTGAATCGATGCCATCAGTGCTCTCCGCTCCCTCATTAGCTGACAGTGTTATGAAACACCGTTACGGTATGGTTGTCCAGTGCCCCGCCCGAAGACTTACGACGACGACCTTCGGGAGCAGCTACTGCACCGTGCGGCGGAGCGTGTCTCCCGCGGCGGCGTGTCCGCGCTGAGCCTGCGTGGTCTGGCCACCGACGTCGGCACCTCCACCAGCGCGGTCTACGGCCTGTTCGGCAACAAGGCAGCCCTGTTGCAGGCCCTGTTCGTCGAGGCGTTTGCCCGGTTCGGCGCCAGCCAGGGCGCAGTGCCGGTCACCGATGATCCGCGTCTCGACCTCGAAGCACTCGGACGGGCTTATCGCGCCCACGCGTTGGACGACCCGCATCTATACGCGGTGATGTTCGGCGGCGCGCTCGCCAGCTTTGAGCCCGACGCCGGCGCACAGCAGGTCGCTGGAGCAACGTTCGAGCCGGTGCTCGACGCGGCGACTCGGGCAGTACGCGCCGACTTGTTGCGCACCGATGATGCGCCACTGGTGGCGACCGCGTTATGGGCGTCACTGCATGGGCTGGTCTCTCTTGAGCTCCTCGGATTTACCAGCACCCCTGGGGAGGACACCGCGACCCTATTTGATGAGGCCCTGCAAGCTGCACTGCGAGGGTGGCTTCGCGACCGACGATCGGCGTAGAGCTTCAAGAATTGTCGGTCTTCGAACGTGCGATCTAGTCATGGTTGGTGGGTGGTCGGTGACCTCGGCGGAACGGGAGTTGGCGTTGCTCGCTGCGGGTATGGAGGAACTCCTTCGCCGCGACGGCTGCGCCGTTGGAGACGCCGCAATTGTTGTTCGCGTTACGGGCGTTGGAGGTGGCACGCCGGAAAGTGTCGGCGGTGGATCACCAGGTGCTCAGCCAGGCCGCGGAGCAAGGGGTGGCGGTGCAGTTGGGTCACCGCACGCTGCACCGGCGTCTGCACCAGGTGTTGCGGATCTCCGAGCGCGACGCCCGGGCCCGGATCCGCGCCGCGGAGGTAAGCGGGTCGCGGCGCGCGTTGACCGGGCCGCTGCTCTCCCCGACCCAGCCCTGTACTGCCGCCGCCGCACACGACGGGTTGATCGGGGTGGAGCACACCCGCATCATCGGCCAGATCCTCGGGAAGATCCCGGCCGCCGTTCCCGCCGAGGTGGTGGCGCACGCCGAACGACGCCGCGTTCGTCGTGCCGGGCCTCGGGGACGCGGGTGACCGCCAGTTCGGTCCGCGCTAGCGGCAGTTTGACGCCGTCGCAGAGAAGTCACGGGGCTGCACATCACGGTGGCTCGTCGTCGCCGGTGTCGCTCTTGTCGCCGTGCAGGAGTTCGTCGGGGTGGCCAGCCGCACCGGAAGGTCTGCGGCAGCGAGGCGCTCGACACCCTCTGGAGCCGCGAGCGCGCAGATCGCCGTCACATCGCTCGCGCCGCGCGCCGCCAGCAGTCGCACCGCGTGAATCATCGAGCCACCCGTGGCCAGCACGAACACCGGCGTCGCCGACAAATCCGCGGGCAGCGACTGCAGGTAGGGCACCGGCAGGTGCGTCGCCTCGTCGCGGGCGAGGCCCACAAATCCCACTCGCACCTCCGGGATGAGCGCATGCGCCCGGTCAACCATGCCAAGGCCGGCGCGCAGCACGGGCACCAACAACGGCGGGTTCGCCAGCTGTACGCCCGTTGTGGTGGCGACCGGAGTCTGCACTGTCAGCTCCCGCAGCGCCGTACGGAAGCCCGCGTTGTCGGTGTTCTCGTCCCGCATTGTCGTGAGACGCGCGGCCGCAAGTGGGTGGTCGATCAGCTGCACGTACATGAGCGCAGGATAGGGCGGCCCACGTCAATGCCCAGCGACAGAAGATCGTTGCCGCCGTTAGGCTTGCACCCATGGCACAGGACATCATTCCGGTCGAGCTCGTCCTCACCGAGGGTGACCTGATCACGCTCTGGGCACCGCGGTGGCGGGAGGACGGCGAGGAGTGGGAGGCGTTCCTCGGCCACGAAGAGCATCTGTACTGCTTCGACGACGTCGCCGAGCTCGCCACGTTCATCCGCACGGTCGAGGAGCACGATCTGGTCGAGCACCCCGCGTGGTCAGCGGTCACCGGTCTTGCGGTCGCCGAGCTCGAACCCGACGATGCACACCGCTACGACATCATCGGCGTGCCTGAGCTGGCCGCGGGCGAACCCGACGCGTGGACGCTCAACCGGCTGGACGACACCCTGCAGATGGTGCGCACCCTCGGAGAGGTCTGTGAGCTCGACACGGTCATCGAGGTGCTCGACTCCGCAGACGGCTTCGCATTGCTCTCCTCCGGCGCGGGCGCATTCCTCGGTAAGGAGGGACAAAAGCTGTGGGACGAGGTCGGAACGGTGCTTTCGAACCGATGGGACGAAGTAGTAGACGCGCTGGACAACCTGGTGTTCCTGCCCGAGGTCGATGCCGACACCCTTGCCGTAGCCCAAGCGGAGCTGCTTGCCGCGCAGCCGAATGACGACCCGGAAGAGGACGCCGAGGAGGACCTGGACGAGGACTCCGACGACGAGGACGAGACCGAGGACGAGGACGAGACCGAGACCGAGGACGGCTTCTGGGCCGAGGTAGGCATTGATCCCATCACCATCATCACCACCGGCGATGAGTTGTACACCCTGCGCTGCTACGTCGATGACACGCCGATCTTCCTCGCCACGGACGGCAAAATCGACGTCTTCACGTCCACGCGCGCACTCCTTCGGCACCTCGCCGAATCCGATGACAACGACCTGGCTCAACTGAGCACCTACGAGGAGGTCAAGCAGGCCGCAATAGCGGGCGAGTTGGACATCGAGGTCAGCGCCGAGAACGTGTACGTGCTTCCGGGCATCGCCGACGACATCGCCGAGGGCCCGGCAGCGGTGGACCGCGTCCAGCTCGAGCTGGCGGTCGAGCTCATCCGTGATGCCGCCGAGGCGGCGAACGACCATCGGGTCGCCGCCGCGCTGGCCGGTTCGGCGCCGCTGGGCTGGTACGTCTCCTTCGTCCTGCGCCCAGACCCCACCCGCCTCGCACCGAGCGCGCCTTACGACGGTGAAGCGGAAGCCTGGCGCCACCTGGAGCGGGAGTTCGAGGACCGGTTGCAACGTCGATGACCACGCCGCTGGACCGCAGTTCGATCGGCAGAGCACCCAAGGTGCTGCTGCACGATCACCTCGATGGCGGCCTGCGGCCATCGACTGTGCTGGAGCTTGCGCGTCAGGCCGATTACCCAGATCTCCCCGCCGACGACGCGGATGCCCTGTCCCGCTGGTTCCGCACCGCCGCGGACTCCGGATCGCTGGAGCGCTACCTGGAGACCTTCGCGCACACCGTCGGGGTGATGCAGACACGGGAAGCACTGATCCGGGTCGCGAACGAGTGCGCCCAGGACTTGGCCGCCGACGGCGTGGTGTACGCCGAGTCACGCTTCGCCCCTGAGCAGCACCTGGAGGGCGGTCTCGGCCTCGACGAAGTGGTGCAAGCCGTCCTTGATGGCTTCCGCGCGGGCGAGTCCGCCGCACGGGTGCAGGGCCGGGAGATCCGGGTCGGGGTGCTGGTGACGGCCATGCGCCACGCCGCGAAGTCCCGGCAGATCGCCGAGCTCGCAGTGCGCTACCGCGACGACGGTGTGGTGGGCTTCGACATCGCCGGGGCCGAGGCCGGGTATCCGCCCACCCGACACCTCGACGCCTTCGAGTACCTCCGTCAGGCCAACGCCCACTTCACCATTCACGCGGGCGAGGCGTTCGGGCTGCCCTCCATCCACGAGGCGCTGCAGTGGTGCGGTGCGGAACGGCTGGGACACGGTGTGCGGATCACCGACGACATCACGGTCGCGACCAACGGAACCGCCACGCTCGGCCGCCTCGCCTCCTACGTCCGGGACAAACGCATCCCGCTGGAGCTGTGCCCCTCGTCCAACGTGCAGACGGGAGCCGTCGCCTCGATCGCCGAGCATCCGTTCGACCTTCTGGCCCGGCTGCGCTTCCGGGTGACCGTCAACACCGACAACCGGCTGATGAGCGACTGCACGATGACCACAGAGATGCTGCTGCTGGTGGAAACCTTCGGCTACGGATGGACCGACCTGCAACGGTTCACCATCAACGCCATGAAGTCCTCATTCCTGCATTTCGACGAGCGCCTGGCGATCATCGACGAGGTCATCA
>JAABUR0100001122.1_pt1 | contig 50306 bp, 40 predicted proteins | sample 5560091 | NCBI WGS metagenome assembly JAABUR01 (sample SAMN10711879, study PRJNA513375) | rock metagenome | isolation source: Antarctica rocks | place: Antarctica: Victoria Land, University Valley sud | reverse complement strand
GTCGCGGCTCACCGCGTAGGCAATGGCCTGGCGAACCTTTGGATTGTCGAGCGGCGCTTTGGTGACATTGAAGTTGATGAAGGCGACCTCGCCGACGCCGAAGACATCGGCGGTCAGGTTGCCCTCAGCGTTGATCCGGTCGACCCACTGCGCTTCGTTCAGCCCGGCGGCGGCATCGAGCTCGCCCGATTGCAGACCCAGCTCGCGGCTCGACGGGTCGGCGATAAACCGGATCGAGACGCCGGCCAACTTTGGGGCACCGCGGAAGTAGTCGTCGTTGGCGACCAGCTCGATGCTGTTCTGCGGCGTGTAGGTTTTGAACGCGAACGGTCCGGTGCCGACCGGGTTGGTCTTGAAGGCATCATCACCCATCGCCTCGGCCGCCTTGGCACAGACGATGAAGCCACCGGCGTAGTTGGCGATCTTCGGCAGGAAGAGCGTGGTGGAAAGCGGTTTCTCCATCGTGATCTTCACGTTCAGGTTGTCAACCTTCTCCACTGACATGCCCGTGTAATCGCCGGCGTAGGCCGAGCGGTCCTTGTTCGCGGTTTTCTGCAGCGAGTAGACGACATCGTCAGCGGAAAGCTTGTAGGCCTCACTCTTTGGTCCGGCCTGGCAGGTCACATCGTCGCGGAGCTGAACGGACCAGACCTGCTTGCCACCAACCATCTCCGGCTCGGGCAGGGTGGTCGCCAGATCGGGCTCCAGCTCCGCGCTGTACCCCGGCTTGTAGCGGACCAGCCCGTTGAAGATCATGTCGACCACGGTGCGGTCCTGCGTTCCCGAAGCATTGTGCGGGTCGAGCGTCAGTAGATCGGCGGCATTCACACCGAAGCGCAATGTCGGTCGGTCGCCCTGAGCGCTCGCCCGGCCAGCGACGCCGCTCAGCATTGCCGAGAGCAGCACGAGGATCGCGATGACGGCGGGGAAGCGTCGGTAGCGTGTCATGGTGAATCTCCTTCCGTGAGTCGCGAGCCGGCGGGGTCAACGCCGACCCGGGACTCCTGCGGCTTCAAGAGTGCCGAGACCCGGTTGAGAGGGAGCGGGGACGACTCGCCGCGCGTCGTTCGAACGCGCTCGGAACGAGGCCCGCCAGACATCCGGATCACCGAGACCTCCCCATCGTAGCCCCAAACTGGCGATCGCGATAGAGCAGCGCGGTCAGTGGCGTGCCAGCGCGGCACCGGAAGGTGGCCCCAGGGGCGCCAACGTCCGCAGACCGACGCGGTTCAGCGAGTGCCCGGGCGTGGTGATGGGGAAGGACGGTGCGGCTACTCTTGATCCCCGGCGAAGATGATGGCGGCGGCGTCATTCCGAGCGGCGTTGAGGAATCTCTCCCGGACGTCGCTCGGAATGACGATGGAGGGTGGTGACTCGGGGAGCGGCCAGAACGACATCGCCCAGTCGGACCTGGCGCGGGGTGGTGACGCGGCCATCCACCGCTCGCCGCGTCATTCTGAGAAACCTCTCAGACCCCGGGGACCACGACAGTCGACCGCGTCAGGCCAAGACAGGAGACGCGCCGGCACACCTCGCCACGACATGCTTGACAGATGGTTGCACGCAGGGTTGGCAGCCGCCGGAACCCCGTGATCAAACGTCGTCATCAGGTGTTTGACACCGGCGAGCAGGATTCATGGCCGAAGCGTCAGTCAGGTCCATGAATTCCCTCCCGGACGATCGGGTGCGCGAGTCGACGGCTCCTCCATTTGGCTTTCGGTTCGGCCGAGCATCGCGTCGCGTTATGGCGACCCGAACCAGATCGTCAGCGCGTCGCGCAATCCGGTATCGGTGCCGTCCCCTACCCAGGCGACGTAGCCATCGGGTCTGATCAGCACGGCAGCGGGGGCTGCGACTTGGCCGAGGACCGGAAGCTCCCACGTACCGGCAAACGTGGCGTCGATCACCTGAACTCGATCGGCCCAAGGAGTGATGTCGAAGCCGCCGGGCTCGCCGAGGTTGAGCAGCACCGGCCGGGCGTCATGCAGCAGCCTGAAGACCCGCAGCGGGCCGTTGGCGGTGACCAGGTCGAGATCGGGCATCCGGCGCCCGAGCAGCGGGTGTCCCTCACCGAGGTCGTACTGAATGTCCAGACCGGACATCATCGCGGCGAACCGCTTGCGCGGCTCGTCCATACTCAGCAACTCGGACATGGCCTCGCGCGCCGCCTTGCTGCGCTCGTCGAGGCGCAGCAGCGCGGTCTGGGCCATCGTGTTGTGCAGCACGCGGGCAGCGACCGGGTGCCGCTCGGTATGGTACGTATCGAGGAGGCATTCTGGCGACGTCTTCTTGACGACCTGGGCCAGCTTCCATCCCAGGTTCATCGCATCCTGCACACCCGTTTGGAGACCCTGTCCACCCGTCGGGTAATGCACGTGCGCCGCGTCGCCGGCCAGCAGGACCCGCCGGTCGCGGTAGGCCGCGGCCTGCCGAGACATATCGGTGAACCGGGAGATCGAGGTGGGAGAGTGGATCCCGAAATCGGTCCCGTACACGGCGACGAGCGCCTCGCTGAGATCGCGCAGGGTCGGTTCGCTGGTGTGTCCGACGTACTCTTCGGTCACCATGACCCGCACCGGTCCCTCCTCCAACCGAGAGAAGCCATGGATGCCCTTATCATCGTGGCGCATGCCCCATTCCGGCTCCTGGCCCACCTCGACCAGAGCGATCAGGTGGCTGGTTGACGGGTCCCACCCGGGGAACTCGATGCCGGCGGCTTTCCGGATCAGACTGCGTCCGCCGTCGCACCCAACGAGATACTGCGCCCGCAGCGACGGACCGTCGGACAGCGCGACATCGACGCCGGCGGCATCCTGCGCGAACCCCGTCACCTCACGTCCGCGATAGCTCGGCACCGCCAACTCGTCGACCCAGCCATCCAGGATGCGCTCGATGTGACGCTGCCACAGGGCGAGCCCGTAGTGGTGTCGGGTGGGAACGTCGCTGATGTCCAACGGGATCCAGGCGAAGCCCGCGATCTGCGCCACCTGCCCCTGCGACAGGAACCGATCCGCGATCCCGCGCTGATCGAGCATCTCGATCGTGCGTGCATGCAGACCGCCTGCGCGCGAGCCGGTGAGGGTCTGGCTGGCGCGCCGCTCGGCAATGGCCACGTCGACCCCCGCCAACGCCAACTCGCCCGCCAGCATCAGCCCCGTCGGGCCGCCGCCGGCTACCACCACCGCATGTTCGGCCATCCACCACCCCTTTCTTGTCCCCGGTCGCGGCTCCGTGCCGCGCGCCCAACGGGCGGGTCGTCGGCTCCGCCGTAGTCGGGATCGGCCATCCGGAGTACCACGGGCGTCAACCACGTCATGACGAGGTGTGCATCTCCCCGTATCATGCGCCCCCTTCTCACGGGGACGCGGGTCTGAAGCGGGGGCACGGCGGATGCCAGCACGACCGCGGATTGCGCCGGCCGAGGACTGGCGCCAGATTGAGCCCCTGGCGCGAGCACCGGAGCAGCGCACCGCCGAGTTAATGCGGCCGGTTGTCCCCTTCGGCCGGTCACCCGCCGAACGTGCCGCCGAAAACCGGGGCGGCCGAACGCACCCTCGACCGTCAGGTCGCCCGCTTCGACCAGCTCGGCATGGCCAGCTTGGCGCCGCCGCCGAAGGTCGAGACGCGCCGGGGCGGGCCGCCGGCCCTGGGTCAGCACACCGAGCGGGATTGGCGAATGACGACCCGCGGCGAGATCACCGCTCAACCATGCAGGGTGGCGGCCGCGGCGCGATCGGGCGTCACCCCGCGGCCATCGAAGCGGGCGCGACGGAAGGGCTCGATCGGCAGGGAGGAGCGACCATCCAGCACCAGCTCGCGGGCGATCTGACCGGTGATCGGGCCGAGGCAGAAGCCGTGACCGGAGAAGCCGGCGGCAACGACGAGCCCCGCGACCTCCGGCACGAGCTCGATGACCGGCAGCGCGTCGGGGGTCATATCGAGCAGCCCGCCCCAGACCCGCGCCACCCGCGCCTCCGCCAGCGCTGGCAGCACCTCGATCCCGCGCGCGATCGTGGTCTGGATCTGCTGCGCGGTCGGCTGGACCAGGTCGTTGCCGCCGGCCAGATCGCCGAGACCGAATGGCCAGGGTGCGCCCCCACCCGTCACCCGGAAGCGGCCGTCGGCCTGCTGCCGACCGGCGAAATCGGCCGTCGCCACGCCGAGCACCTGGGCGAGCAGCGGCGGCACCGGGACCGTCTGTACCACTGGCACCTGGGCCAGCCGCAGCGGCAGATCGAGCCCGAGCGGCGCCAACAGATCGCCGGTGTAGACCCCCGCGGTCACGACCACGGCATCGGCGCCGAAACGGCGTCCGTCACCGGCCCGGACACCGATCACCCGCCCCCCGTGGACCTCGATCGCGCTGACGGCGGTATTCGGGCAGATCGTCGCGCCGTGCCGGGCGGCGGCACCGGCGAAGGCTCGCACCGTCGCGGTCGGGTTGGCATGACCATCGGAGGGGCAAAAGGAGGCGGCGAGGACCGACGCGGCGATTGCCGGGGCGACATCGCGCACGGCGGCGTTGTCCGGAAGAAAGCTCAGGTCGAGACCGAGTGTCCGCTGCTCCGCGACGATCGCCTGGATCGTCCCGACTTCGTCAGCGTTCCGGGCGAGGCGCAGATTCCCTTCCTGGCGATACTCGACATCGGCGCCGAGATTCGCGGAGAGATCCGACCAGCGCGTCACCGCCGCCCGCGCCAGCGGCAGCTCGGCCGGGTGCCGCCCCGATTGCCGGACTCCAGCCAGTGTCCAGCCGGAAGCCATGCTGGCCAGATCGCCGCGCTCCAGCAGGGTGACCCCGACGCCATGCCGCGCCAGCTCGTAGGCGGCGGCGACACCGCTGATGCCGCCCCCGATCACGACCACATCGGAGACGGGCCCGGAGCCTGCCGTCGACGTGCTGGCCATGGCCCACCCTCCCCCGCTCGCGCCGTCTACCCGCCACGTCGCCGATCCCGGCACGGTACCGGCGGCGGTCGGCGGTGTCAAACCGGCGAGGCGTGGGGCACCGGCCACGCGCACCGCACCTGATCTCGTGGGCCGCGTCATGGTGGTGCTCGCCTTGACCACGCGGCCCAGGCAACAGGTCCGCCACCAGACAGCCGCCGGCACCTCCCGGTCCGTCGCGCCACCAGATGCTGCCGCTGCCCATCTCTCGATCGGGTCGCCCCGACCGCCATCCCGGCGCCCTGCTTCTTCCAATGAGATGCGCCGCTCGCCCCGCCTGACCGGGGAGCGGAGGCGAGGGACGCGACCGGCACCGGTCGCGTCCCTCCGCCCGCGTCCGGGTTACGGATTGATCTCCGTCCCGAGGTACTGGTTGAAACCACCGATGTCGGGGAAATCACGACCGGAGATCGCGTTCTGGCCGCTGAAAGGCGCCGAGACGCGACCGCCGCCGTCGGTCCGCCAGAGGGTGAGGTCGATATGGGGAGTGACGGCGTAGCCATCGCCGCCGGGTGGCGAGATGCTGCCGAGCACCTGCCCCTGCGCGACCTGTTGCCCCGTGGCGAAGCCACCGCCAACGGTGACGTGGAAAAAGGCGAGACTGTAGCCGTTCCCGATGTCGATCAGCATGCCGCCGCTGCCCCGGTCGACCCACCGGATCGTGCCCGAGACCGGCGAGAGGATCGTTTGCCCCGCCGTCTCGCCCTGGGCCAGCGCCAGGTCGAGCGAGTACTGATACTGCGTGCCGGAGTGGGTGCCGGCGTTGTAGCCCTGAATCACGGTCCAGGGTCCACCGCTGAAGGGCCAGACGATCCCCGAGCCACCGGCCGGTGGCGGCTCCTCGCCCGGAGGCGGTGGGGCGCCGCCGAACGAGAGGAACGACCCGGACGCCCAACCGGTGTTCCCGGCGTAGGTGACGGGGTAGAAACCGGCCTGGGCGGGGCCGGTGGTCTGGACGGCGCTGCCCGCCGGCATCACCAGCAGGATGGCGTCGGCCGTGCTCGGACCGGCCCGCAGGTTGAGGTCGGTGGTAGTCGTCGCCCCCATGCCCGTCCCGGGGTCGCTCGCAGGCGGTGGGGTGCCACCCGAGGTCTGCAAGTACGTCGCGAAGGCCCAGCCGGTCCGGCCGCCATAGCTGACCGCGAGAAAGCCGTTGGCGGCGTCGCCGGTCAGCGCCACCGCCGCGCCCGCGGGCATCACGGTCAGCACGGCGTCGCCGGTGCTCGGCCCGGCCCGCAGGTTGAGGGAGCTGGTGACGGTGGCGGTCCCGCCCGGTCCATCACCCGGCGTGGGACCGGGATCCGTCGAGGGCGGCGTGCCCGATGTCTGGAGGAACTCGGCAAACGCCCACCCGGCAGTGCCGTTGTACGAGATGCCGAGAAAGCCGTTGCTCTCCTCGCCGGTCAGCGTCACCGGGGCGCCGGGCGGCATCACGGCGAGAACGGCATCGGCGGTGCTCGGACCGGCGCGCAGGTTCAGGTCCGAGGTGGTCGTGGCGCTGCCACCGCCCGGGGTTGATCCATCGGCGGGCGGTGCGGACCCGGCGGGTTGGAGAAACCCCGCGAAGGCCCAGCCGGCGACGCCGTTGTAGGTGACCGGGGTGAAGCCGCTGCTGTCGGCGCCGGTGGCGGTGACGGCGGCTCCGGGCGGCATCACCGTCACGACCGCGTCGGTCGTGCTCGGCCCGGCGCGGAGGTTGAGATCGGTCGTCGCCACGAGTGAATCACCCGCGGTCGCAGCGATCGTCGCCTCATCCGCGATTGGGGGCTCGGTCGTCGCGGCCGCGCCATCTACGCCCTCCGCATCAACTCCAGCGGGAGCGGCGGCGAAGAACTGGGCATCGACATACCCGTCGCCCGCGGGGGTGGCGACCTGATACCAGCTCGATCCGTCGGCCGCGGTCAGCGGACCATCGAGGAGATCGACGCTCTGCCCCTCCGGCAGCAGCGCGAGCGTTTCGGCGTCGTAGCCGGGTGCGGCGCGTAGCAGCGCACCGTCGCCATCGGTGAAGGCGACGACAGCGGACGCACCGACCTGAAGTTCAGGTGCTGATGGCTGCGATTCCTGGGCGAGCGCGCCGACCGGCGCCAGCGACAGGAGCACGAGCAGCGTGGTGAGCGAGGCGAACGCGCGGCAGCAGCGCCCTGCCAGGGCGCCGTGGGGAATCGTCGGCATGTCCTTCCCTCCGAAGGTCAAGCGGGGCCGAATCGATCCCTCACCCTTCCCGGGGTCCTCTGCGCGGGGTGCCCGATCTCCATCTCATCTCGACGCGGTGGACGGCACACCTCCCACCACGCGGTCTCTGGCCAGACAGCCGGGGGTCCATCCCGATCCCCGGCGCGGCCACCCTATCGACCATGGCCGCCCCATCCACCCCGGGGGATCGCCCCCCGGAACACGGCCAGATCCATGGTGTTCATCCGCGCGATCGCCGCGAGCGCCCCAGCCGGTCTCCGCCCTCCCCACGACCGGGAAAGCAGCTGACCGGCGCTCAGCCATGAACGGCGCGACCGGTGGACCTTACGCCAGCGGGATCGACCAACGCAAGTCTGGTCGATGGCCAATACATGGTGACGGTGGTGGTTAGTGGCCGCGTCATTGAAGGGAGAAGTGGACAGATGGGTCGCGTCATCACGCCGTGGGCGCTAAACTGCGTCCGACACGCGGAGCAGCATTTCCTCTTCCATCCAGCAGATATTCTCCTGCTCCCTCGATGGCCGGTTGCCGATCTCACGGTCATCACACATACGAAGGCGCATTGATGCAGACCGCCCTCCCCGTGGCTTCCGGCCTGACCAATGAGGACAAGGCCAAGCTCTGGGCCGCCGCCGACAAGCTGCGCGGGCACATGGACGCCGCCGAGTACAAGCACATCGTCCTCGGTCTGATCTTCCTCAAGTACATCTCCGACGCCTTCGAGGAGCACTACGCCGAGCTCGACGCCCAGCGCGACGAGGGCGTCGACCCGGAGGACAAGGACGAGTACACCGCCGAAGGTATCTTCTGGGTGCCGCCCGATGCCCGCTGGTCGAGGCTCAAGGACAACGCCAAGCAGCCGACCATCGGCACCCTGATCGACGGCGCGATGGAAGCGTTGGAGCAGGAAAACCCGACGCTCCGTGACGTGCTCCCCAAGGGCTACGCCCGCCCCACCCTCGACAAGACCCGGCTCGGCGAATTGATCGACCTTTTCGTCAATCTCGATGTCGGCGGCAAGGCACGCCGCTCCCGCGACGTGCTCGGTCAGGTCTACGAATACTTCCTGGCCGAGTTCGCCAGCGCCGAGGGGAAGCAAGGGGGCGAGTTCTATACGCCCTCAAGCGTCGTCCAGGTCCTGGTCGAGATGCTGGCGCCCTACCGGGGGCGCGTCTACGACCCCTGCTGCGGCTCCGGCGGCATGTTCGTCCAGTCGGAGAAGTTCGTCGAACAGCACAGCGGCAGACTCGGCGATATCTCGATCTTTGGGCAGGAGTCGAACCCGACCACCTGGCGATTGGCGAAGATGAACCTCGCCATCCGCCGCATCGAGGCGAATCTCGGACCCGAGCACGCCGACACGTTCCACCGCGATCTTCACCCCGATCTGCGGGCCGACTACATCCTCGCCAACCCGCCCTTCAACATCAGCGACTGGGGCGGACAGCGTCTGCGTGACGACCGGCGCTGGCAATACGGCACGCCGCCTGTTGGCAACGCCAACTACGCCTGGATTCAGCATATCGTCAGCCACCTGGCCCCCAACGGGGTCGCCGGGTTTGTGCTTGCAAACGGCTCCCTCTCCTCCAACACGAGTGGCGAGGGGGAGATCCGAAAGCGCCTGGTCGAGGCCGACCTGGTCGATGGCATCGTTGCGCTGCCCGGTCAGCTCTTCTACTCGACCCAGATTCCGGTCAGTCTCTGGTTCCTGGCCCGCAACAAGCAGAACGGCCGCGGCATGGACGGCAAGCCGCTGCGCGATCGTTCCGGAGAGGTGCTCTTCATCGACGCCCGCAAGCTGGGCCGGTTGGAGGACCGTATCCACCGCACCCTCGACCCCGCCGACATTGCCCGCATCGCGGGCTCCTACCACGCCTGGCGCGGCGACGCCAATGACGCCTACCAGGACGTGCCGGGGTTCTGCAAGGCGGCCACGCTGGATGAGGTTCGCGGGCACGGTCATGTGCTGACACCGGGGCGGTATGTCGGTGCGGCGGAGGTCGAGGCGGATGGCGAGCCGTTCTCGGAGAAGATGGCGCGGCTCACCGCGACGCTGGAGGAACAGTTCACGGAATCGGCTAGACTGGAGGTGATGATCCGTACGAACCTCGCCGGGCTCGGGGTGACCGCGAACGGGAGATCGATTGGGTGAACCCGATCATTGAGCAGCACCGGGACGCGATTCGGGCTCTCGCCCTGCAGTACGGCGTGAGGCGGTTGGAGGTGTTCGGCTCGGTCTGCACACCCGAGTTCGACCCCGACACGAGCGACATCGACGTTCTAGTCGAGTACCCCCCTGGCTACGATTACGGGCCGTGGCTCTCGCGGTTTCACGAGCTACAGCGGGAACTCTCACGCGTTCTCAACCGACAGGTCGACCTGGTCACGACGCGAGCGCTTCGTGATCCGTGGTTCTTCCGGGAGGCCATCAAGACGCGGCGGGTTATCTACGATGCATCCGACGTCTCCCAAGTCGCTTAGCGACATCCTGCGAGCGTGCGACCTCATTCTCGGGCACACCGCGGAACACACCTTCGACGATTACGACAGCGATCCTTTCTTCCGCGCCGCTATTGAACGCTGCTTCGAGATCATCGACGAAGCGCTCCACCGGCTCGAACGCAAGGACCCGGTCACCGCCGCCGCGATCCTCCACTGTCGAGATGTTATCGACTTCCGGAACGTTCTGGCCCACGGGTACGACACGGTTGACCATGAGAGCGTCTGGTCCTACATCCACAACGACCTTCCCGACCTTCGCCAGCAGGTGGCAGCGTTACTGCGCCGGGCGGAAGCGCCGGCTGACACCACGTCCGGTCCAGACGATGTGGCCCAGTCGTAGGGGTGCCGCTTGCCGCGCCCGATGGCCGAAGGTCGATCCCGCCAACGCGGCCGGCGCTTACAACGCCTTGCGAAGCGATGGGAGCGAGCCCATGGATGGACTGGGGTTCTGCCAGGTGGCGGGGTTGGAGGAGGTCCGCGCTCACGGCCATGTGCTGACGCCAGGCCGGTATGTCGGTGCGGCGGAGGTCGAGGCGGACCGGGAGCCTCTTGAAGTCAAGATTCGCAGGCTCGCAAAGGCATTGGATGACAGCTTCGCCGAATCCCAGGAGCTGCAGTCCAGAATCAAGGCAATTCTTGAGCATCTGACAGCGTGACACAACGACATTGACAAGCAGTTTCAGACAACTGAGGTGAGCTAGTTGGACGACACTAAACTTCCGCTCGGCTGGCAATGGACTACTGTTGGTGAGTTGGTTGAGTCAAACACGAGGGCCATCGTCAGTGGGCCATTTGGATCAAATATCGGTAGCAGGTTCTTTGTGCCGGAGGGCGTGCCGGTAATCCGTGGCAACAACTTAACCAAGGACCTGACCCGGTTTCTCGACACTGGGTTCGTATTTCTCACCGAAGAGAAGGCTCGCGAGTTCCGAAACTGCGAAGCGGTTCCAGGTGACCTTGTTTTCACCGCGGCTGGAACTCTTGGGCAAGTGGGAATCATCCCGGACTGCCCCACGTATAGTCGTTACATCATTTCAAACAAGCAACTCCGCGCCCGACTTGACCAGCGCCGCGTGCTGCCTCTGTTCGCCTTTTACTGGCTGTCATCTCCTCGCATGGTTGAATACATTGAGCAGCGAAACACTGGGTCCACGGTACCTTTGATCAATTTGGGCGTGCTCCGATCACTGCCGATTCCCTTGCCTCCTCTTGGGGAGCAAACGGAGATCGTCACTGTCCTCGGCACGCTCGACGACAAGATCGAGCTCAACCGCCGCATGAACCAGACGCTGGAAGGGATCGCCCGCGCCCTCTTCACCTCCTGGTTCGTCGACTTCGACCCGGTCCGCGCCAAGGCCGAGGGCCGGCAGCCGGAGGGGATGGATGCCGAGACGGCGGCGCTGTTTCCGAGCGAGTTCGAGGAGTCAGACCTAGGCGCGATTCCGAAGGGATGGCAACTGCGTAGATTGGACCAAATTGCGACCTTTCTCAACGGCTTAGCCTTGCAAAAGTACCCTCCAACTGAGTCCAGTTGGCTGCCAGTTATCAAGATTGCGCAACTGCGAAAAGGCAACGTTGATGGAGCGGATCGAGCGAGTGCGAATCTTCCCCCCGGGTACGTGATTGAGGACGGCGATGTCTTGTTCTCCTGGTCGGGTAGTCTTGAGGTCGTAATCTGGGGCGCTGGCCGTGGTGCCCTCAACCAGCATTTGTTCAAGGTGACGTCGAGTGCGACACCCAAATGGTTCTACTATCTATGGACGAAGCACCATTTACCCTGGTTTCAAGAAATCGCCAGGGGCAAGGCGACGACGATGGGTCACATACAACGGCATCATTTATCCGAAGCCAAGGTCAGTGTTCCCCCAGGTGAGTTGATGAACGGAATGTCGAAGATCATGAGTCCGCTCATCGAGCACCAAGCTGTAAATCATTTTCAATTCCGCACCCTATCTACACTCCGGGACACCCTGCTGCCCCGGCTGCTCTCCGGGGAGCTTCGTGTGCCGGTCGCGGACGCCCTGGTGGCGGCGACGCTATGATCGCGCGATCGCGTGACTCGTCAGCCGTGAGGCCCCGCTGATGCCCGCTGCATTCACCGAATCGGTCGTCGAAGAAGCCGCGCTGGCCTGGTTAGCCGAGCTTGGCTATGCCGTCGAGTTCGGACCGAACATTGCCCATGACGGCCCGACTCCCGAGCGCGCCAGCTACCGCGATGTCCTCCTCACCGGACGACTCCGCGATGCCATCGACCGCATCAATCCATCGGCATCACCCGATGCCCGCGAAGAAGCACTGCGGCGCGCCACCCAGCTTGGCTCCCCGTCGCTCGTGCAGGCCAACCGCGCCTTTCACACGTTGCTGGTCGATGGTGCGGAAGTTGACGTGCTCCGCAACGGAGAAAAGCGGGGGGAACTGGTCCGCCTCATCGACTTCGATGACCCCGCCAAGAACGACTGGCTTGCGGTCAACCAGTTCACCGTTGTCGAGGGGCAGATCGAGCGACGGCCAGACATCGTCCTCTTCGTCAATGGTCTGCCGCTCGCCGTCATCGAGCTCAAGAACACCGCCAACGAGGGCGCCACCATCGACCACGCCTTCAACCAGTTGCAGACCTACCAGGCGCAGATCCCACGGCTGTTTCACTTCAACGAGCTGCTGGTCATCTCCGACAGCGTCAAGACCGAGATCGGCTGCATCACCACGCCCCGTGAGCGCTTCGCCGCCTGGAAGACGATCGACGGCGACGATCTGGTCCCGGTCGCCACCGTCGAGGTCGCGATCAAAGGCGTCTTCGAGCCGCGCCGCTTTCTCGACCTGATCTATTCCTTCATCGTCTTCGAGGACGACGGCGAGACGATCGTCAAAAAGGTCGCCCAGTACCACCAGTTCCACGCCGTCCGGAAGGCCCTCAGCACCGCCCTGCGGGCATCGTCCGGTGGCGGCGACGGCAAGGGCGGCGTCCTCTGGCATACCCAGGGGTCGGGCAAGTCGCTGACGATGCTCTTCTTCGCTGGCAAGCTGATCGACCATCCGGCGATGGCCAATCCGACCATCGTCATGCTGACCGATCGCACCGACCTGGACGACCAGCTCTTCGGCACCTTCGCCGCGGGTCAGGAGCTGCTCCGGCAAACCCCGATCCGGGCCGAATCTCGCGCGCACCTGCGGGAGTTACTCCGGGTCAATGCCGGCGGGGTCGTCTTCACTACAATCCAGAAGTTCTTCCCCAACCCCGACGAGGAGGACTACCCGCTGCTCAGCGAGCGGCGCAACATCGTCGTCATGGCCGACGAGGCGCACCGCACGCAGTACGGCTTCGGCACGCGGGTCGGCGAGACCGGTAAGTTCGTGCGCGGCTTTGCCAGTCACATGCGCGACGCCCTTCCCCATGCCACCTTCGTCGCCTTCACCGGCACGCCGCTGGAGCTGGCCGATAAGGACACCCGGATCGTCTTCGGTGACTACATCGACATCTACGATGTTGGCCGTGCCATCGCCGATGGCGCCACCGTGCCGATCTACTACGAGTCACGTCTGATCAAGCTCGATCTGCCCAAGGAGCAGGCCGGGCTGCTCGACGAGGAGTTCGAGGAGCTGACCGAGGATCAGGAGGAGACCCGGCGGGACCGGTTGAAATCGAAGTGGGCGGAGCTGGAAGCGGTCGTCGGCACCCCGAAGCGATTGGCCGAGGTCGCCGCCGATCTGGTCGAGCACAGCGAGCGCCGCCAGGAAGCCCTCGCCGGCAAGGTGATGATCGTCTGCATGTCGCGCCGCATCGCGGTTGATCTCTACGAGCAACTGGTCAGGCTGCGGCCCGCGTGGCACGGGGAGGACGATGCCGAGGGCGCGTTGAAGGTGATCATGACCGGTTCGGCCAGCGACAAACTGAGCTGGCAACCCCACATCCGCAACAAGGAACGCCGGGAACGGTTAGCCGATCGCTTCAAGAAGCCAGACGATCCCTTTCGGATCGTGATCGTCCGCGACATGTGGCTGACCGGCTTCGACGCGCCGTCACTGCATACCATCTACATCGACAAACCGATGCGCGGTCACGGGCTGATGCAGGCGATCGCCCGGGTGAACCGGGTCTTTCGCGACAAGCCGGGTGGGCTCGTCGTCGATTACCTCGGGCTCGCCAACAACCTCAAGGCCGCCCTCCGCGCCTACATGCGCGACGACTCGGAGGGCGGCAAACCGATCGAGAACGACGAGCTGGACATCGGCGAGCTGATCGCCGCGATGATCGAGCAGTTAGAGCTTTGTCGGGAGACGTTTCACGGGTTTGACTACGACCCGTTTCTCACCGGCTCACAGACCGAGCGTCTGGCGGTGATCGCGAAAGCCCAGGAGTTCGTCATCCTGCGCGACTACATGGAGCAGGGCGAGCAGGTCAAGGATCGCTTTCTCGACCATGCCACGGCGCTCCTGAAAGCCTTTGCCCTCGCCAGCGCGACGAAGGAGGCGCAGCAGGTCAAGACCGAGGTGGCGTTCTTTCAAACGGTGAAGGCCGCCCTGGTCAAGACGACCGGCAAGGGCGGTGGCAAGGGCGACGAAGACCTCGACCACGCGATTCGTCAGCTCGTCGATCAGGCGATCGCGCCCCAGGGAGTGGTTGACATCTTCGCCGCCGCCGGGCTGGAGAAACCCGATATCTCGATCCTCTCCGACGGTTTCCTCGGCGAGATTCGGGACATGCCGCAGAAGAATCTCGCGCTGGAGCTGCTCCGCAAGCTGCTCAATGACGAGATCAGTGCCACCCGGCGCACCAGCGTCGTCCAATCGCGCCGCTTCTCCGCGAAGCTGACCGAGTCGATCAACCGCTACCACAACCGCGCCCTGGAGACTGCCCAGATCATCGAGGCGCTGATCGATCTGGCGCGGGAGATGCGCGAGGCCAACGCCCGTGGCGAGCAACTCGGTCTTTCCACCGACGAGCTCGCCTTCTACGACGCGCTTGGCGTCAACGATAGCGCCGTCGAGGTGTTGGGAGACGCACAGCTGCGCCTGATCGCCGGGGAGGTCGCGGCGACGGTTCGAAACAATGTCGCGATCGACTGGACCGTCCGCGAGAACGCCCGCGCCAACCTCCGCCGCCTGGTCCGCCGCGTGCTGCGCCGCCATGGCTACCCACCCGACCAGCAGGAAGCGGCCACCCGGCTCATCATCGAGCAAGCCGAGTTGCTCGCCCGTGAGGAGACCGAAGTCACGCCAATGTACCGGGGCTGAGCCGCCGCTCAGCGTGACCCGTGAACGTTGCCGGCGCCTGACCGGCAAGCGTTCCGACTGTGAACCCGACCTGCACACCTACACCGCCTCCCCGCTCACGCGAACACCCCGTTCGTCATGGTGCGTTGTGCGATCGACACAGCCGTTACCGGCACCGCCTGGGACGCGGGGCATGGGCGGTGTGGCTGTTCGACCATGTCGTTGCAAGGTCTGTTCAGGGCGCACAAGGATGATGCTCGAATTTATTCTTCTTTCCAACGTTTGACGGCCCCAACCGGTCTACGATGAATAGTGGGATCCCGGGGTTGGGACGCGGCATGTCCGCCAGCGGCGTAGCCGATGACGGCACGCCACCCCAGATGTTGGCAGGCCAGGTGTCGCTCGGGGGTCGCGTTGACCATGGAACGATTGCACCGCCGTCTCCACGCCTTGCGGATCGCGATGATCCGTCTGCGACCCGTCATCCACGCGTTCAGATGGCAACGATGGGAAGACCAGGACGCCCGGGCGGCGGAACCTCACCGGCGTCCGGAGCTCGACCGCTCCACCTCACCGTGGCCGCACACCCGGACCAGGCTGCCGCTCTCCCTCCGGCACCTGCTCGGGGCAGCCTGCCCTCCTGTCAGGGGATTGGCTGCGTGGCCTGTGCCGGCACCGGGCTGACCTGATCGCGAGCGATCGGTGAGCCAGGATCGGCCGCCGCCTCGTGCCGCCCGCCGCGCTCCCGGTGCCGAGCCGCTATGCTTGGACCAGTGAGTCAGGGGGTGATCCGCATGCCAGACGAGCCGACGGCTCCCAATGATGAGGCCAGGCAGGTGGCGACCGCGACGGCGTTTCTTGAGCGGCTGAGCATTCCCGCCAATGCCCGCGATTTTCGATTACGCCAGGAGTTCTTCCGGCACGGCTGGGATGTCCGCGTCCGCGACGAAGGCGGAGCCTGGTCAGTGCGTGCCGTCAAAGCGGATCGTCCCGAGGTCGATGGTCAGGGGAGCACCGAAGGCCATGCGCTGCGCCGCGCGCTGGCCGCCGCGCTCGGCGCGGACGAGACGAACGGGTCGTCGTAGCAGCAACGTCCTCCTGCCCGTGGCGGCGGCTCGTGGCCCCTGAACAGCGCCTCCCACGGCGATCGTTCCTCCATGCCGGTCCGAAACCGGTGGTGCCGGGCGAGCGGTGGGTCCGATCACCGTGGTCGCCGCCATTCCGCTTGCGGGCCGGCCCGCGCCTGTCGTGAGTGCGATGGATGGTGGGATGTCATCGCTCTCTTGCCGGCGTGGCGGTGCTCGCGGCGGCGCGGCGCTGGATGCATTCAAGGCCGCTCCAGCGTTGTGGCCCGATTCTTGCCTAATTCGCCTCGACGAGACGGCGTCGTGGCGTGATGGTCACGAGCGGTGCCGGTGAGTGTGGGAATAGAGGGGGAATCGATGCGTTTCAAGTATTCGACCATGCTGCGGACGGCGGCGCTGGCGCTGACCTTGCTGTTTGGAATCGTCGGCTCGGTCGGTCGCGCTCCGGTCGCGGCGCAGGACACATCGACGGCGTCGACAGCGGCCGCGACCGTGCAGACCGTTGATACCGATAGCAGCGACGATGATACGGATCGAACCGGTCTCTGGGGGCTGCTTGGTCTGGCGGGGCTCGCCGGTCTGCTGCGGCGCCCGGCCCGGGCCGTTGTCGTTGATCCGACGCCGACGCGCCGCCCGTAGGCTCGACTGGCGAGCAAACGACGATCGAATCGGAGAACAGCGGTCGCGGGACTTCCCGCGACCGCTGTTTCGTGTCCGGATCGTGAGCGCGCCGGGGCCTCCCCTGCATCGCCACCCGCTTGCCGCGATGAGGTTTAGAACAGCACGTTGAGGAGGATCGTCAGCACGACCGAGACGAGCAGCGAGAGGAGCAGGAACCCCGGGGAACAGCCATAAACCTGAACCCGTCCACCGGCGAAGCTCTTCGGCGCAAACAGCGATCCTCGGATCGGTGCCCTGGGCTGACCCTCCGTGTCCCGCGTCTCGTCCTCGTCTCCTCGCGGCCGAAACTGGCCGCCCCATGTCGGGTCTGAGTCTGGCTCCTGGTTCCTGTCGATCATGCGCTTCTCACTTTCACCCCTGACCCATCCGATGCGGCCCGCGGCGCGGAGCCATCGCGTGGACCAAGGGCACGACCCATGCCAACCCGGCGTCTCGCCAGGCTGCATCGTTCCGCAAGAATCGCGCGTTCCCGGGCGGCGGCGCTGGCCGGTTTCTCACGTCTGAGCCGGAACGACGCCCATGACCGCCCCACCCCGGACCGGGGCTGGACGTGTCAGCGTTGGCATCGAGGTGATCGGCGTGGCGAGCGTCGGGGACCCTGATACCCATGGCACAGAGCGCGCTCCGGGCGGACCGACCATTGCGCCACCGGCTGCGGCGGCCGATCCAGCGGTTGGGTGCCGGGGCTCTGACCGGTTGCCACCCGGCATCATCCGTCCGGCGTCAGCGTGCGTGCGACCACACGCCGGCGCCGCGGGGGATTGACAACTGGAGGTCCCCGTTCTCATGCTAGGGGATTCCCCGGGGTCCAGGGTCCACGCCAATCCCTCAGGCCGCACCAGGCGGACGACCAGACGTCAGACGCGGAAAGAACCTGCGCGCCGTGACCATCAGCGGGATCGATCTCTCCACCACCGCCGAGACGAGGCTCACCGGCGGACGACGTTCGATGACGATCCTCCTCGGGACCTACGGCCGCTCCGTCTGGCGGGCCACGATCGCCCTGCCGCCACCGGAAGACCCCGATTGGGAGCTGCCGCCCGAGTCGGTGGAGATTCTGTTTGGGGTCATTCAGGATGGCGGCGGCGTGGTCCAGATTGGCAAGCGCCTCGTCAAGGTACCGCCGCGCCCCTGGATTCGCGATCTGCTGGCCGCCCTGGCGATCGAGGAGATCGCCGGCTCGATGTCCGAGGAAAGCGGCCGGGCGATGCGTCAAGCGAGCCTGGAGCAGATGGAGCGGATCGTCCGCCGTGAGCTTGAAGCGATGGGATAGCGTGCCGGCGAGACCGCTGGCGCCGGGGTGACGACCGCGGTGCCCGGAACGCATCGCCGCCCACGGCGGATCAGCCCGGCCATCATCACGGCCGCTCCGGAACGGGTCACCCCGGTTGCTGGTCTGCCTGCCTGGTGCGGACCATCGTGCGGAGGAGATGGTCGAGGGCGGCGGCGGGGTCGGGGCTGAGACCGGTGTGGACCGCGCCGGGCTGGACGATGGTGCTCACCGGCGCCACGACCCAGCCGAAGCGCTCCGACAGCGACAGGCGGGCGATCGGGCCACCCGCCGCATCGCCGGCGCAGACCAGGCGAATCTGCTCCAGATGGCGCTCGACCGCGGGGAGGTCGAGCTCGGGGGCGAAAGCGCGAAGGCGCTCCCGGTCGAGCTCGATCCGCATGCCGAGAAAACGGCGAGGGCGGCAGAAGAGCACGACCCCGACGTTGATGCACTCCCCCCGCTCGATCCTCGGCACCACCCGCAGTGGTGCGTAGGAGAAGGGCGCGGGCGGTCCGCCTGGCGGATCAGGATCGGAGCTGGCTACGGGCATGCTCCGCCTCCTCGACCCAAATGCGCGGCGACATCAGCCGCCGCGCCAGATAGGCGACGTAGACCGCTCGCGCCGCGACGGGGTCGTCTGGCAGCCAGCCTTCCGGGATCTTCCCGACGATGGCCGCGATGGTTTCCGGCGTCAACCGGCCCGCGAGCTCCGCATCGGCATCGAGCAGAGAGGCGGCGTGCGGCAACAGCATATGCTCGGCGATCCGGGGAAAGCGTCCGGTCGCCTGTATCAGCGGATCGGGACCGCCGGTCTCCGTCCAGCCATGGTGCAGATAGAGCGCGGCGCCATGATCGATTAGCCAGACCCGGCCGCCCCACAGCAGCAGGTTGGGATTGCGCGGCGTCCGGTCGACATTCGTCGCGTAGGCGTCGAACCAGACGATCTCGGCGGCAAGGACGGGATCGAGGTCGGCGCCGGCAGCGGGACCGAAGGCGAGGGCGCCGGGAAGAAAGTCGAGCGCCAGATTGAGCCCGGCACTCGCCCCAATCAGGTCCTTGATCTCGGGGTCCGGCTCCGCCTGACCGAAAGCGGGATCGATCTCGACGAAGACGATCTCCGGCACCGGTAACCCGAGCGCGCGTCCGATTTCCCCCACCACCAGCTCGGCGATCAGCGCCTTCGGTCCCTGACCCGCGCCCCGGAACTTGAGGACATACATCCCATCGTCGTCCGCTTCGACGATCGCTGGCAACGAGCCACCCTCCCGCAGCGGAGCGACGTAGCGAGTGGCGCGAACAGTCCGAAGCATCGATCCCCTCGAAGAAACGACCGTTGAGCGGCGCGGAGCCGTGGTCAGTATCGCCGATCAGCTCAGACGCTCAGTGGTCGACTCGTCCCACCGGGAAGCTGGCGCGGGGCCGGGCGGAATCTCCCGCGGACCAGATCGCTCAACCCCAGAGCTCGCATAGGGACACGGGCGAACGGGACACCGGTGACGATCGGCTCCGGCATCGGGGTGCGGGGGAAAGAGCCACGACGAGGTCGGGGACCAGGGTGCCCAGGCACACGCTCTGACCCCGGCGACCGGGTGGTTGGGAACCCGGTCGGATACCCATGCACCCCTACCGGGGAGGTGACGGGACTGCGTGGCCAGCGATCGGGCCGGGCACTTTCGTGACCCCCCGATCGGACCGGGTCGGTGCGGCCCTAATGCAACGAAGGAGCACCCGGCGGCGATGACCGTCGGCGCACGGCGTAGCGGTTGGCGGGTCGTGCGGTTCCCTGCGCCCAGGAGCGGATGACCCCTCGTGGTAGGGGCGCATGGCTCGCGCCCCGGTCGCCGGCCGTATCGTCGCCCCGAGCGCCGCCGTGCTTCCCGTCCGCCCTGGTGCTCGAACGGGTCGACGCCATCGACGCTTCTATCCTAAGCCCTCGTCCCCGACCGCGCCGTGGCGCATCGCGGGGTCCGGGCCGAGGTGGCAGAGACGCATGACATGCGCGCGGCTGCCCAAGCGGGTCGTCGCCGGGAGCACCGCCATGCGCCATGGCCCCTCCGTCGCACCGAGGCGAGGGGCACGACCCGGGAAGCGGAATCAATGATCGCCTGGCGACGCCACGCGGAGCCTGTCCGGCGTCCCTCACTCCGGTCCAACCAACGGTAGGGCCGGGCGGCGATCGCGATCTCCCCTCGATGCGGCGATTGGACCGAGCAACTCGCCCGCCGCAGGCAGGCTGATGCGTCCTCGTCTGGGCACCCGGCTCCGCGGCCGCGGCGACCCGGCCGACGGGCTCAGCCGTAGCGCTCGCGGTGAATGAAGGCGCCGGTCGGCTTGCGCGCGTCCGGGTTCTTAGGGCGGGCGCGGCGGGCGGCCTGATCGGGGAAACCGACCGAGAGGACGGTCCGCACCAACCGCTCGGAGGGGATACCGAGCAACGCTTTCGTCTCCTCCTGACCGGCCCCGCGGAGCCAGCCGATGCAGGAGCCGAGGCCATGCGCCTCGGCGGCAAGCATGATTCGCTCGGCGAGCCGCCCCTCGTCGAAGGTTTCCTGCTCTTCGATCTGCCCGGCCATCACCAGCACGACCCCGAGCGGCGCCCCCGCCAGGTGTCCGGCATAGCCTTCCATCCCGCCGAGCCGCCGCAGGACCTCCCGGTCCTCGACCAGCACCAGTTCCCAGTGCTGCCGGTTGCTCGCGGTACCGGTCCAGCGGGCGACATCGATGATGTCGTCGATCGCTGTCGCTGGCACCGGGTCGGGCGTAAACTCGCGAACAGCACGGAGACGACGGAGGAGATCGATCTGCGCCGCCCTCGTCCCGGAATCGCTCATGACACCCTTCTCCCTGCCGGCGAGACCGGCGCCACCTACGACGCTGTGCTCTGCCGCTGATCGCGCCACTGGATCAATTCCCGCAGCGGACCGAGGTCGTAGTCGGGTCCGCCACACCCGTAGATCAGATGGGTGATGCCGTTCGCGAGGTAGTCGTCGGCCTTTGCGATCTGGTCCTTGTCGACCGAGATTGAGCGCTCGATGGTCGAAGGGTCGCGACCCACCTTGGCACACCAGTCATCGAGGACGCGGCTCAGGCGGCCAGCCTCCTCGGGGTCGCCGAAGCCGTTCCAGATCGTCGCATGCTGGGCGACGATGCGCAGCGTCACCTTCTCCCCAGAGCCGCCGATCAGGATCGGCATCGGGTTCCGCACCGGGGGTGGGTTGAGCTTGGCCAACCGCTCCTCGATGACCGGCATCGCGGCGTCGAGATCGCGTAGGCGGTCGCCGGCCGTTTTGAAGTCGTAGCCGTACTCGGTGTAGTCACGCTCGAACCAGCCGCTGCCGAGACCCAGGATCAGGCGCCCCCCGGCGATCTGATCGACGGTGCGCGCCATGTCCGCCAACAGGTTCGGGTTGCGGTACGAGTTGCAGGTCACCAGTGCCCCGATTTCGACCCGCTCGGTCACCTCGGCCATCGCCGCCAGCAGCGTCCAGCACTCATAGTGCAAGCCATCGGCCTCACCGTAGAGCGGGAAGAAGTGATCCCAATTGAACAGCGTGTCCGCGCCGAGCTTCTCCACCTCCTGCCAGGCAGTGCGCATCCGCTCGTAGGTAGCCTGCTGCGGGTGAATCTGGGATCCAACGCGAATCGTCGCCACAACCATCTCCTCTAATCATCCGGCTCTCGTCGAGGACGAGCCACCACGGCGCCGTCCGCCGCGCTCCGACTGCCGTTCGGTGGCCCTCACCATCGGCCAGACGCGACACTTCATTCTAAGCTACCAGCTATCTCCTGGAAAGGATTGGGGTGGGATGCCGACACGCGCGGCAACCACCGAGTCCCCGGTCCATCAACTCGACCACATTCTGCTGGCCCGGCGACCCCGGCAGGGTGCGTTGACGGCAGCTGGTTCTGACACGGACGATCCGGGACCGGCTCCCCACTGCTGACCCCGGCAACGGCTCCACCGGTGGACCGCGAAGTGACCACGCGGTCAGCGCATCGACCGCGATCGCAGCCCGCGCGCAATCATCCAGAGCCCGACGACGACGGCGAGCAGACCGATCCCGATCCACTCCGAGCGGCCGTTCATGCCGCCCTCCTGACCGAGAAGGTCAAAGCCCTGGAGCGTCCAGAGTGTCCCCATCGCCGCCAATAACAGACCCAACACCACCCGACCGATCCAGCCCACGACCTGCTCCTCTCACCAAAACGGGTCTCACGTCCCGGCGATGCACGCGCGCTCGTCGCGCTCGACCCGGTGCCACGATCAGCACGAGTCTACCGGCTCTCCATGCTCGTCTATCTGGTCGTCCTCGCGCCGGGTCTCAAAGGCGTTCAAGCGCCGCAGATGATCCGGGGGGACAAGGGCGGCGACCAGGACGCCACTCGTCTCCAGGAGGATACGCCTCTCGTTCCGTGCGACCAGGTTGACCGCCTGGCTCAACTGCTGCCGCGGATCGATCAATGCCATCGTTTCAACGCTCGTCAATCCACCTGTCATTGACCCTCCTTGCCCAATCGACGCTCCGTACCTGATCGCCCCGTTGTGTCCGTGGATCGCTTGAACGGGGCGCCCCATGGGTGCTGACACGGCCTGGCGGATCCCCACGGGTCATCGACGCCTCGGCACTCACCGCAAAACCTTCAGTCGACCATGGCTGGCGTACGGCTCGTTGGAGGCCGTGGCTGGCTCATTCAGCGTCGCGCCCGAACGGCAGCGCCCGGGCATGCATTCGTCCGGGGCGAACCGCGCCGCATGGCGCGGGATGCCGCCATGTCAGGCTCGTGGAACCGCCTCGCGTGCATGGGCTGGTAGAGGCGGCGGCGCTCCGGTCGGACACTGGCGGTGGGACCGTCGAGGAGACGCGGGGAGCACGCCGGACGTGAAGCTAGGTACACTGTTTTTCGTCGGGCTGCCTGCTCAACCCCCTGCCGGGCTCGTGGCATCAGGCATGAGCGGGCCACCGTGTCGATTCCGACGGCTCCCGTTCGACCAGCACGAAGAAGAGGCTCGCCAGATCATCCTGTCCGGGCGGACGGGCGCCCGGCGCGCACCAACATGGAGACGCACCGGATGCGGAAGATCGTCGTCAGTACCTTTCTGTCCCTCGATGGCGTGATGCAGGCCCCCGGCGGTCCCGAAGAGGACCCAGCCGATGGTTTCGATCAGGGCGGCTGGTCGGTCAACTACTGGGACGACCGCATGGGCCAGATCATGACTGAATGTATGGGCACGCCGTTCGACCTCCTCCTCGGCCGCAAGACCTACGAAATCTTCGCCGCCTACTGGCCGCACGCTACCGATGACCCGGGCGCCGCCCCACTGAACGCCGCCACGAAATACGTCGTCTCCACTACCCTCGCGAGTGCCGACTGGCGTCCCTCGCTCCTGATCGGGACGGACATCGTCGATCAGATCACCCGGCTCAAGCAAGAGGACGGGCCTGTGCTGCAGGTCCATGGCAGCTCACAGCTGATCCAGACCCTGATCGCCCACGACCTGATCGACGAGTACCGCCTCTGGCTCTTCCCGCTGCTGCTTGGCACGGGGAAGCGGCTCTTTGGCGACGGCGTCATCCCCGCCGGTCTCCGCCTCGTCGACACCAGGACGTCAACCACGGGCGTCCTCATCGCCACCTACGAGCCCGCCGGCACCATCAACCACGGCTCATTCGCCCTGGACCAGCCGACCGCCGGGGATGCCGAGCCGCTCCGCTAGCCCGGAACAAGCGAACCGTGTCCCGCCGCGCATGGCCGGCACCCATCCGGAGCTGCCCCACCGCGCACTCCTCGCGGCTCGCCGGGAGCGTCGCGACGAATCCAAACTCCGGACGCGATGATCTTCACCTCCGGAGTGGAGGTATCCGGCCCACCCGGCAGAAACCGGGGCGCACGGTCCGCATTCCTCGAATCGTTCCGCTGAGTGAGCCCGGTTGACCGGGGCACCTGCCAGCGGGCTTCCTGAGAGCCTGTTGCAAAACCTCCTGCCCGTGGCATGCTGGGTCCATGACGAACGAGCGCCTTGTCCCCGACGACCTGTGGGAAGCCATCGAGCCGTTGCTACCGAAAGAGCCGCCCAAGCCCCGGGGCGGCCGTCCCCGCGTCCCCGACCGTGCGGCCCTGGGTGGGATCATCTTCGTGCTGCGCACCGGCTGCCCGTGGCGGTTGCTGCCGCGGGCGCTGGGTCGCGGCAGCGGCGTCACCTGCTGGCGCCGGCTGCGCGACTGGCAAGAGGCTGGCGTCTGGGAACGGCTGCACACCAGACTGCTGAACTGACTCGGCGACGAAGCGGCCATCGGCTGGAGCCGGACGAGCCTGGACAGCCTCAGCGTTCGGGCCAAAAGGGGGGCGAACAGACCGGCCCCAACCCGACGGATGGCGGCAAGCCGGGGTCCAAATACCACCTGGTTGTGGATCGCCACGGCATCCCCCTGGCCATCCGCCTCTCCGCCGCCAATGCCCACGATTCGACCCAGTTCCTCCCGTTAGTCGACACGATCCCGCCCATCATCGGTCCGCGCGGACGACCGGGCCGTCCGCGGATGCGTCCGGCCAAGCTGCACGCGGATAAGGCGTACGACTCGGCGGAGAGGCGCCGGGACCTGCGCGCCCGCGGGATCACCCCACGGATCGCCCGCCGCGGGATCGACTCCTCCGAGCGACTCGGACGATACCGCTGGGTCGTGGAGCGCACACGTTCCTGGCTCCTCGGATTTCGCCGCCTTGGCGTCCGCTACGAGCGTCACGCCGATCTGCTGCAGGGGTTACTCCACCTCGCCTGCGCGCTCATGTGCCTCAGGCTCCTCGCTGCGGACGATCCAACGTGATGCCTTCGGCATGCCGGATCGCGGCGTGACCGTCGACGGCCGCCTCTCCATCGCCAGCCGCTCCAGCAACGCGACGCCGTGCTCTGGCCCTGGCAGTGCCACCATCTCGTCGCGCAGTTGCGTCGCGTTCTTGCGGTAGGTAGGGTCGGCAAGCACCGCGCGCACGGCCTTGCGCACCGCCACGGGCGACAACTCGTTCGGTTGGATCACCCGACCCACGCCAAGCATCACGCAGCGACGCGCATGGTCCGGCTGGTCGGCGCTGAGTGGGATGACGACCTGCGGCAGCCCGTGGGCGAGGGCCCCGAGCACGCTGTTGAACCCCGTGTGCGACACGACCAGATGGCAGTGGGGGAGCAGGAGCGATTGCGGGATGTAGCGCTCAATGTGAACGTTCGACGACTGGGGGCCGAAATCGGCCGGGACCTGGTCGCGCCCCACCGTCACGATGACATTGAGCGGCTCGTCCCACAAGCCCGCGATGATGGCCGGAAAGATTCCCGGCGACCGATTCTCAAGAGTCCCGAGCGTGACGTACACGGTCGGCCAATCGGGGAGGTTGGCCGTCCAAGCGGGCAGGGTCTCCGCGCCCGAGCGGTCGAAGATCACCGGGCGCAGGGCGTGGGCGGTCGGCGGCAGAGGGGCGGCGGGATCCTGGTAACGGGGCGGCACGAACGAGAGGTGGAGGAAGTGTACAGCCGAGCGAGGTTGGGATCAGGGGCGAGGCCGTGGGCGGCGCGCTGCCGATTGAGCTGCTGGGCGACCCTCTCGTCGCGCCAGTAGGCGCCATGAAAGGCCCCGACCTCGACCGTAGCGTGCGGTAGAGCCAGGGCCTCGGCGGCGACGTACCCGCCGAACTCGTGGTGGTCGCGCACGATCACATCGGGCCGCCGGTCATGACTCTGGGCCAGCAGATCAGCTGTCATAGCCGCCGCCGTCGCACCGGCAAAGACCTCCTCGTTCACCCAATTCAAAGCGGCCGCCGCGCCCTGCGTGGCGAAGACCTCTCCGATCTGGGGGAACGCGTCGTCGAACCCCGATTCCAGCCAGGCCAGGCCCGCCGGGATGGCGGGGAACCCGCTGGCCTCGACCTGAGGACAGAACACGGGGGAACACGCGAACGTGACCTCGTGAGCGCTTGGGCCAGGGGGACCAAGGGATGCAGGTGTCCCGACGCCGGGTGCGTCGTGAAGAGTACGCGCACGACGCCCTCCTTCCCGCTCACTCTGTCGCAGTGGCTCGCCCTCATCCTCGCGCAGTGGAATGGGCTTTGAAATGTCCTCTTAGCACGTCCCCGCTTGACCGGGGATTGGACGGCCCCTAGACTGGGCCAGCGGAGCCACCGCCATGCCGTTGGCACCCTCGATCCGACCATCCGACCGCGCTGCCTGGAGGTGTCCGATGATGACCGCCATGATCCTTGTTTGCGGCGCCGCGGCCCTCCCCGGTCGGGTTTTGAGCTAGCGCGATCAGCGGTCCAACCAACGGAAGTACGACAGCCGGCGCTGGCGCTCACCTGATGAGCGGCCCGGCGGCGTAGGCACCATGCCGCACCGTTTGGACTGATCCCGTTCTCGTTCGCCACTCATCCTCGAAGAACCCGACCCGGGACGCCACGGCGCATCCGGGACGTTGGCGTGCCCCTGGCGCGTCCCGTCCCCGGCGTGGCCAGATGCGTCGCGGTCGCGGCACGCCCACGCCGCGACCTCTGATTCGTCCAATAACTCACTGTCTCACGATCAATCCCTCGAAAGGAGCCGTCGATGCATGTTCCCGTTGCACGTTGTCCAGCCGCGGCTGTCCGCCGTGGTTCTCCATGCCTGGCACTTCAGCAGATGGACGCCATGACGAGAGGACATCCCTGTGCCACCGATTCGATACGTCACCGACGACGACCACGACGCCATCCGCCCCCGATCATCGCGGCAACGGACCAATCGCTATTCCCGCGGCAACGACGAACCGGGGCCGGCTACCCCGGCGATGCCTCGACGACGGAGGGATGATGGCCGGGAATCGTTCAAGTGCGGCGCCTGCCGCGCCTTTATCGGACCGACCGTCTCCGGCGGTCGGCACCGCAACCACTGTCCGCTCTGCCTGGTTTCCCGGCATGTCGACGAGCGACGTCCGGGCGACCGTGCCAGCCTCTGCCGGGCGCTGATGTCGCCGGTGGGAACCTTTTTCCGGCCGAACGGCGAGCAGGTCGTGCTGCATCAGTGCCGCGGCTGCGGCACTGAACGTCACAACCGGATTGCGGCCGACGATCACCCGATCGCCCTGCTGCACCTCCCGCTCGTGCCGCCGCGAGTCGGCCGCCGGCGCGATCGGGTGCCGGTCCACCCCGCGGAGGAAGAGACGGCGGCGACGGGCTGACCACCCGCCGCACCGGCGATCGAGGAGCGCCCTGACCCATCAGGGCGCTCCTCACGCCAGTCGCGCCCATATCTCCTCAGGTGAGCTCTCCTCGTTTGCGCAGCAACCGGACCAGTCCCGGCGCGGCGACGTAGGATGGCGACGCCCACTCCAATCGGGCAAGCGCGTCCATATCGCCTTCCAGCGCACCGGCGTACGAGGCGTGGATCAGACGGGTCAGCGCCGCCTCATCCGAGCCGGCCTTCCGGGCCAACTCCTCGAACCGCGCCAGGTTCGGCATCAGCTGATCCCAATGGGCCGCAACGTCGTCGAAGGCGCCAAAGTGCGTCGGACAGAGCCGGCGTGCCCCCAACGCTCGCAGCCGGTCGACACTGACCCGCCAGGCGGCCGGGTCGAGATCCGGCGGTGGCGTCGGCGGGCAGACATAGCTCGTTCCCTGCACGCGCACCCCGCCGACATCGCCGGTGAAGAGCGTGCCCGAACGCTCATCCCAATAAGCGACATGGTGGGACGCATGACCGGGAGAAAAGATGGCCGTCACCATCCGACCGGCAACCGCGATCGGCTCGTCATCGGCAAGGATATCGGTCCGCGCCGCCGGCATTGGGGCGATCTCGCCCCAGAGCTCCTCCATTCGATCCCCGTAGAGTCGCCCGGCACTGGCCTCCAATCGTGCCGGGTCGATCAGGTGGGGTGCGCCAAGCGGGTGCACCCGTGCGGTCAACCGGGGCGCTTCCCGCGCGAGCAGACCGACCGCACCGGAGTGATCGAGATGGATATGCGTGACCAGCACATGGGTGATCGCCGCGGGATCGAACCCCGCCGCCCGAATACCCGCCCGCAGCGCCGGGAGGGTCGACGACGGACCGGTGTCGATCAGCGCCAGCTCATCGTCGCCCGCCAGCAGATAGGCGGCGATCACCCCATCCTGCCCGGAAAAGCCGAGATCGATCTGCCAGATCTGATCGTCGAGGCGGGTCGCCTCGCCCGTCCTGTCGCCCACGTCGCTTCCCCCTGGCATCGCACAAACGCTCCGTGAGCGGTAGCATAGCCGCGCCACCATGGATTGAGGCCGCTCGCTCGTGGCATTGCTGTACGAACACAACGAACGAACGTTTATCCAGCCCATTGACTGACAAGAACGGTTCGTACTATGATGTTGTCGCATGCGACCATATCAACCGGTCGACGAGTCAGATACGGTTGAGGCTAGTTCGCCCGTTGCAGGACCGGTCGCGGAGAGGAAAGGTGTCATGGATCGCCAGGCGGAACTGCTCAGTGTGGCTGACGCGGCGCGCGGCTTGCACCGCTCGACCGAACAGGTGCGCCGCTATCTCCGGGAAGGCCGGCTGCGTGGCCAGCGGGTCGGGGGACAGTGGTTCATTGAGGCGGCGGCGCTGCGCGGCTTCCACGGAACCCTCCGCGAGCAGCAACATCACCTCGATCGGATTCGGCCGGCCAATGAGCGCGATCCGCTGGAAGCGATCATCGCGATCGGGCAGAGCGGGGGAAACAAGATCGCCGAGGGCAAGGATGCCTACCGGCGCGCCTTCCGGTGGAGGCATTAGATGGAGACCGACCGCACCTGGCCGACGCGCGAGGCGGCTGAGGACGAGCGCGAGGATTCGCCGGCAGTCTTACCGGCATCCCTGACCGACGCGCCCACACCGGCGCCACGACAGACCCATCCCGCGGCGTTCGTCGACTCGTCGGCGATCGTCGCGCTGGTCGACCGCGACGACCAGACCCACACCGCCGTCGTCAGTGCCTACCGCGGTCTGGTCGCCGATGGCTACAAGCTGATCACGACCAACCATGTCGTCGCCGAGACGTTCGACCTGCTGACCGTTGGGGTAGGGGTGGCGATCGCCAAGCAATGGCTCCGCGATTCCAGGTTGGCCATCTACCATGCCGACGAGCAGGACGAGGCGAAGGCTCGTCAGATGCTGCTCGCCGCCGCCGAGCAGCGACGACTCTCGTACACCGACGCGGTCAGCCTGGTGGTGATGGAGCGGCTCGGGATCACCGATGCCTTCGCCGTCGACCCGAACTTTCTCGCCGAGACGTCATGACCGGCTGGCGCGCCGGGCAACGGCACGTCGTCATCCTAAGGCGAAACGGCCGGGTCATGCATCACGGCGCTCGCGTACCGCCACCCGCCGGTCGAGCGGGGCTCGATGAACACGGCCCGGTGGTCACCCGCCGGTTGTCTCTCCTGGCGAGAAGCCAACCGGAGGCCGGGACCAGGACACCGCGGGCGCCTTGAGACCATCCGGCGGCGCATCGACGATGACACGAGGCTGAATGGCGGCATCCGGTCATCCCGGATGCACCACCACGCCGCTCCATCGCCGGTGGTTAGCGATCCTTGTCGTCCGGATCGTCCCGATCGAGATCGAGTCGATCGTCCTGGATATCCTGGGTGATCCGCACTTCCTCACGCCGGATCGTGTCGCCGACCTGCTCGGTGCGCTGGACCGCTTCCTTGCCGATCTCAATCTCCTCGGTGACCCGGACCCGCTTCTCGAGCTGCACATCCTCGCTGCGGATCGATACCTCGATGACGCCTTCTTCCAGCTCCATCTCATCGGACGGAAGATCGACCGCATGCCGGGTCACCCGGATGCGCTCCTCGGTGATCGGCACCTCGAGCGTCTGTTCCTCGGCGATCACATCCTTCTCGATCCGCACCTGACCGATCTCCCGCGGCCGCGTGGTGGCGGCGAGGGTTTCCTCATGGACTGGCACACGCAGCGTTTCACCCGCCGCCAGATCGTCGGTCGTCGTGGTTCGGGGGTTCTCAGCCTGCACGGTCAGGTCATCAGTCACGGCCATATCATCTGCCAAGCCACTCGTGGCTACCCGACCTTCGTCACCGAAGAGCGAGGCCCCGCTCGCCATGTCATCGACCGCGCTCCCCCACTCGCCTTTCATCGCCTGATCTTTGGTGACGCCGAGGTAGACGTTGCCCTGGTCGTAGTTGGTGATCGCACTCATCGGGATCGAGTAGTCGGTCGAAAACAAAAAGCCTTTTTTGACGATGATCGCGTCGGGCTCGACCGCTGAGACCGACCCCAGCTTGGCGTCGTCCGATCCGTAGACATCGTCGCCTTCTTGAACGGTCCATTGACGATCCATCTCGTCCATTGCTGATCCTCCTCAGGCACCCACGCGCGGCGCCGTGCCGCTCCTGCGGCCTACGGCGCAGGGGCCGTGCCAAGCATCAGGGAAGCGGTCCGGCATCGCCCTCCGGGTGAGCGGTCGAGGCGCTGGCTGGCGGGCCAGAGCGCGCTGACCGGTGGTCGCCTGACGCCGCTCGCCTCGCGCGGGCGCGCCTGCGACAATGCGCGGGATAGGAGCGAGCGTCGCGGAACCCCCGGGGGTTGTGACCCGAAGGAGGGCGAATGATCAGCAACGGCATTCAGGACCGACCCGGTGTGCCTGGCCTCTCCGGTCAGCGAGCGCACGACGAGACGATCGCCAACTATCAGCACTATGTCACGACGAGTTTTGTCGCGGCGATCGAGCCGGTCGTCGTTGCCCGCGCGGAGGGCGCCACGATCTGGGACGCGGATGGCAGCGAGTACATCGATTGCTTCGCCGGGATCTCGGTCGTCAATGCCGGTCACCGCCACCCGCGGGTGCTGCAGGCGGTCCGCGCGCAGCTCGATCAGGTGGTGCATGCCGCCAGCTATATCTATCACGTCCCGGTGGTGGCCGATCTCGCGGCCCGGCTCTCCGAGATCACCCCCGGTGGACCCTGGAAGACCTTCTTCGGCAACTCGGGCGCCGAGGGAATCGAGACGGCGATGCGACTGGCCAAGGCCGCGACCGGCCGCCATGAGTTCATCACCCTGACTCACTCATTCCATGGCCGGACCGCGGCGACGCTCTCGGTGACCGGCAACAAGGCGCGAAAGACCCGCGGCGGACCCTATTTGCCCGGGGTCGCCTTCGCCCCGGCGCCGTATGTCTATCGCAACCCGTTCGGTACCGACGATCCGGAGACGGTCGCGGAGCGCTGCGCGGAGATGGTCGAGTGGGCGGTGGCGTACCAGTCAAGCGGCGACGTCGCGGCCTTTATCGCCGAGCCGGTGATGGGCGAGGGCGGCATCATCGTGCCACCGGCGTCCTACTTCCGGCGGGTCAAGGAGGTCCTCGATCGTCACGGCATCCTCTTCATCGCCGACGAGGTTCAGAGCGGCTTTGGCCGGACCGGCGAACTCTTCGCCTTCGAGCATTTCGGGGTGCAGCCGGACATCATCGTCATGGCCAAGGGGATCGCCGACTGCTTCCCGCTGAGCGCGACGGCGGCGCGCCCGGAGATCGCCGACAGCCTGCGACCGGGCGAGCATCTCTCGACCTTCGGCGGCAACCCGATCTCCTGCGCCGCGGCGCTCGCCAACATCGAGGTCATGCTCGACGAGCGGCTGCCGGAGGAGGCGGCTCGCAAGGGCCAGCGGACGATGGATCGCCTGCGGGAACTTGCGAGCCGCCACGAGCTGATCGGCGAGGTGCGCGGGCTCGGCCTGATGCTCGGGGTCGAACTGGTGACGGACCGGTCGACCAAAGAACCGGCGGCGACACAGGCGGCGGAGGTGCGGCGTCGCTGCCGCGAGGAGGGGGTGCTGATCGGTGTCGGTGGTCAGGCGGGCAACGTGATCCGGATTCAACCGCCGCTCGTGATCGCCGACGCCGCTCTCGAGGACGCGGTCGACATACTCGACCGCGCACTCGGCAAGGTCGCGGGCACCCTTGATGGCGGCGCTTCGACGGCAGCGGCCCGGGAAGCGGCGAGCGTGGGCTGACCCGGCGCTCCCGCGGGCGGAGGTACGCCCACGTCCGGGCGACGACCAGCGGGTGATCGCGTCTCGGTGCAGTCGATGCGACCTCGGCACAGCCACCGGAGCGCCGCGCCTCCCAACGGTCACGGAGGAGGGGGCGGGGCAGGACTATCGCATCGTCTGTCGGTCCCGCACCGCACGGACCGTCGTGCCATCAACCGCGACGACCCCACCGGAGGCGCTCGCTCCGGCAACCAGGACCTGCCCCCACCGCGGCAAGCCGCTCTCACGGTGGGCGAGGTCGAGCCGGCTGAAGACCCGACCGAAGGTATCGGGCGAGGGAATGCCGTTCGGCAATGGCAGCGAGTCCAGTGTGGTCCTGCCCCATAGCCTCACCATCGATCCAACTCTCCGCCCCGGCCAGCACCGCACACAGCGCCACCGTTGCACGATCGAGCAGCTGGGGGCGGCGGGTGCGCGCGATGCGTGGGTCAACCAGATCGACGAAGCACACGGGGATCCGAGATGACGGCGGGACAGGCCCGGCGCATCCTGACACGCGTGGAGCGACCGGCTACCGGTCGAGCCGGACCCGCGGTATCCGCCGTCGCGCCTGCCATGCGTCCCTCCCCTCTTGAGATGCGATAGCCCCGTAGGAGAGGGCACGGCCCCCTCCCATGGTCCCGTGCCGCCCCGTCGACCCTCGGTCGACCATGTCCTATCGACGGGTGCCGGATCTGGAACGCCGTGGTCTGCCAGTGACCCGAGATCGACCTGGTTACGCCTCCGGTATGTGGCCTGGGTTGTGGCCGCGGGGCCGCGGGAGGGCACGGGGTCCTCCCCTCCGGAGCCATGGGAGGCGGGGGGAGCATCGCGTGACGCCACGTGCCTCTCCATCGCGCAACCATTCGCCGGTCGGCTACCGGTCTCGCTCGTTCATCGACATCATCGAGCGCCGCGAACCGCCGATCAACGTGTCCCCTGGCGGATGGGCAGGGGCGGGAACGTCGAGGAGGGAGTGGCCAGTTGGCCACTCCCTCCCCGGTATCGAGCGTTTGACGAGATATCAGGATCGATCCGGACGACGGGCGGGCCCCTACTTCATCTTGAAGATGGCGCTGATCCTGGTGCCATCCTGCAGGGTCAGGGTCACGATATAGGTGTTGCCGACCCTGAGATCCTTCGTCGACCAGTTGTAGATGAACTGCCCGCCGGTCGTGTCGTAGCGCAGCCCCGGCGTCCCGGTGGTTACTTCCTCGATCGCGTCCGTCACGCCCGTGCCAGCCGTCACCGCGTGGGTCACCGACTTCACGATCGCGGTGTCGGTCAACTCGGTCGCACCGGAGAAGACCTCGAACTTGAGCGGCACGGTGCTGCCCTGCTTGACCGTGTTGGTGACGTTGCCCATGTCGACCGGGGCGTAGAAGCCCCGCAACGTCAGGGAGCGAACGGTGACGGTGAAGCTGACCGGCGTCGCCGCGTTGCCAGCTCCGTCAGTGGCGGTGCAGGTGACGGTGGTGGTGCCGATGGCGAAGGTCGAGCCGGACGGCCGCGTGCAGGAGACCGGCACCGAGCCAGAGACGGCGTCGGTCGCGGTCGCCTGGAAGGTCACCGCGGCGCCGGCGGCGCTGGTCGGATCGACGGTAATGTTGGCCACCGGGGCGATCACCGGCTTCGTCGTGTCACGAACCGTGACGGAGAAGGAGCCGCTCGCCGTGTTGGTGTGCGTGTCGGTCGCCGAGCAGCTCACGGTGAACGTCCCGAGACCGAACGAGGATCCAGAAGGCGGCGTGCAGATGACCGGGCGGGCGCCATCGACGAGGTCGGTGGCGGAGGCGCTGAAGCTCACCGGGGTGGTCGCTCCCGTCGCCTCGATCGTCAGGTTGCCAGGCAGCGTCAGGACCGGCTTGGTCGTATCGACGACCGTGACCGTGAAGCTCGCGGTGGCGGAGATGTTGCCGGCCCCATCGGTCGCGGTGCACAGCACGGTTGTCGTGCCGAGCGGGAAGACGGTGCCGGACGCCTTGTTGCAGGCGATCACCGGGGTGCTCGTCACCGCGTCCGTCGCCGAGAGCGTGTAGCTCACGGTCGCGCCGCTGGCGCTCGTTGCCTCCCGCGTGATGTTCGACGGTGCCGTCACGACCGGCGCCGTCGTGTCCTTGACCGTGACCTTGAACGTGGTCGCGAGGGCGTGGTTACCGGCGGCGTCGGTCGCGTTGCAAGTCACCGTGGTGGCGCCGATGGCGAAGGTGCCACCAGAGGCAGGGGTGCAGGCGGCGCTTCCGGCACCACCGACCGCGTCGCTGGTTGCCGGGCTGGAGTAAGCCACGGTGGCTCCGAGCGGACCGGTGGCCTCGGCGATGACATCAGCATGAGCGGCAATCACCGGCGCCGTCGTGTCTCTGACCGTGATGGTAAAGGTCTTTTCCGCCGAGACGTTCGGGGTCGGGCTGGTGTGATCGGCCGCGGTGCACCGGATCGTCGTCGTCCCGAGCGGGAAGACGGTGTTCGAGTCCTTGCTACAGGTGATGGCCGGCGTGGCGTCGACCGCGTCGGTCGCGGCTGGCGCCGCGAAGCTGACCACGGCTCCGCTGGTGCTCGTCGCTTCGATGATCTGGTCGGCCGGCACCGACAGCACCGGCGCGGTCGTATCACGGACCGTGACGGTGAAGCTGACCGGCACCGCCACGTTGCCAGCGGCGTCGGTCGCGGTGCAGGTCACCGTGGCGCCGCCGATGGCGAACGTTCCAGCGGCGGGGAGGCACGTGGCGGTGCCAGCGCCGCCGACGGCGTCGCTGGTCGCCGGGGCGGTGTAAGTCACCAACGCCCCAGCCGGACCGGTGGCCTCGGCGATGATAGTGGCATGGCTCGCGATGACCGGCGCCGTCGTATCGACGACCGTCACCCCAATGCTTCCGGTCGCCGAGTTGGAATGCACGTCCGTGGCCGAGCAGGAGACGCTATACGTTCCGAGACCGAACGCGGTTCCGGAGGCCGGTGTGCAGGTAACCGCAACGCTGCCGTCGACCAGATCGGTGGCGGAGGCGCTGAAGGTCACCGGCGTGGTGGCGCCCGTCGCCTCGACGATCAGATCGGCGGGGAGGGTCAGGACCGGTGCGGTCGTGTCGCGGACCGTGACCGTGAAGGTCGCGGTGGCGTCGTTGCCAGCCGCATCGACCGCGGTGCAGGTCACGGTCGTGGTACCGATGCCGAAGGGAGAGCCAGAGGCTGGCAGGCATGTGGCGGTGCCGGGGCCGTCGACCGCGTCAGTGGTCGCCGGGGGGGTGTAGGTCACCAGGGCCCCACTCGCCCCGGTGGCCTCGGCGATGATATTGGCATGGAAATCAATGCCCGGCGCGGTCGTGTCTTCAACAGTCAACGTGCCACTCGTGAGCGTCACGTCGTAGTTGCTGAGCCTGTCGCCAGGATCGGCCAGCGAGGGGACGATGGGATAGGTGCCGACCGGGCTGAGGCTGGTAGCCGCTGATGCGTAGCTGGCGGTGATGTCATCGCCGTTCGTGACACCGGTCAAGATGCCTGCGAAAGTCGGGTTAGCGACGCCGTACTCGCGAGTCGCGTTCTCCGCGGTGACGGTCAGGGCGGCCTTCGTGATGGCCAGGTCAGCGCCGACAAAGCTCAGCTGATAGTTGCCGCTGAGCGCCAGTGTGTCCTTGCTGATGGCGTAGCTGCCGACGCTCTCCCCCGGTTCGCGGGTCAGGCTGCCGGTGAAGCTGTCGCCAGCAACCAGGGCGCCGCTGGTGATCTGGTAGCTCAGGCTCGGGTCGGTCGCCCCGTAGGTCTTGGTCTTGGGGTCTGCTGTGACCGTGATCGGTCGCGCCGTGATCGTCAGACTCGCGCCGGTGAAGGAGAGGGTGTAGTTGCTCGACAGCTCGAGATCGCCTTGAGTGATCGCGTAGCTCCCAACACTCTCACCTGGGGCGCGAGTGAGTCCATAGCTGAAGCTGTCACCGGTCACGAGCGCGCCGCTCGTGACCTTGTAGGTCAACGCCGGGTCAGCATCGCCGTAGGTCTTGGACTTGGCGTCGGCGGTGACGGTAATCGGGCGCGCGGTGATGTCGGCCGTCGTCGTCGCGACGCTGTCGAGGACGTAGTTCCCGGCATCTGCCCCGGTCAGGGAGAAGCCCGCGCCGGTGACGACCTTGGCTGTCCCAACGTCCTTGGTATTGAACGACGCCGAGGCGATGGAGAGCGACACCACATCGCCGGTGACGACACCGTTGAGCAAGGGGCTCGCGACCGTCGCGGCCGTCGTCCCGTCGTAGCCCTTGCTCTCCGCCGTGAAGCTGCCGGTCAGCGACTTCGCCGCGATCACGAGCGTGCCGGTCGCGTTCTCGGCCTGATAGTTCGCGTTGTCGAGCGAGGCGACGACGGCGTAGCTGCCGGCATTCGTGGGCACGGTCACTGACTCGTCATAGGTGACGGTGATGTCACCGAGACCCACCGGGGTCGTCGTCACGGTCGCGCCTTGCGGCGATCCATCGTAGGTCGGGTTCAGATCGGACAGCGCCAGCGTCGCCGTCGCCTTGCCGATCTCGAATGTCTGATCGACCGAAGCCGCCGCGTTGTAGTTGCTGTTGCCACCCTGCGAGGCAGTTACCGTGCACGTACCGGCACCGGTGATGGTGATCGTGACGGTGGCGTCGCTGATGGTGCAGTTCCCACTGGCCGCGAAGCTGACGGGCAGCCCGGACGATGCGGTCGCCGACACGGTGAAGTCGTCATCGCCGTAGGTCTTGTTCGCGAGCGCGCCAAAGGTGATTGTCTGGGAAGCCTTGTTGACCGTCAGGGAGACGGTCTTCGTGGCCGTCGTGTAGTTCGTCGTGTCGTTCGGGGTAAAGCTGACGCTCAGCTCATGCGTGCCAGCAGCCAGCACCGTGCCCGCCGCGGGATCGTAGGTGAGCGTGCCGGCTACGTTCGCGGTGGCATTCAACTGGGTGTCGCTCAGCGCCGTGCCGTAGGTGATGCGGGCCGGGGCATCCCAGGCAATGATGGGCGTCGCCTGATTGACCGTGAGGACGTTCAAGCGTCCGAAATTGCTGCTCGCGAGGAAGTTCCCCGTGCCCTCGTACTCGGCCAGGATCGAGTAGAACCCGGCGTTGACATCCGTCAGATCGAAGGTGGCGGAGGCGGCGCCATTGGTGATCGTGGTGTCGGAGACGGCCGTCCCGACCTCGCCACCATCGGAGTCGCGGGTGACCGTGAAGGTCACGCTGCCACCACTGACCACGGCGATAGAGGGGTCGAGCGCACTCACGGTCGCGGTCAGCGTGACGGTCTCGGTTCCATAGGTGGCGCTCTTGTCCGCGGCGTCGGTGTTGGTGCTGGCCTGCTCGATCGTGAGCGTGCCTGCGTTGAGCGTCACCTCGTAGTTGTCCAGCGTTTCGGCTGGGGTCGACGTGACTGATGCGGTGATCGGATAGGTGCCCGCGGCGCTGTCGATCGTGGCGACCGTGCTGTAGCTGGCGACAATATCGTCACCATTCCGGATACCGGTGATCGTTCCCGTGAGGGACGGGTTGTCCTCGCCGTAGACCCTGCTCGGGCTGTCGGCCGTGACGCTCAGCGTCGCCTTGGTGACGGTCAGGGTGCCATCGACAAAGCTGATGTTGTAGTTGCTTGAGCTCAGACCCTTCGGCGTGATCGCGTAGGTGCCAATCGAGCTGGCGGCGGTCGCCGTCGTGTCGAAGACCAGCGTGCCGCCGAGGGCAGTCGCCCCGTCGCCATTCACGAAGCCGCTGTAGCTGACGGAGAACGCCGGATTCGCGGCGCCGTAGACCTTGCTCGGGCTGTCGGCCGTGACGGTGATCGGGCGGGCGGTGATGTTGGCGGTCGTCGTAGTGACACCAGCGAGGGTGTAGTTGCCGGCCTGCGCTCCGGTCAGCGAGAAGCCGGTACCAGTGACCGTCTTGCCACTTCCCACCCCGGCTGAACCGAACGAGGCCGAGGTGATCGAGAGCGACACCGCATCCCCAGTGATGACGCCGCTGAGGGCGGGGCTCGAAACTGTCGCGGCAGTGGTCCCGTCATAGACCTTGTTGGCCGCGGTGAAGCTGCCGGTCAGACTCTTGGCCGTGATATTAGCCGTGGTGGTCGGCGTAGTCGAGGCCAGGCTGTAGTTGCCAGCGTCCGCGCCGCCGAGGGTGAAGCCGGTGCCGGTGACCGTCTTGCCCGTGCCGACATTCTTGTCGGCGAACGTCGCGGTGCCACCCGTCAGGGTGACATTCTCACCGGGGACCGCACCGGTCAGTGCCCGCGTGGCGATCGTCGCGACGTTCGTGCCGTCGTAGACCTTGTTGTTCGCCGTGAAGCTGCCAGTCACCGACTTCGCCGTGATGCTGGCGGTGGTCGATAGCGTGTCGCCCGAAGAGAGGGCGTAGTTGCCCGCACTGGCACCGGTGAGGCTGAAGCCCGTGCCGGTGACGGTCTTGCCGGTGCCAACGTTCGCTGTCGAGAAGGTCGCCGTGCCACCGGCGAGCGTCACGGTGTCGCTCCCGAGGACGCCGGTGAGGGAGCGAGTCGCGATCGTCGCGGCGGTGGTTCCGTCGTAGATCTTGTTGTCCGCCGTGAAGCTGCCGGTGAGCGTCGCCTTGGCGATGGTCAGGGTGCCCGTGGCGCTGGTTGCCTGATAGTTCGGGTTGCTGAGCGAGGCGACGACGGCGTAGCTGCCGGCACTCGTGGGCACGGTCGCCAACCCGTCATAGGTCACCGCGACACCCGTGAGACCTGATGGGGTCGTCGTCACGGTGGCGCCCTGCGCCGAACCGGTGTAGGTCTTGCTCAGCCCCGACAGCGCCAGCGTCGCCGTCGCCTTGGTGATCGTCAGGGTACCCCCGACGAAGCTGAAGCTATAGTTGCCCGCGCTCAGGCTGCCAAGAGCCGCCGTGATCGGGTAGGTGGCCACGTTGCTGGTCGTCGTGGCGGTCGTGGTCAGGCCCGGGGAGCCGGTCACCCCGCTGGTGGCCAGTGTCTCGCCGTTCTGGAAGCCACTGTAGCTGGCCGTAAGGGTCGGATTCGCGGCGCCGAAGGCCTTGCCCTTATTGTCGGCCGTGACGGTGAGCACCGCCTTGGTGACGTTCAGCGAGGCACTGCCGGTTGAGGAGCCGTAGCTGCTGTCGCCCGCGAAGCTCGCACCGACGCCGGCGCTATAGCTGCCAGCGTTGATACTGGAGAGGCCCGCGCCACTGAGCGTGGCGACGCCGGAGGCGTTGGTGGTCCCTGAGCCAACTGCCGCACCGTTCAGCGTGAAGTTGACCGTCTTGCCACTGACACCGGTGCCGCCCGCGGTGAGCGTCGCGGATAGGTTGACCGTCCCACCGTAGGTGCCGCTCGCCGCGGTTACGGTGAGCGTGGTGGCCTGTACCGTCGGGGGTGAGGTGTAGTTGGCAACATAGTCACCGTTGTTGCCGCTCGCGAAGCCGGCAGCGCACAGTGTCGTCGTGGTGGAGGCGGTCCCACTGGAACCAGTCCAGTTGACGAAAGTGAACGTGCCAACGTTGGCTGGCACGGCGAGCTTGATCCACTCGCCTGTCCCTGCGGCGACCTGGAGCGTTCCGCCGGGGTTGTTCGTGATGGTGCCGGACCCATTTCCACTTGACGGGCCGGTGCAACCGCTGTTCGAGTGCTTTGTCCACGTTACGTTGGCGATATCGCCCACGCCGCTGGGGCTGTAGGTGAACCTGAGGTTGCCATCCGTGAACGAGGTCGTCGCCGTGCCGGAGATCGGTCCGGTCGCCACTACGCGGTAGGTGGCGACGAACCAGTTGGGCAGGTTGAAAGCATCGACGATAGCGCCACCAGCATCGGCGGTGACGTCGAGGTTGCGGGACCAGGTCATCCCCTGATCGTCGTTGACGTAGATGTGGACCAACTCGCCCGGCTGCCAGTTGCTGCCCGTCAGGGTGACGAACTCGCCCGGGGCGTAGTCAGCCTTATCGCTGACGATCGTCGGAGGACCGGTGATTGTCTTGGTCGGTGTCGCGGTGGCCGTCGATGTGGCCGTGGCGGTTGGCTCGGGGGTCGGGGTGTTGGTTGCTTCAGGAGTCGGGGTGTTGGTCGGCTCCGGTACCGGCGTGTTGGTGGCTGCGGGCACGGGGGTGTTCGTCGGCTCGGGAACAGGGGTCTTGGTCGGTTCCGGGACAGGGGTGTTGGTGGGCTCTGGAACCGGGGTGTTGGTCGGCTCGGGGGCCGGGGCGGGGCTGACGGAGACGGTGAAGCTGGTCGTGGCCTGGTTGCCGGCGGCGTCCTGCGCGGCGCAGGTGACGACGGTATCGCCGACCGGGAAGGTGGAGCCGGACGGGATGTTGCAGGTGACCACGACCAGGCCGTCCACCACGTCGGTGGCGGCGGGGGCGGTGTAGTCGATCGTGACACCGGTGTCGTCGATGGCGGTGGCGGCGAGGTCCTCGTGGCCGTCGATGACCGGCGGCGTCTGGTCGAGCACGACGACGGTGAAGGCACCCGTGCCCGCATTGCCGGCGGCGTCGTAGGCGACGCAGCTGATGTCGGTGGCGCCGACCCCGAAGGTCAGGCCGGGGGCTGGCTCGCAGCTGACGCCGACCGGGCCATCGACATCATCGGTCGCGGAGACATTGCCGTTGAAGTCGACGACCGCCGTGCCGGTGGCGGCGTCGGCGTCAACCTTGATCCGGTTGTCGAGGACCGTCACGACCGGTGGCACGCTATCGACCGGGGCGACCTCGGTGGTCGGGGGGTCGGTCAGGCCGGTCGTGTCAGGGTTCTGGGTCGTCCCGGTGGGATCGACCGTGCCGGGATCGGTCGTCGAGGTGTCAGTGGCGCCAGGGTCCGTCACGCCGGGGTCGGCGGTCTCGGTGGGGGTCGCCCCCTCGTCCTGGGCGAGGGCGACCGGCGCCAGCGACGCTGGAGTCAGCGGGATCAGCGGCAGCACCAGCTGGGCGAGCAAGGCGACCACGGCGATGATTGCCGCTAGCCGGAAGATCGGCTGGATCACTCGACGGTGCCGCCGGTGAGTCATTGATGATCCGATCATTGCCCGTTCCCTTCGCTGAGATCCACTGCCCGTTTCCAACCCTAAATGTTCGTGCGCGTCCGCGCGGTGTCGCTGCCGCATCTCTATTCCCGGGCCTGTCGACCGGGGAGGTGCTCGCCCAAACGCGGTGCGGACAGGCCACGCGAGACGGTCTCGATCGGGCCGGGGCATAGCCACGATCCACGGAGCGGCGCCCACCGGCCAGGAGCCCGCTCCTCAGCGTCGCGACGTCGTCCGTTGACCCCGAAGAGCCGGTCCATGCCCACCCCTGCACCGCGTGCCGGACCGCCGGGTCATGCCCCGATGGTCATAGCACTGATATCCACTATGGCTAGTACTTTTGGATGTTACGAGATATCGGGCTAGGTGACATGGTGGAAAAGATTGAACTTTATCTAGGTCTTTTGACCTAGTCCGATCCGGTTTCGCGCCTGGCGATGCGGCAAAGTGCGGCCAGAGCGCCATGGCAGCGGAGGGTGGCTGGAACCGGGTGGCCCCGCCCGGAGGCGCGGCGCACGACGGCGAACCGCATTGGGTTCATCATGTAACGGGTGCCTGAGAGACCCCGCGACGCGCGGATAAGGACCGCGACGGGCGTCGCCACACCATGGTGGTGGCCATGGCCGTCGCGATCTCCGGTTCGCGAAACGGCACCCGCGCCTTCGACCCCGGCGGGAACCGCGACTCAACCCGAGCGCGGCTCGCCACCGCGGCACCCTGTAGTAGTCGTCGCCAGGAACGAGCCCCGTAACGGCGCGTCGAGTGCCGCACCAAGGCTGGTTCCCGGAGATCGCTGGGGGAATGCTCGGTTGCGGCAGATGGGGAGGTGGACTGGGTCAGGGTGTCGGCATCGGACCGGGGGCCGTGGATCAGCGGATGCGGCTGCCGACCCAGCGCTCGGTCTCATCGACCAGCGTCAACACGTCGTCAAAGTCGACGTTCTCAATCGTGATCGCCACCCCGGCCACATTCATGTGACCGACGTTCGCCCCATCCGGGTAGAGCAGCAGCCAGGAACTCGCGTGACTCTGCACCACGCCGGTCAGGCGGCTGCAGATGACGATCTGGGGCGCCTCGCGGATGATCGCGACATCGAGCTCGGCGGGATCGATCGTCACCACCTCAAGCCGGGGGCGCAGGTGCGACAGACCGGCGGCGATGACCTCGCGGTAGTAGCTCGGCTCGTTCGCGACCAGAACCCGAATCGGCGTCATCCCTCTCTCCATGACGGTCCAATGGCCGCTCGATCGCCCTGTCGGCGACGCCGCTCGTGGGACCGGTCGTGCTGACCAGGGCTATGCTAGCCCGATCGGGGGACGAAGGGATCGGCAAAAAGACCGAGATCGACGTAGGTCTTTTGACCTAGATATCGGGATGGTTCACCGGTCAGCATAGGCCCGGCCCCCCGCTGCTGCCGGTTCTAGCGAATCTCGACGACACCGTGGCGCACGGCAAAGATGAGCGCCTGCAGCCGTGAATCGACGTTCAGCTTGGCCAGCAGGTTCGCCATGTGGGCGCGGACGGTCTTGGTACTGACATTGAAGCGCCCGGCAATCTCCCGGTCGCTCAGCCCATCGGCGAGCGCCTGGAGCACCTCCCGCTCGCGCACGGTCAGGCGGTTGATCACCAGCCGGTTGGCGTCATCCTGGTCCCGCTGCATCCCGATCAGCCGCAGCAGATCGAGCGCCTCGCGCGGTGACAGCAACGACTCGCCGCCATGGAGGCGGCGGATCCCGCTGATGATGTCCGCCAGCAGCGCGGTCTTGTGGATCACGCCGGACGCGCCGGCTTCCACAGCGCGCGCCAGACGTCGCCGGTCGAGACTGCCGGTCAGGACCATCGTCATCGCATCCGGGTTGGCGGCGCGCAGATGCTTGATCAGCTCGACCCCATCGCTATCGGGCAGATCGAGATCGACGACCGCGACATCGACCATGATGCCCGGCAAGGCCGCGCGGGCCTCGGCGAGGGAGGCGGCCTGGGCGACGACTGTGAGGTCATCCTCATGGTCGAGCAGGATCGCGAGCGGTTGCCGGGTCGAGGCATGGTCGTCGATCAGCATGACCCGGATCACCGGGCGGTCTCCAGATCGAACCCGAACGACGAGCCCTCGCCAACAGCAGAGGTGACGCTGAGGTCGGACCCATGAGCCTGGACGATGCGACGCGACAGATAGAGACCAAGTCCGACGCCCGGCACACTCCGTCCGTGCTGGTCCCGGCCGCGCCCGAACTTCTCGAAGACGCGCGTCAGATCGTCGGGATGAATCCCGAAGCCCTGGTCGACCACCTCGATCCGGACCCGGGCGCGGCTTCGGGTGGCCCGAAGCACGATCGGTGTGCCGGGCGCGGAGTATTTGGCGGCGTTCCCGACCAGATTGCGAAGCACCTGCCCAATGCGCTCCCGGTCGGCCAGCACCCGCTCGGCGACAATGTCGCTCGCCTGAACCGGATGATTGCCCGGCAGGGATGCGCCGAAGGCGACGGCATCGGCCAGGAGATCGGCCACCGCCAGCGATTGAAGGCGAACCGCAAAGTCGTCGCGCTCGATCGTGGCAATGGTCTGGACATCGACGACCAGCGTCGTCAGCACATCCGACTCGACGCGAATCGTGGCGAGCGCGCCCTGCTGCAGGGGGCTGAGGGCATCAAGGGCGAGGAGATCGGACGCGCGGCGGACGGCGGCGATCGGCGCGCTCAGCTCGTGGGCGACCATCGCTGAGAAGTCGGCGCGCATCAGCGCCAGCTCCACCAGGCTCCGGGACGCATCTTGCTCGCCCGCGAGCAGCACCGCCCGCTGGGCGGCGATGCGGCGCAGGGCCAGCACACCGCCGACCACGGTGGTCGCGGCAAAGGCCAGCCGCAGAATATCGGCGGTCGTCAGGATCGGACTGTAGGTCGATGGCCAGAAGAGGTTATGAACCTGGGCGCCGGCGAGCAGCGTCATCGCGAGCACCAGCCAGCGGCCCAATCCCTCTTCGCCGGCATGGCGGACCGCGCCGAGGGTCGCGGCGACCGCCAACCCAAGCGGAATGATCGAGAGCGCCCAGTGCCAGGGGGTGAGCCCCGGCAAGGTCCCTCCCTCCGAGGCCACGGCGGCTTGCACGTTCGCGATGTGAACCAGCGGCGGCAGTTGACCGCTGGCGATGACGATCGCGAGCAGGGCGCTCAGCACGAGCGCCAGCGGTACGACGACGCGCCGCGAGAAGCGAGGCGGCTCGTCAGACAACCCGGCGACGAAGAGCAGGCCAGCGATCGACCAGACCAGCAACGAGGCGCACATCAGCGTATTGAGGGAAAACCGCACGCCCACGAGTGATGGGAGATAGCCGAAGCCGAACCCACCGAGCCCAAGCACCACGATGCCGCTCGCGACCCACCGCAGGCGTCTCCCCGCCGTCGGATCAGGCACCAGCAGCAGCCCCAGCGCCCCGAACAACCGGGCGATCGACGATGCCGCCGCGACGCCGATCTGCGTTTCCGGCGCGAAGGTCACGAACCGGGCGCGGTCGACCGCCAGATTCAGCATCGCCCAGGCGACCAGGACAAGCCCAACGCCGGCGGCGAGATAGGCGGCCGAGCGATCGGGGTCGCGACGACGTGGCGGCACGCGGGTGGCATGCGAGGTGACCGGAAGCGGGCGCTGCCCCTTCCGGAAACGCTGTGCCTCGTCGGGCCTGACCGCATCACCAAGGATCACGTGGGACGGCTCCCCATCGGCATCCACGAGCTTCCCTCGTGCGCGATGGGAAACCCGGCTCTCAGCACCCACGAACCGCCCAGCGAGGCGCTTGCCCGCCGTCTTGTTCGACGCGCGGACGGCTGTCGCAAGACGCGCTCGGTCGCGGTCGCGACGGTCAGGATGGCATGTACTCGCGCTAAAAAAAGTATAGCGGCCCGCCGCGGCGCGTCAATTGCACGTTCAGACCGCCGGAGGCAGCTCTGGTTGACAGGAGGAGTCCCCCATGGGACTCCTCTCCAGCCCAACCGCCGCGGCCCGCCGCTGGCTCGGTGAGTCCCATCGTACCGCAACACGAGAGGCTCTTAAGGGGCGGGTCCTATGGTGGATCGCCCACTGATGGGACGTCGAGCCCGGCCGATCGATCAGGGTACCGTCGGGGATTGGGGGAGCCAGCGCGCCGCCCTGACCGGCGCGCGACAGGAGATTCGATGAACGGGCCGGGGATGGCTATCGTCGCTCATCTCCCTCTCCTTTCGCGTCGTCGACTCGCTGCGGCTGCCCGACCTACGTGCCGACCCCGGTCACCGCCCTCCCATCGCCGGTGGTCCAGCGGGTGATGACGACCTTGCTCTCGGTGTAGAAGCGCACCGCGTCGCGCCCCTGCGGGTGCAAGGAGCCGAAGAACGACCGTTTGGCGCCGCTGAAGGGGAAGACGGAGACCGGCGCCGCGACCCCGACGTTGATCCCGACGTTGCCGGTCTCGACCTGGTAGCGGAACTGCCGCGCCGCCGCGCCACTCTCGGTAAAGATCGAGGCGGCGTTGCCGTAGTCGGCGGCGTTGATCAGACCGATCGCCTCGTCGAGGCTGCCAACGGGGGTGATGCCAACGACCGGCCCGAACACCTCCTCGCGGTAGAGGCGGGACTCCGGGCCAACACCATCGAGCAACGTCGGTCCGACGAAGTAGCCTCGCGGCCGCTCCGGCACCTCCACCTGGCGGCCGTCGAGCACCGCCTCGGCACCCTCCGCGACCCCGTCGCCGATCGTCGCGAAGATCCGGTCGCGCGCCTCGGCCGAGACAACCGGACCGAGATCGACCCCTGGCTGAAGCCCATCACCGACCCGCAACGCGCGGGCGGCGCCGGCGATCCGCTCCCGGGTCGGGCCGTGAGCCGCGCCGACTGGCAGCACCAACGAGTTGGCGAGGCAGCGCTGCCCGGCGGCGCCGTAGAAGGAGTTCATGATCGTCGAGAGGTAGGCGTCCATGTTGGCGTCGGGCATCACAACGATCGCGTTCTTGGCGCCGCCCGAGGCCTGGACCCGTTTGCCGTTCGCCGCGGCCCGCTCATAGACGTAGGCGGCTGTCCGGGTCGAGCCGACGAACGAGATGCCTTTCACCGTCGGGTGATCGAGCAGGGCGTTGACCGCGTCCTTGCCACCGTTGACCAGGTTCATCACCCCCGGTGGGAAGCCGGCCTCCTCGATCAGCTCGAAGACGCGCGCCTGCACCATCGGGTCCTGCTCGGACGGCTTGAGGATGAAGGTGTTGCCGCATCCCACCGCATAGGGCCAGAACCAGAAGGAGATCATGAACGGGAAGTTGAACGGCGTGATCGCCGAGAAGACCCCGAGCGGTTGATAGACGACCTCCTCGTCGATGCCACGGGCGGCGCCATCTTCGAGCCCGTAGCCCATCATCAGGCTCGGGATGCCGCAGGCGGTCTCGACGTTGTCGATGCCGCGCTGCACCTCGCCCCGGGCATCGTCCAGCGTCTTGCCCATCTCGGTGACGATCAGGGTCGCCAGCTCCTCCCGATGCTCGACGAGCAGCTGCCGGAGCGTGAAGAAGCAGCGCGCCCGCTCCTGCGGTGGGGTCGCGCGCCAGTCAGGGAAGGCGGCGGCGGCGGCATCGACCGCGGCGTCCACCTCGGCCGGTCCACTCAAGGGAACCTCGGCCAGCACCTCATCGGTCGCCGGGTTGCGGACCTCCTGATGTTCCACCCCCTCGACCGAGACCCAGCGCCCCCCGACATAGTTCTGAAGCGTTCTGGTACCTCTCTCAACCGTCCCGACCATTGCTCTTCTCCTCTCGTGATGACCGGCATCGACGCACGTTCCTCGCGGTGCGCCCCACCGGATCTGCTGGTCGAAGCAGTGTTGCCACGGACGCCGCGAGCAGACGGCTCAGGTCGGGCGACGTGTAAGGGTGCCCGGCCAGAGCACAACCCTCCGCCCCCGTCCGTTCGGTGCTCCACCAGCCGCGGGCTGACATGACGACACAGTATCACGGGCTCCTATGAAGTTACCGCGTTCCCGCGTGATCAGATGTGGCTCTCGGGGCCATCGCGGGGAAACGGTCGGTCGAGCTGAGCACCCGGCATCAGCGCCCGCCGTCGACCGGGAGTCCACGGCACATCTCTGATGGCCGAGCCATGGTGAGAGCATCCCCACTCTGCTCTGGATCAATGTCCAGGTCGTCGAGCCGCTCCCCAGCGGACCAGATAGGCACTGGTCGTGGCGTCAACTGATCCGATTCGGAGAAGGGCTCTTGAGCCGTGTCTTTAGCACCTTAAGATGACATCCGATGGGGATCGCAGCTGCCACCAGATGACGATCCGACGTTGCCCCCGCCACGCTGACACCAGCATCCGCGCCGGACGAGACGCCCTCAGCGTCGAGCAGGAAGCAGGATGCAGCAATCGGCGCCGATACATTCAGCGCGCTTATCGTGCCCCATTCGCCGTCCCGTGATACCCGATTGAGTCGCGACCGTTCGCCGCGATGGTCACTGTCATAGGGGCGCCGCTTGCTGCGCCCGTGGTGCCTGCTGCGCCCTCGCTGCTGCGTCCTGCCTGCTAGACCGCCATCGTCGCCTGCACGAGATCGAAGCGGATTGACGAGGGGCGGCCGTCCGCGCCAGTATCGTGCGCCGACGGGATCGCGGCGTCGACCCAGACGGGGTCACTGTCGCGCACGGCGATGCGGTACCAGAGCCGGTAGCCTTCGGCGCTCGTGTCGAGGGACGACTCGCGGCCGGTCGCGATCGCGAGCAGGCGGTAGCGGTCGCCTGCATGCAACGGCAGATCACCGATCCGCTCCGCGTCGTCATGGTCGGATGGCGCGGACCAGAGCGCCGCCGACACCCCTGCCCCACGCGCGACGATGACCTCGGCATCGCTGGGTAGTGCGCCGGCGAAGGTACGATGGGCAAGGGCGTGCGTCGGGTTGCGCCAACCCATCGCCGATGGGTGCTCGGGCGCATCGGTCGGCCAGTAGCCGGGGCCCGGCGCGCAGTTGAAGCCGCAGCCGTAGGAATAGCGCGGCGCATCGCCGTTGACCTCGGCCCTGGTCAGGAAGGTGCGGATCTCGAAGTGCAGATGACTCGGGGCGCGGCCGTCGGTGCGGTCGAGCACGGTGCCGAGTCGTTGCCCACGCGAGACATTCCCGCTCTCAACATCGAGCGCATGGTCGAGATGCCCGTACATCGAGTAGAGATCGTCGGCGTGCTGCACGATCACGACGAGGCCCGGATACTCCGACCCGGCGAAGACGATCTCGCCGTCGCCGACCGCATAGACACTTGCGCCAGCCGCGTTGCCGTCCGGCAAGTAGAAGTCCTCACCCTTATGCAGCCAGCCGGGGTTGTTTTCACAAAAGGAATTCGTCGTGATAACGCTCCACTGGACCGACCGCGACGTTCTGACAGCGGCAGTTGAGGACTGAGGCGAGTGCGCAGTCAGAATTGCTAGATTCTGATCCGCTAGAGGCTGGGATCAGTAGCATTGCGTTATCCGTGGGATTCTGAACACAATCTGCCCCTCGTGACGATTCGCTGGACCGACCGAGATGACCTGACGTTAAGTGCCGATTAACTACTTGCGGCATTCATCGGCGCGTGGCCGTGGCGCTCCGACCAGCGCATGGTAGGTGTCGTGCCCTCCCAGGCGAGGCCACGAAACGAGGCCGCGGCGCCAAGGGAACTTGTCCGACAGAGCCGCACAGCCACCTGTGCATAGACCAATCTCGGGTGCCGAGCTGGCTCATGCCCACCCCCATGCGGGCCCGCTCGGCAATCTGCGCTTGGTCGCGCGACCACCTAAGGGGCGACCTTCACTCACGTGCGTTGGGCGTCGGCCTCGTCACGACCATGGACCTCAGCAGGCGGACTCGTTGCTTCGATGGCCGTAAAGGACTCGACAATCTTGTAGGTATGCTCCGCTCCCTTCGGCACCACCCAGGAGTTGCCCGGCTCCAAGATCACGACCTGCCCCTCGACGTGCAGCTCGGCCCGTCCCTGAATCACGTACCCGACCACCTCGTAGTCGCGCCGTGCCATCGGCTTCGGCTCGCCAGGTGGTTCGTTCTCCCACAGGCGCATCGAGAGGTGAATACCGGCGGCCAAGTATTTCTGCCCCATCTCCCCCGTCGGGGAGAACCGCGAGTCGATCTTCGTCACACTGGTGTCAGACATCACGACTTCCTCCACTTGCGTTGGTGCTCCCTCACTGCTCCGGACAGCACGCGCTATGCCGCTGCAGGGCGGGAGTGGGCTACGTGGTCCGCGAGGTGAGCACCTCGTCGAAGATGGCCTGGTACTGCCGCGCGATCCGGTCCCGATCGAAGAGCGCCTCCGCGTGCGCCCGGCACGCCGCCGGGTCGAGGGTCATTGCCCGCGGGATCTCCCGAGCCATCGCGTCCTCGTCGGCGCAGAGAACGCCCGTCACCCCGTCCACGACCAGCTCCGGCGCCGAGCCGCGCGCCAGCGCCAGCACCGGCGTCCCCCGCGCCGCCGCCTCCGCCAGCACCAAGCCGAACGGCTCCTCCCAGGGGGAGGGGAAGAGGACCGCCCCCGCGTGACCGATCAGGTCATCCTTCTCCTGACCGCTCACCTCCCCGACAAATTTCGCCAGGTTCTTGATGCTGAGGACGAGCGGTCGGACCACCGCGTCGAAGTAGGCTTGCTCCTCCGTCGTGACCCGCAGCGCCATCATCAGCGGCACCCCTGCCGCCTGCGCCACGCGAATCGCGCCGTCCGGGCTTTTCTCCCAGTGGCAGCGACCGAGGAAGGCGACGTAGCCGCGCTTCTGGACCGTCGGATAGAAGGGGGCGGCCGTCACATCGATCGGGTTGTGGACGACGCCGGCGAACGCGATCTGCTCGCCTGGTCCAAACTGCTCTTGGGCGGCGACCAGGAAGAGATCCCGCTGACGATGGCTGACGGCGATGAAGCGGTCCCCACGGCGACTCATGGCTCGATAGTTGGCGACCGCCACACTCGTCGCTGGACCATGGATGGTGCGCACGATTGGGAGCGGGAAGCCCCGCCGCGGCACGAAGTCGGTGTGGTCGTGGATCAGGTCGGCGTTCAGCTCCAGCGCTCGGCGGTACGCCAACCGGCTCGCCTCGGCGAAGTGCCGGCTCTTTTGGGCTTCGGTCAGATTGAGCCCCACCGGTCGGGCGACGGTCGGGACGAGCCGGGCGCTGGTCTGGGAGCCGGCCGGGGCGCAGAGGATCACCTCACAGCCTGCGGCGAGGAGACCCTCCGTCAGGTCAGAGACCACGCGCTCGATGCCGCCGTAGCCGACGGGCGGGATCGAAAACCAGGGCGGCGCGATCTGGACGACGCGCATGACGACTCCGATCCGCCGAGCCGGTCCAGCCAGCGGACCCGGGCCGCTCTGGACCCTGGAACGCTTCAGCACGTCGGTCGCTGGCTGGACG
>JAABUR0100001121.1_pt1 | contig 50333 bp, 48 predicted proteins | sample 5560091 | NCBI WGS metagenome assembly JAABUR01 (sample SAMN10711879, study PRJNA513375) | rock metagenome | isolation source: Antarctica rocks | place: Antarctica: Victoria Land, University Valley sud | reverse complement strand
ATTTCGCAGTCAACAAAAGTCGCTCACATCAGCAAATAGAAAAACGCAATACATGTTTAGTTCACTCGATGCATTGATGCTAAATTCACATGCAAATGCGCAGAATGACAAGAATACAATCAATCTGTGAAATGCGAATTCGCAGCAAAAAGAGCAAACACAAGCGATTGTGAAAGTCAAAGAAATGAAAAAGCGAAAAGCGATGAAAAGTTCGCAAAAAGAAGTCAGCATCGAAGATAGTACTAGCAAGTGCTACGATGTCATCTCTAAAGAGATGCAGGTAAAGAGACTGCGCGAAAGAATTGAATTCGCAGTCAATCAGCTAAGACAAGTAATATCAGAACAGAAAGAGACTATAAGTCATAGCTTAATCTACATTTGAAGAGCATGCAACGAAAGCATAGAAAACTCAATTCAGAAGCAAATTGATCGACTTCAAAGTCAAACAAACAACAAACTGAAGATCATTCTACAATTGGTTCAACAAAATGCTGAAAACATCAAAAAGGGAATCAATGCAAAGCAAATGACAGAGAATTCGCAAATCTCGCAGAGGGCGCAGGTTTCGCAAACGTCGCAAGTCATGCAAAATTCGCAAAAACCAACGCAGAAGCTCACATATGTGCAAAAAGCAGCTCAAGTCACAAGCGCAAATGCAAATGCAAACACAAATGCAAATGCGAATGCAAATGCAGACGAATGAAATCTGGTTATCAAGAAATTCTCGCCAAAATCACAAGAAATATCGTATCGCGAAAGAAGACTCATTGTCAGTCCCAAAAATGAGAACTGAACTTTAAAGACGATGAAAATGCGAGATTCAATGAATAACGCATTGAAAAAGGCGAAAAGCGATCTAATAGTTGTCACGGTAGCCAAAACGCAAAAGGGAAACAACATTGTTCTGACGATCTCGGAAAAATACACAGCAGATGCCTTACTAGCGCAAAGAGCAATATGAGAGCATGTTTTTGATGTTAAAAGCATTAAGAAAGACGAGAAATGACATAAAATAGTCATACACAGTCTGGAAACCGAAATCTTCAACACGGAAACTGGAATGAAAAATCTAAAAACTGAGTTAGAGTCGTACAATTCCGGATTGAAACTAATAATCAACCCTATATGATTATCGAAGAGCGAAAACCGATCACGAAACAGACATGCATCGACGATCTTAGCATTTAGAATCGAAGCAGAAGCGCAAAGACATTTGAAAAAACGACTTTTAGCTGCGAAATCAACATATCGAACAGTCGAATATCGAGACTATCGATCAAATGATTAATGTCAAAAATGTCAAACATTCAAGCACTTACAGAACAAATGTAACAGATCATCAAGATGCTTGTACTGCAAGCGAAATCATCAAACCTGAAATCATAAATGTCAATTATCTACATGCGAAGACAAGCAATCATGCAATCACACGATTTCTAGATGCTGCAACTGTCAAAATGCGCACTTTGCAAATAGCGCAATGTGCGAAACATATCAGGCAGCTCAGTCTATTAGCTCACAAAAAGATCATCTAGTCACGAAATTGTAATGAGTATTGCATTCGAAATGTCACAAAACAACGCAAATGACGAAAGCTTTGCAAACACGTCGAATATTCGAATTCTACAACACAATTGCGCAAGGTCAACGCAAATTATGCATGCATGCATGAAATCTGCGAAAAACAAGGCAGATATTGTTATAATACAAGAATCATGAATAAAAGATGAGAATATAACAATTTCGCATTCGTCGTTTATCTGCATCAAATCAAATGTTCAGAATACTCGTGTCAGAGTACTGATATTTGTTGCGAAAAACGCAAAGAAATTTACATGCACATCAAGATCAGACATAGTCAATAGCGAAGATATGCAAGCGATATCAATAGCAAACAATAAAATTCAGAAGAGAATTTTATTGTTCAATATTTACAACGAAAAGTCACAAAACGCAGATGACGAGCAATTATACACGATTGAGCGAGAATTAGCAAAAGTTATGCTAAATTCTGAGCAAAAAGTTATTATTGTCGAAGACTTTAATGCACATCATAGCTGGTGAAACGCAAAAATTTCAAACTCTATTAGAACGAAAGCGTTAATAAAGTGAGTAAATTTACATAAGTGCGACCTGGTTAACACTTCTGATATAGACACATATCACAGCTATTCAGGTCAGTCAAGCTCAGTACTTGATTTAGCATTCGCATCAAAGAATATGCGCAATCACATCAGAAATTGACATATAGACGAGAACGCAGACACAGAATTCGACCATGAAGTAATTCTATTTACAATAGTTACGGAAAAAGTGAAGTTGGTCGAAAATTCGCTGAACGCGTCATACAATCTGCAAAAAGCCGACTGGAAAGACTTTGATGAGCATTTGCAAAAGGCGAAAGACAAAATGATTGTCAAGATGCAAAGAATCACGAGTTTGAAAGCAAAAGTCATTTATTTAACTGAATGCATCAAGAATACAGTGAAATTGTTCGTATCTAAACAGCGAATATGCGCAAAATCAAAACCCTGGTGAAACAATGAGCTCATCGAAATGCGAAAGGCGCTGTCGTCAAAAAAGCGAACCTGGAAAAGATGCAGAAATGACGACGCATAAGCAGAGATGGTGCAAATGCGAAATTCGTATCATGATGCAATAAAGCTGATCAAAAACCAATTCTGAACCAATTTTTTGAACAACGTCGAAGGGAAAGAAGTGTTTCAGGCATACAAATTCACTAAATCACGTCTAATCGAAAAGCTACCCTTGATACAAAACTCGCAAAAAGAATTGAAGATCGAATTCAATGAAAAGTGCGAGGCATTTCTGAAAGCAATGTACTCATCACCTTCGAAAATTCAAACCAATGAAGAATTACTATCGAACGAAAGTATACAGTGATCAAGAGTTATCGAAGGGAAAATCAAGCACGCGATTAACTTCTCAGCATTCAGAAAAGCACTTGAATCAGACGATATGTTATTTGCAATCATACAGCGAGTGTACAAAAGCATATTGAAAATCTTCAATTTAGTGTACTCAGATTTGATTGAAAACGACTATCATTTGAAGATATGACGTGAAGACACGAGAATTATTCTGAAAAAACCAGACAAATTGAATTATTCAGTTTCAAAAACATACAGAATTATTACACTGCTAAACTGTTTAGACAAAGTAGTAGAAAAAATAATAGCAGTGCAACTGTCATACACAGCTGAAATTAATGATAAGTTGCTGAATTTTGATCAAATGAAAGACAGAAAACAAAGATCAGCTATAAACGCAGTACTAAATTTAGTACATGATGTGCAAATGACGAAAAGTCGAGAAAACACGCTTATCTGTTTACTTCTAGATGTCAAAGAAGTCTTTGATCATGTTGCATTGAAACAGCTGGTCAAAATATTGATTAAATTGAAAATATCGATCAATTTAATCAATTGAGTAAAATGTTTCTTACAAAATCGAATTATTGACTTAGCATTTGACGAGAAACATCAGAAATCAAAGAAAATAAGCACAGAAATATCACAAGACTCATTTATCTCGCTCATTTTATTTCTAATTTATATTTGATACTTATTTTCAAAGATTCACGCAAAGTTCGAAGATTTACAGTCACTCAGCTATATTGACGATGTGACGCTATATGTTGAGAGAAGAAATATTGACAAGAATGTGAAAATGCTGAAAAACGCAGCAAAAATCGCTTTCACATGAGCTGAGAACAACGCAGTGCAATTCAATGACTTGAAATCTGAATTGATACACTTTGAAAGTCACAAGACAATACTCAATCAAATGATTATTCTATTCAATAACATGATCATAAAATCAAAGACATGTGTATGATGACTAGAAGTCTGACTGAATCGAAAGCTCAACTTCAAAGTTTATGTGCAAACGAAAATCGCGACAGTCACAAGAACGCTACACTCGTTGTTTAAATTAATGAATAGCGAGTGAGAATTAAATGTCAAATCAGAAAAGCAGTTATATCTGACATGCGTCACATCTATTAGCGATTATGACGTTGAAATATGATGAAATAATAAAAAAAGCTACTTAAACAAATTTCGCAAACTGCAAAACGCTGCATTACGAAAAATTCTGAGTGCATTTTGAACATCATCGATAGATGCTATGCAAATAGAAGTCGAAATCTCGTCGATGAAGATATAATTAGATCAAAAGTGCAAGAACTATGCAATTCAAATAGTTGAATTATCAAAAAAACACTCTATTAGAAAAAGAACATTTATTACATACTCATCTCAATACTCTATTGAATTGAACTTAGATCTGAACGCATTGAAATATCTGAACTGAAACGAGATGAAGTTGAATTTATCTTGAAAAGTCAAGAAGTGCAAAGACAGACTCACGCAGATATATCGAATATTGAACAAAGTGCAAAAAACACTGAATTCAATAAAAGAAATTGAAATTTCTCACTTCAAGAAATCGTGAGAGCAAGAAATTGAGCATTTAGCAGAACTTCAAATCGAATTTGCAAAAGACGAAACTTGCAATACGATCAATATAAACTATAGAGAATTAGAAAGAATTATCAAAAAGACAAAAAACATAGTGATGTACACAGATGCATCGCAAATTCGAAAAAAGATAGCAAAAGTCGAAACAGAAATTGAAACAACAGTGATATTCACGCATGAATTTGTCAGATGCAGCAAAGCAACAAGAGTTTCAGGCAAAATCATCATAACGAAAGCGAAACTGCAAGCTATTAGCGATGCAATCACAATGTGCAACGAAAAAGCACTCAAAAACAGCTAAATGACTTTGCAAAGACTAAATGCAAAGAGCAACGTCAACGCAAGATTATTCAATGACATACGACAAAACTTGATCAATTTACGTCAGAATCAGTGTCAAATTCGCATACAGTAAATATCGAGTCGCAAGAGCATTATTGAGAATGAAAAAGCAGATCAATTGATCAAAATTGCTGCTCAAGAAGTATCAGTTATCAACAACATGAAAGCAATCATCATAAGCTTTGTTAAGACGTGATGCAGTAAATCGATCGATTTTTCGCATTTTCAGATCGATTTACAAGCAGCGTAATCACACACAGAGCAGTAACAGCGCTTTATTCACATGTTGAATTCATATATGATATACACACATATACTGCGAAGACATGACTCAGCTTTTGCGCACATACAGACAGATGTGATGCAGTAAATCGATTGATTTTTCGCTTTTTCAGACCGATTTACACGCAGCGCAATCACATACAGAGCAGTAACAGCATGTTATTCATATGTTGAACTTATATAGAATATACACATATATACTGCGAAAGCACGATTCAGCTTTTGCACACATACACATTGACGTGACGCAGTAAATCGATCGATTTTTCGATTTTCTGATTGATTTACATGCGTCACAAATACATACACGACGAAGACACGACACAGTCTTTGCTCATATATACAAAACGACAGCAACGTCTTTGCGCATGCGTTGCAACTAATATACATTACATACATACATACTGCAAAGACATGATTCAGCTTTTGCGCATCTACACGCTCATGTGATGCAGTAAATCGATCGATTTTTCGATTTTCTGATCGATTTACATGCATCACAAATACATAAAACAAAGCTGATTTAGTTCGTTCAGCTGAGTGATCACACAGCGAACTCAAAAGCTTATGTTGAAGTGATCAGCATTCATCTACATAGATCAAAGCTCATCTAGCTCGCTTAACTTGATGATCATACAGACAAGTTGAAAGCTTACGTCGAAGTGATCAGCTTTCACAATTTTGAGTTGTTTATGTGATCACTTGATCATATAAACAGTTCATGCGCTTGTATGTGCAAACTATCAATGTGATTGATCAATGAGAAGATATACAGCAGCGATTATAGCTAGATTACATGTAATTTAGAGTACATACAGCGTTTAGATAGTGTCATAGTCATAGACTGCATGCACTTAATGAAGAAAAAAAAAATTGCACATGAACTTTGAAGTTGAGCTTTCGATTCAGTCAGACTTCTAATTATCATACGCATGTCTTTGATTTTATGATCATGTTATTGAGTAGAATAATCATTTGATTGAATGTTGTTTTATGACTTTCAAAGTGTATTAATTCAGATTTCAAGTCATTGAATTGCACTGCGTTGTTCTCAGCTCATGTAAAAGCGATTTTTGCTGCGTTTTTCAGCATTTTCACATTCTTGTCAATATTTCTTTTCTCAATGTATAGCATCACGTTGTCAATATAGCTGAATGACTGTAAATTTTCAAACTTTGCGCGAATCTTTAAAAACAAGTATCAAATATAAATTAGAAATAAAATGAGCGAGATAAATGAGTCTTGTGATATTTCTGTACTTATTTTCTTTGATTTCTGACGTTTATCATCAAATGCTAAGTCAATAATTTGATGTTATAAGAAACATTTTACTCAATTGATTAAATTAATTAATATTTTCAATTTAATCAATATTTTGATCAGCTGTTTTAACACAACATGATCAAAGACTTCTTTGACATCTAGAAGTAAATAGATAAGCATGTTTTCTCGACTTTTCATTTAGGCTGATCATCAAGTTGAGTTTTCATATCTACATTCTGACTTAACTCAATTACTTGAGTTGAATCTTCTGACTTGATTCAATTACTTAAGTTGAATCTTCTGATTCAATTTGATATCAATTTCAAGTCAGAGTTTGATTTGAGTTTTCGACTCGACTCGTCAAGCAATCGAATATGACGTCAAGAAAGCTAAATATAGAAATTTTTCCGGTTTTTCGCCTTTGCATTACCTTTTTGCATTATCTTTTTGATAGAAAGTCATAAAGAAAAACATGAAGAGAAACATGAAGAAAAACATGAAGATTGTTTGATAGAGAGCTTTGATAGAGAGTCATGATAGAAAGTTATGATAGAGAGTCATAGTGAGAAACTATGAAGACTGTTTGATAGAAAGTCATGAAGAAAAGTCATGAAGAAAAGCTATGATAGAGAAACATGATAGAAAGCTATGAAGAGAAGCTATGATAGAAAGTCATGATGAGAAACTATGAAGACTGTTTGATAGAAAGTCATGAAGAGAAGTTATGAAGAGAAGCTATGATAGAAAAACATGATAGAGAGCTATGAAGAAAAGCTATGATAGAGAAACATGAAGACTATTTGATAGAAAGTCATAATAGAAAGTCATAATAGAAAGTCATAATAGAAAGTCATAATAGAATATCTATCTATCTATCTTCATGTTTTGACGAGTCGAGTCGAGAATTTTGAGTCGATACTTAATTTCAACTCTTTAACTCGACTCAATTACTTAAGTTGAACATCTCAACTTGACTTGAATACTTGAATCAAGAATTCTGACTTGAATCGAGTCTTGACGAGTCAAGAACTCGACTCGATCTAGATGACTTAACTTGACGTGATCAGTCTATTTTCATCATTTGCACATCATGTACTAGATTTAGTATCACATCTATAACTGATCTTTGTTTTCTGTCTCTCATTTGATCAAAATTTAGCAGCTTGTTGTTAATTTCAGCTATGTAAGACAGTTGCACTGCTATTATTTTTTCTGCTACTTTGTTTAAACAGTTTAGCAGCGTAATAATTTTGTATGTTTTCAAAATTGAATAATTTGATTTGTTTAATTTTTTCAGAATAATTTTTGTGTCTTCGCGTCATATCTTTGAATGATAGTCGTTTTCAATCAAATCTGAATACACTAAATTGAAGATTTTCAATATGCTTTTGTACGCTCGCTGTATGATTGCGAATGACATATCATTTGATTCGAATGCTTTTCTGAATGCTGAGAAGTTAATCGCATGCTTGATTTTCTCTTCAATAACTCTTGATCACTGTATACTTTCATTCAATAGTAATTCTTCATTGATTTGAATTTTCAAAGATGATGAATACATTGCTTTCAGAAATGTCTTGCACTTTTCATTGAATTCAGTTTTCAATTCTTTTTGCAAGTTTTGTATCAAGAATAACTTTTTGATTAAATGTGATTTAGTGAACTTGTATGTCTGAAACACTTTTTTTTCTTCAACGTTGTTCAAAAAATTGATTCAGAATTGATTTTTGATTAGCTTTATTACATCATGATACAAATTTCATATTTGCACTATCTTTGCTTATGCATCATCATTTCTGCATCTTTTTCAGATTCACTTTTTTGACAACAGCGTCTTTTGCATTTTGATGAATTCATTATTTCATCAGAGTTTTGATTTTGCGCATATTCGCTGTTTAAATACAAATAATTTCACTGTATTCTTGATGCATTTCATCAAGTAAACAACTTTTGCTTTTAAGCTTGTGATTCTTTGCATCTTGATAATCATTTTGTCTTTCATCTTTTACAAATGTTCATCAAAGTCTTTTCAGTTGACTTTTTGCAGATTGTATGACGCATTTAATAAATTTTTGATCAACTTCATCTTTTTTGTAACTATTGTAAATAAAATTACTTCATGATTGAATTCTGTGTCTGCATTCTCATCTATATATCAATTCTTTATGTGATTGCACATATTTTTTGATGCAAATGCTAAGTCAAGTATTGAGCTTAACTGACTTGAATAGCTGTGATATGTAATGCATATATGAGAAAGAAGCAGACATGATTATAATCAGAATTATTAAACAGTTATTGTCAAGCTCTCAGATATGCAATGAGAGTTGTACAACTTCTCTATGTTTAAATAAATTAGCACATGAAAATTACTTCACACAAAGTTATCACAAACATCATACAACGCTTTCTTTCTTCTTTCATCAATCATCATCTCATCATCATTATTATCATCAGCAACGTAAGTGTAACAGCTTAGAATAATCTACAGTACAAAGTATACAGACTAACAATGCATTGTATGACGTAGAACAACAACAACAACAACGTAAGTTTGACAGCTGCAGTGAATACTAAATGTATGAACTGATGATGCTTTGTACGAAGAGCAACAGTAATGATGTGAGTTGAATTCTATTCTGTCTATGAGCTATGTGATTTACATGTTGTACAAAGAGCTCTTGTTCTTTGAAATCTCGTCGCGATTATCGTCATCATCAACACTCTCACTCTCATTGCTTCTACTTCAATCAACATCTTTCTCTGTCTTTTTGTGAGACAACTACAACTTACTATCTTCGTTCATACAAGATCTGAACATGCACTTCTCGCTCATTCTGAACGAGACGTTGATTTCATACAAGAAATGATTTCTTCAAATCAAATGAGAATGCACAGATCTTTGTACATCAACGCTGTTCTGATTCAGTCTCGTGAACAAGTTGCTTTCATGACTTGTACACAGTGTGCATGATCAAATGATCTTCAATCTTTCTCGAAGTGTTGCTTTGTCTCAAAGCACTTTGAAAGAGTCTGCGTCAATTGCAAATGACAAGATCATGCAACATGATGCAATTTTCTTGAGACTGAAGATGACGAAAGTGAGAACAAATGAAACGAAGATCATTGTTCTCGCTCACTTGAAAGAGAAGATGATCGTACGAAGCGAAGAAGATTAAGAGAACTCAAGCTGAAAAAGCAAAGACTGTTGAGATCGAAAGATATCTTCAATCTCATTGTGCTGAATTAATGATATGTATGAGACGCGTTTCTTTTTCTGTTTGTGAATGTTTGTTTTTTCAGCACGTCTTGAAGCACAGTCATGTATCTTGAGTCAGCAGCCTGCATTTCTACGCGATGCTCAAGATTAGTACTTCGTACGAAGAGAGAAGCTATCATGACTGCTTTCTAGTACGAGAAAAGCGAAGACAGACTCTTTTATCTACACTTTGTACATAACGTTAGTCTGAATCTTGTTGTACGAAGTAGAGTTAACAGACAGCACTCAATCAACTCTTCTTGTTGTCACAGCTCATGCAAACTGACTATTGATCTTTTTCGTACAATGCAAATGAAATCAAGATAACTATTCAGTAAGTCAGAAAAAAGTGAGAAACAGCTCAAGATTAGTACTTCGTACGAAGAAGAAAGCTGTCATGACTGCTCATATGAGAAAAGCGAAGACAGATGATCTCTTATTTACACTTTGTACATAACATTAGTCTAGATCTTGTTGTACGAAGTAGAGTTAACAAACAGCACTCAATTAACTCTTCTTGTTGAGTCAGCTTCACAGCTCATGCAAACTGACTTTTAATTTTCTTCGTATGAGCTTCAATTCTTTCACGACAGCATCAGAGAATTGATTCAATTGTGTTTATTGATGTATCTCGTCAATAATGACTTTTCTTCGATTGAAGAAGACTCTTTTCTGTTGAGAAAGTTGTCATTTAGCTTCATACGTTGTTTTCAAAGCTTGAATGACAGAGACAAAGTCTCAGTCAAGCATTCACTCTCATTAGAGATCTGAAATCATGCTCACAGTTCAACACATGTGATGCTCAGAAGATATGACATCAGAATTCAGCGATAACAAAGCTTAAGAAGCTTGAGCATCAGAAATGTCTTCGTACGAAGCAGCTTTTAATCTCTGAAGATCATTCAGACTCGAGTCGACTTCGTACGAAGACTGTGATGACAGCTAAGAAGAAGCGACGTTGAAGTTGAAGTTGTTCTCGTACGAAGATTGTAGCATGAGCTGAGAGAGAGTGATGATGTCGCTTGAGAAAGCAGCAGAGTTATGCAGAATAACGAAAAACTTTTCTGCAAAGAAGTTCTTCATATGATCATGCAATGACTCTAGTATCTGATGATTATGAGAATCATGATGCTGTATACTTTGTACGATGTTCTCTGAAGTCATACTGATTCAATTGACAATATCTGATACAACGCTTTGTATATGAAGCTCGTTCAACTTCTTGACATTAAGCAAAGAAAGCTCTACTTCGTTTGCAAACATCAGATAATCATCTCGTATGAAGAGAGAATCTTTTCATAAGAAATGAGCAGAAAATTCTCAATGATAAATAATTGAATTCTGCAAGATCACTATGCGAAGCTTCTTCAACAAACGCAGAAAATCTTGCGCAGTTATGTTGAATCAATCTTTTTCGACAGTATCAAGCAACGATTCATCAAGCAAAGATTTATCATTCTCGTATGAAGCATTGCTTGAGAAATCGCTGAATCACGTCAGTCAATGATCAATTTATGATCAGAGTGCTCATATGAAAGACAACGAAGACTCAACTTTGACTTGAGGCAAAAAAAAATCTTCAGAAATCAATTTGAAGTTTGTCATTACTCATATGAACTTCAGAAGAAGATGAGTCAAATAACTTGTGAACAAAGCATTTGTATTTCATTATTCGACACGATGTATTTGAGAGTTCAATGTGTCACTCAACTTGTCTGCTCATGCTTCTGCATCACGATCATGAGTCTTCTTGAGACTGAAAATGCTGACAACATCAAACATCTTGTTGATTCATTCTAGTTGAACTTCATATGACATAGACGAAGTTGACTTGCTTTCTTAAAGCAGATGAAGATTGTATCATTGCTGCCGTCTTTGAAAATATGAAATCTGCTCTCGTACAATGTTTCAACGATAGAAGAGATAAAAAGCAAGCTGCAAGATGATGCACAGCAATGAATTCTTGTGTCGTATGACTATCTCGTATTCAATTTGCTCAGTCTGATTCATTTTTCCATTGTTCAAGATGCAAACGTGCAATGTACAAGAGATAAAATTCTCGTTTTTAAGTTCAAAGAAAACAAATCAGTCAACTGCAGATGATGACGATTTCGCAAACGTTGCAAGTTATGCAAAATTCGCAAAAATCAACGCAGAAACTTACATATGTGCAAAAAGCAGCTCAAGTCACAGATGCAAATGCAAATGCAAATGCAGATGAATGAAATCTGATTATCAAGAAATTCTCGTCAAAATCACAAGAAATATTGTATCATGAAAGAAGACTCATTGTCAATTTCAAAAATGAGAACTGAACGTTGAAGACAATGAAAATGCGAGATTCAATGAATAACACATTGAAAAAGGCGAAAATCGATCTAATAGTCATCACGATAGTCAAAACGCTAAAGAAAAACAACATTGCTTTGATGATCTTGAAAAAATACATCGCAGACGTCTTACTAGCACAAAGAGCAATATGAAAGCATGTTTTTGATGTTAAAAGAATTAAAAAAGATGAGAAATGACACAAAATAGTCATACACAGTCTGAAAATCGAAATCTTCAACATGAAGATCGAAATGAAATATCTGAGAATCGAGCTAGAGAAGTACAATCCTGAATTGAAGCTGATAATCAATTCAATATGATTATCAAAAGATGAAAATAAAGCAAGAAAGAATCATGCTTCGATGATACTGACGTTCAAAATCGAAGCAGAAGTGCAAAGACATCTGAAAAAATGACTCTTAGCTGCGAGATCAACATATCAAACAGTCGAATATCGAGACTATTGATCAAATGATCAATGTCAAAAATGTCAAACATTTGAGCATTTGCAAAATAAATGCAACAGATTATCAAGATGCTTGTACTGCAAGCGAAATCATCAGATCTGAAATCATAAATGTTAATTATCTACGTGCAAAGATGAGCAATCATGCAATCACATGATTTCTAGATGTTGCAACTGTCAAAATGCACACTTCGCAAATAGCGCAATGTGCAAAACATATCAGGCAGCTCAGTCTATTAGCTCACAAAAAGATCATTTAGTCACGAAATTGTAATGAGTATTGCATTCAAAATGTTACAAAACAACGCAAATGATGAAAGCTTTGCAAACACGTTGAATATTCAAATTCTACAGCACAATTGCGCAAGATCAACGTAAATCATGCATGCATACATGAAATTTGCGAAAAACAAGACAGATATTGTTATACTACAAGAATCATGAATGAAAGATGAAAATATAACAATTTCGCATTCATCATTTACCTGCATCAAATCAAATGTTCAGAATACTTATGTCAGAGTATTGATATTTGTTGTGAAAAACGCAAAGAAATTTACATGCACATCAAGATCAGACATAGTCAATAGCGAAGATATGCAAGCAATATCAATAGCAAACAATAAAATTCAAAGAAGAATTTTATTGTTCAATATTTACAACAAAAAGTCACAGAATGCAGATGATGAGCAATCATATACAATTGAGCAAGAATTAGCAAAAGTTATGCTAAATTCTGAGCAAAAAGTTATTATCATTGAAGACTTTAATGCACATCATAGCTGATGAAACGCAAAAATTTCAAACTTTATTAGAACGAAAGCGTTAATAAATTGAGTAAATTTACATAAGTGCAATCTAATTAACACTTCTGATATAAACATTTATCACAACTATTCAAGTCAGTTAAGCTCAATACTTGACTTAGCATTTGCATCAAAGAATATGCGTAATCACATCAAGAATTAACATATAGATGAGAATGCAGACACAAAATTCAATCATGAAGTAATTCTATTTACAATAGTTACAAAAAGTGAAGTTGATTGAAAATTCATTGAACGCGTCATACAATCTGCAAAAAGTCGACTGAAAAGACTTTGATGAGCATTTGCAAAAGACGAAAGACAAAATAATTGTCAAGATGTAAAGAATCACAAGTTTAGAAGCAAAAGTCATTTACTTGACGAAATGCATCAAGAATACAGTGAAATTATTCGTATTTAAACAGCGAATATGCGCAAAATCAAAACTCTGATGAAACAATGAACTCATTGAAAGATGAAAGACATTGTTGTCAAAAAAGCGAATCTGAAAAAGATGCAGAAATGATGATGCATAAGCAGAGATAGTGCAAACGCGAAATTCGTATTATGATGCAATAAAGCTGATCAAAAATCAATTCTGAATCAATTTTTTGAACAACGTCAAAGAAAGAAAAGTGTTTCAGACATACAAGTTCACTAAATCACGTTTAATCGAAAAGCTATTCTCGATGCAAAACTTGCAAAAAGAATTGAAGATTGAATTCAATGATTTTTTTTATTTCTTCATTAAGTGCATGCAGTCTATGGCTATGACACTGTCTAGGCGCTGTATGTATGCTAAGTTACATGTAACCTGGCCAAAGTCGCTGCTTTATATCTTCTCGTTGGTCAATCACATCGATAGTTTGTGCATACAAGCGCTCTCACTCAACCCTCGTCATCGTACTTCCGTTTTTCTTTGTCTCTTCACACTCTTCGCGTTCTACTCTTTCGTTTCTAATAGTCATTTTCTCGTCGCAATTCGAGTATTTTTCAAATACTCTAGTGTTGCGATTCTTCCAATCTTGGTGATAAACAGTGTCAATATAGTGTCTGTGTTTTTGAGCTGAGCTTTTTCCTTAAGCTTTATCTGCTCTGCTCTATAATGTCTGCAGTTCAGCAGTAAATGCTTCGACGTTTGCCTCGCATTGCATATTTCATAGCATTTGTTCGAATTATTCTCTGATAATCGATGCAAATAGCTCTTGAAATAGTCATGTTTCATTTTCAGCTAAATAAAGGTTGAAAACGTTAGTCTATCGATTTTCCTCATCTCTTTTAGTGATTTATGACTTAGATTCACCTTCGATATGTGCTTTCGATACTTGTTTCCCTTCTTGATGCTGCTTTTCCAGGCATTTAACCATTGTAATTTCGCCTCTTTGCAAATTTGCTTTTTGACGAAGCTTATGATGATTGCTTTCGTGTTGTCGATAACTGGTAATTCTTGAGCAGTGCTTTTGATCAATTGGTCTGCTTTTTCGTTCTCAATAATGCTCTTACGACTCGATATTCACTGTATGCGAATTTGACACTGATTCTGACGTAAATTGGTCAAGTTTTGTCGTATGTCATCGAATAACTTCGTATTGACGTTGCTCTTTGCGTTTAGTCTTTGCAAAGCCATTTGACTGTTCATGTACACTCAAATTTCGCTGTTTTTGAGTGCTTTTTCGCTGCATATTGCGATTGCATCGCTAATAGCTTGCAGTTCCGCTTCCGTTGTGGTTATTTTGTCGTAAACGCTTGTCGCTTTGCTGTATCTGACGGGTTCATGCGTGAATATCACTGCCGTTCCAGTTTCTGTTTCGATCTCTGCTATCTTTTTCCGGATTTGCGATGCGTCGATATACATCACTATGTTTTTCGCCTTTTTGATAATTCTTTCTAATTTCCTGTAGTGCGAATTGACCGTTTTGCGAGTTTCGCTTTTTGCAAATTCGGTTTGAATTCTTGCTTGAATTCAATGAAAAGTGCGAGGCATTTCTGAAAGCAATGTACTCATCATCTTTAAAATTTCAAATCAATGAAGAATTACTATCGAACGAAAGTATACAGTAATCAAGACTTATCGAAGAGAAAATCAAGTACGCTATTAACTTCTCAGCACTCAGAAAAGCACTTGAATCAGATGAGATGTCATTCGTAATCATACAGCGAGCGTACAAAACTATATTGAAAATCTTCAATTTAGTGTATTCAGAGTTGATTGAAAACGACTATCATTCGAAAATATGACGTGAAGGCATGAGAATTATTCTAAAAAAATCAGATAAGTCGAATTATTCAATTTCAAAGACATACAAAATTATTACGCTGTTAAACTGTTTAGACAAAGTAGCAGAAAAAATAATAGCAGTGTGACTGTTGTACACAGCTGAAATTAACGATAAGTTGAGAAAACACGCTTATCTGTTTACTTCTAGATGTCAAAGAAGTCTTTGATCATGTTGCGTTGAAACAGCTGATCAAAATATTGATTAAATTGAAAATATCGATCAATTTAATCAATTGAGTAAAATGTTTCTTACAAAATCGAATTATTGACTTAGCATTTGACGACAAACGTCAGAAATCAAAGAAAATAAGCACAGAAATATCACAAGACTCATTTATCTCACTCATTTTATTTCTAATTTATATTCGATACTTGTTTTCAAAGATTCGCGTAAAGTTCGAAAATTTACAGTCACTCGACTATATTGATGATGTGATGCTATACGTTGAGAGAAGAAATATTGACAAGAATGTGAAAATGCTAAAAAACGCAGCAAAAATCGCTTTCACATGAGCTGAGAACAACGCAGTGTAATTCGATGACTTGAAATCTGAATTGATACACTTTGAAAGTCATAAGATGACACTCAACCAAGTGATTATTCTACTCAATAACATGATCATAAAATCAAAGACATGCGTACGATGACTAGAAGTCTGACTGAATCGAAAGCTCAACTTCAAAGTTCATGTGCAAACGAAAATCGCAACAGTCATAAGAACGTTACACTCGTTGTTTAGATTAATGAATAACGAGTGAAAACTAAATGTTAAATCAGAAAAGCAGTTATATCTGACATGCGTCACGTCTATTAGCGATTATGAAGTCGAAATATGATGAAACAATCAAAAAAGCTACTTAGTTAAATTTCGCAAACTGCAAAACGCTGCATTACGAAAAATTCTGAGTGTGTTTTGAACATCATCGATAGATGCTATGCAAATAGAAGTTGAAATTTCGTCAATGAAGATGCAATTAAATCAAAAGTGCAAGAACTATGCAATTTGAATAGTTGAGTTACAGAAAAAACACTCTATCAGAAAAAGAACGTCTATTTCATACTCATCTCAATACTCTATTGAATTGAATTTAGATCTAAACGCATCGAAATATCTGAACTGAAACGAGATGAAGATGAATTTACCTCAAAAAGTCAAGAAGTGCAAAGACAGACTTACGCAGATATATTGAATATTGAACAAAGTGCAAAAAACACTGAATTTAATAAAAGAAATCGAAATTTCTCACTTCAAGAAATCGTGAGGTTAAGTATAAACCGAATTTGCAAGAAGCGAAATCAGCGAAACGATTAATATGCACTACGAAGAATTAGAAAGAATTATCAAAAAGATGAAGAGCATAGTGATGTATATCGATGCATCGCAAATTCGGAAAAAGATAGCAGAAGTCGAAACAGAAATCGAAACAACAGTGATATTCACGCATGAACTCATCAGATGCAGCAAAGCGACAAGCGTTTCAGGCAAAATTATCATAACGAAAGCGAAACTGCAAGTCATTAGCGATGCAATTGCAATGTGCAGCGAAAAAGCACTCAAAAACAGCGAAATTTGAATGTATACAAACAGTCAAATGACTTTGCAAAGACTAAACGCAAAGAGCAACGTCAATGCGAAGTTATTTGATGACATACGACAAAACTTGACCAATTTACGTCAGAATCAGTGTCAAATCCGCATACAGTGAATATCGAGTCGCAAGAGCATTATTGAAAATGAAAAAGCAGATCAACTGATCAAAAGCGCTGCTCAAGAATTATCAGTTATCGACAACACGAAAGCAATCATCATAAGCTTCGTCAAAAAACAAATTTGCAAAGAGACGAAATTACAATGGTTAAATGTCTGAAAAAGCAGCATCAAGAAGGAAAATCAGTATCAAAAGCACATATCGAACGTGAATCTAAGTCAGAAATCACTAAAAGAGCTCAGGAAAATTGACAGACTAACGTTTTCAATCTTTATTCAGTTGAAAATGAGACATAAGTATTTCAAGAGCTATTTGCATCGAGTATCAGAGAATAATTCGAACAAATGCTATAAAATATGCAATGCGAGTCAAACGTCAGAGCCTTTACTACTAAATTGCAAGCATTATAGATCAGAGCAGATAAAGCTTAAGAAAAAGACTCAGCTCAAAAACACAGACATCATATTGACGCTGTTCATCATCAAAATTGAAAGAATTGCAACACTAGAGTATTTGAAAAATACTCGAATTGCGACGAGAAAATGACTATTAGAAATGAAAGAGTAGAACGCGAAGAATGCAAAGAAATGAAGAAGAACGAAAGTATGATTGCGAGAGTTTGAGCGAAAGCGCTTGTATGTGCAAACTATCGATGTGATTGATCAACGAAAAGATATAAAGCAGCGACTTTGACCAGATTACATGTAACTTAGCATACACACAGCGTCTAGACAATGTCATAGTCATAGACTGCATGCACTTAATAAAGAGAAAAAAAATTCATTGAATCTCGCATTTTCATCGTCTTTAAAGTTCAGTTCTCATTTTTGAGATTAACAATGAGTCTTCTTTCATGATACAATATTTCTTGTAATTTTGGCGAGAATTTCTCGATAATCAGGTTTCATTCGCCTGCATTTGCATTTGCATTTGCATTTGTGACTTGAGCTGCTTTTTGCACATATGTAAGCTTCTGCGTTGGTTTTTGCGAATTTTGCATGACTTGCGATGTTTGCGAAATCTGCGTCTTCTGCAAGGTTTGCAAATTCTCTGTCATTTGCTTTGCATTGATTTTCTTTTTAATATTTTCAGCATTTTGTTGAATCAATTGTAGAATGATTTTCAGTTTGTTGTTTGTTTGACTTTGAAGTCGATCAATTTGCTTCTGAATCAAGTTTTCTATACTTTCATTGCATGCTCTTTGAATGTAGATTAAGCTATGACTTATAGTCTCTTTCTGTTCTGATATTGCTTGTCTTAGCTGATTGACTGCGAATTCAATTCTTTCGCGCAGTCTCTTTATCTGCATCTCTTTAAAGATGACATCGTAGCACTTGCTTGTACTAACTTCGATGCTAGCTTTTTTTTGCGAACTTTTCATCGCTTTTCGCTTTTTCATTTCTTTGAATTTCACAATCGCTCATGTTTGCTCTTTTTGCTGCGAATTTGCATTTCGCAAATTGATTGTATTCTTGTCATTATGCGCGTTTGCATGTGAATTTAGCATCAATGCATCAAGTGAACTAAACATGTATTGCGTTTTTCTATTTACTGATGTGAGCGATTTTTGTTAATTGCAAAATAAATCAACAATGTTGTTCTGCAGTTGTTTGCTTGTTGATGAACTCATGCTAAGTTCATTTTATAAATTTATTTCAATCTCTAATGTTGACTTTTTGATTTCTATCGTCGACGTTTTGAATTCTGACGCTGAGCTATTGCTTCTGCTGAGTTTCACGTTACTATTCGCGAAACGAAGCGAGAAAGAGTGCATAAAGCGACTCTTTATATTTCTTTTCATAGAGAGTTTTTCCGAGTTTTGAACTTTGAACTTCTAGAAAATTCACTTGACATCACTTAAATATTTCTTTAATCTTTTATTCAAAGCGTTTCACGTAGACAGTAACTTTAGTGTAAAGATTTCTCAATTTCTATCTTGAAATCTGCAATAAATCATCTTCTATTATCAACTTATGTCAGATGAAAATGATATAAATCTAGTCTGCAAGAATCTAGATTACTCTTTTTGATAGAAAATGCTTAACGCAATTGCTTTATATTTCAGATATCAAAGTATTTGCATTATCTCACTCAGAATAGTAATGACTGATCTCGACTTATTGTCTTGCACATCAAGAAAAGATAAAACAGATAGTGATTTGATAAGAAACACTGTACTTCTTTGAAACAACATTGTTCTCTGTGCAATCTTTGAGCACAAAAGAGTTTGATTTCGATTTTTGCATCAGTATGCAGTTTTCTGTGCTGTTCTAAAGTTGATTGACTACTTGTTCTTTTCATGTGAGTTTGCTCTTCAATTTGTCAGTCAAATTACTTTCTGAATTGATAATTCTTTCTTCTGCGTTGATGAACTTTCGTTTCGCCGTCGATTTTGACCTTCGTAAGCGCGAAAAATTTCACTTTTCATTTTTTGACTTGCAACACAGTCATCTGTGAAGCTATTGAGTCGAATGAGAGCTTGTTTTGCTCGTATGATTGTGCTCTATAACTTGTCGATCGATTTGATATATCATATGCTTCGATAAATCGCTGTCGATTTTTCAACCTTGCTTAATAGACATGAAAAAGATCGAGTAGAATGTGAAGAATGCAAAGAAATGAAGAAAAATAAGAGTATGATTGTGAGAATTTAAGCAAGAGTGCTTGTATGCACAAACTATTCATGTGATTGATTAATAAAAAGATATAAAGCAGCGACTTTGATCAAATTACATGTAACGTAACATATACACAGCGTCTAGACAGTGTCATAGTCATAAACTGCATACACTTAATGAAGAAATAAAAAAAATCATTAAAAGTATTAAAATCTGTTTCTATCACTTTTTACAAACTGTTAATGAACATCAAACATTATAAATAAAATAAACAATTTCAGTACTGAGTTTATCAAAAAGATACAATTTTTTTGAAAATTCTTACTCAATTCAACACTCATTATAAGTCTATGCAAGATTTTATATATTGTAGCGAACGCTGCGCTAGCGTAGCGTTCTTTTCATATTTACTATCGCTTTTCTCTGCGCTCTATACTGTAACTGTTCTCAATGCAAGAACTTTATGAGCTTGCTTTTTCTTTACTTTTTCTTTCTTTCATCTGATTCTTTGATGATGTCACAGTTTGAAATTGATTCAGTATGCTTGTCAAGAGTATTATTTGAATGATTGCTGTTATCACGCTCATGATTTCTAGAAGCTTTCTCAAGTTCGTGATGTTTTCTTTGCATTGCATCATCTTTCGTTTTATCTTTCATTTAAAACATGTTAATAAAATGTGCTTGATTGACATTTGATCTCTGTTACACTTGCACGTTATCATAGCAACATTAAGTACTCGTCTCTCATGTAAAAATTGATTGAAGTCAATTTTTCTTATGCATAGCTGCATCAATAATACATTGTGAGACTTTGCATGATTCTTGTGCAGTCACAGATGTTGATGTGTCATTTCTGATATCAAATATTGAAAATGAGCTGCGTTGAATCTCTCTTTTCAGATCATTCTTCACGTTTGTCTGATCTGTTTCTGTATGAGCGTTAATCTCATCGTTACTTCAGTGCGCTGATGCTCAGTCAGCAATAGAGACAAATCATAGAATACAACGTTAATTTACATTGTAATTGTAATTATAATTCATACATTCTTGTGACATTGATTTAAACTCGACTTATGAGAAACTCTATGCTATTTATATTGAGTGAACAAAACTTTCTGAGAAAGAAAATCACTCATCATTTATACAACTACTTCATGCAGTCAAAACAATAAGATTGACACTGTATTATCAAGTAATGAATTTATAGCTTTTATTCAGTGTGTGACGCTTGAGTAAACTTTTAATAAGTGTCTGTGTTGTTTATTTATGACGCATCGTCTTTGCTTTGCTTTTTATTGATGATATTTTATACAACGATGTTTTGATTCAATTCTTGATTTGAAGATGAAAAATGTTTTCTTTGCATTCATAATGCTCATGATTGTAATGTACATAAAGTTGTGTTCTTTTACTCAATGATTGTCATTCATTGAGCAGAGAAATATGTGATGAAAGAGAGACGCATACAATGAGAAGATAAAGTGCGATTGTATTAAATAATTCTTTTCTTCTCTTGATTTGACTTATGTTACGTAGACGTTGAATGAATTGTTAGCATAAACATGCAATTGCAATCGTTTGATAATTGACTCTGATCAATAGAAGAGAATGTATTCTGATCATTTTTCTGCGTTCTTAATTTTTCATGTAGATAGATGTATGACTTGACATCAAGTAAAGAAGATGAGTTCAAGCTCTCTCAGTATATCAGCGTGATCAACGAGTCACTACTTCTTCAAGCACTATAGTCACGATTCTCAAACTGAGAATGACTATTTTATTTGATATCTTTTCATCAATTACTTAACGACACTGTTAATGTAATGAAGACGTTTCAGTATACTAATTTACATTGATATAACATTAATAAAAGTGAATTTAAAAAATGCTTAAAAGTTATAAATAACTTTTATAAATGATATTTTAACGAGTCAAGATAGAAATTGATTAAGCTGTAGTAATGAAAACATTACTTAATGAAGAAAGAAAATAATGTTGCAAGCATACACTCTTTAAGTTAGTCTAACATAAATCATGTTAGTTTATCATAAACTAAAACAAAGCTGATGTTAATATGTTAGCAATTTAACGTAATTTCATGAATAAAACTTATGACGTAATTAAAACATTTTTTTCTTTAACTATGAACTTCTAGTTAAAATACACTCATATGATTCACTTTATGCTGACTTATAACAAATTTAATTTAACTCATTCAGAATCTGAACTTAACATTAAGAATGTTAAGAATAGAAATATATAACAAATTTTTCGCTTACATTATCTTTTTGCATCAGTTATCTTGAAGAATATTCAATAGAAAGTAATGATGAAAATCATGAAGACTGTTTGATAGAAAGTTATGATGAAAATCATAAAGATTGTTATGAGTCTGTATAAAGCGAATCATATGAGTGTATTCTAACTAGAAGTTCAAAGCTGAAGAAGAAAAAAGATGCAACACGTTATGAGTTTTACTCACGAAGACACGCTAAATCGCTAGCGTGTCAACATCAGCTTTATACTAGTTTATGATAGTCTGACATAATTTATGTTAGATTAACTTGAAGTGCATGCTTGCAACATTATCTCTTTTCTTCATCTAGCAATATTCTCATTGTTGCAGTTCAATCAACATTTCTTAAGTTGATTTCTATCTTGACTTGTTCAAATATCATTCATGAAAGTTATTTATGATCTTTAAGCATTCTTTGAATTCACTTTCATTGACGTTGTATCAATGTAAATCGACGTCATATTCTTTTCAATTGACATGATATTATAGTCGTTTGTTTCATTTGTAGTGTCTAAAATTCAGTATGTTCTTCACTTTTCATTCATCTTCATCTTCAATCACTATAAAATCAAATGACTCATTTCATTGTTCTTTTAAAACATCTTTTGAATCTAGTTGCAGCAGATTTGATGCAAACTTCAAATGAATCTTCATAGTTGATGACAGTTTCAATCAATATACATGTTCAATCTCAATCAAAATCTTGAAGAATTCTAACATTTTATCATTTAGTTTCTTTAATGATCTTGAGATCATGATGTTTCTTGAGTTCAGAAACATCATGTCATTTATCTTGTAAATCATTTCTTTTCAATGTGAGAATTATTTGAAAATGTGTGCTTGACGCAAGACGTTGTTTGTTGAAAACATCATTCTGCTAGAAGATCTGAATCAAGCATTTTACATGTTGAACTCTGATTACTTTTTAACATGACAAAGTCGTGCATTTGATTGCTTTAAATCAAAGTTTCGCAAAAGAATCATCGCTAGAGTCATAGAGAATTCTTTCATTGATGATGATTCTTCTAAGAAGAGAGCAATCATCTTTAAAATCATTCTCTCAAATAAGTTCTTAAAAGAGAAGAAGTTTAAATTCATCGTTGATGAGAATCTGAAGTTGTTTCTCAGAAAACTAAAGTTGAACTTCGTCAAGATGAATTACATCAAAGACAACGACAAGCTTGATTATATCACGAAATATGTAAAGATCACAGCGATGCACTATCTTCAACAGATTGAGAAGATTGTTGAGAAGAAAGATCATAAAATCACATAAGCAAAGTTTCTTGAAACTTTTCAGCAATGTTTGCTTAATGTGAAGTCACTTCAAAATTGAGCAAACAATTTATGAAATATCATTATAAAAAGAAGCAATCAAACATGCATGTTGTTCTTTCTGAAATTCAACAAGACACATTTTCAAAATCATGTTGAGATCATGAAATTTAAGAAAGTGCTATTGTTCAGATTTTTGAGTGAGCTACTCTCTTTAAACAAGATTAAGCTAATCATACTAACTTTCACTCAATAAAGCAAAATATTTTGCTGAGAATTGATGAAGTACATTAACATGCAACATGCTTTAAACTATGCTCAGCAGAGTCAACAGTTGAAAATAAACTCATTTCTCAAGAATTGATCACACAAAAAGAGTTTGCAAAGTTTCTCACAGAAAATTAATAATCAAGAAAAAGAAGAATACTTTAATGATTAACAAGAGCAATGAGAATCAGAACTGAGAGAAACAGTCTTTTGAAAGAAAAAATATCACAGAATCAGCGAGAGAACATGCATCAGATGCAAATCTAAAGATCATGCAGAATTGAATTGTTCAAATTCATGATTTATCTTTTCAGAAACTTTCTTCTCAGAAGCTTCTTCTGCTTCTAACAACATTCTCATTGTTGATGTTTTGAAAAAAGACTTAGTTTAATAAATTTCTTTCATCTATCAATTGCTTAAGAGAAGAAAGCAACTGAAGAGTACAAAACTCAATGAGTTAATTCAATCAGTTAACTGTCTGTTGAACTGAACGCGTTGACAATGTTGAAGAACTTGAACTCAGTCATAAAATCATTCATTCTCGTAGTCAAGATCAAGTCAGAACATCTCGATTTTCTTGAAACTTAAGTCATGATGAACATTAAATGTATGTTAAATGTGATTCATCACAGTCTCATGAAACGTTTAAATAAGATCGAGAATATTCATTCTTAAAAGTTCATGAGAATTTTCTTCAACAATAAATCAATGCAACTACATGAAACAATACTGCTTGATCTGAACATTCAGAACTTCAATGAGAGTAATCTATGCATCTTGAAGATCTTTATCATTGTCAAATATGTTTCAGAGAATCTCATGTTAAATCTTTCATTCTTTGAGAAGCATAATCTCATTTACAAGTTTGTTCATCAACGCTTATGCTGAAGAATTTTGTGTGCTCAGAATGAAAGAAAAAGATTATTTTATTGAAGAACAGTTTTAGAATCATCTTATGTGATGTTTGATGAAGCAAGACTTGCGTCAAGTCTCTTTGCATGCAATATTCATCAATTTAGTCTTGCAAAAAAAGTTACTTTCAAGTTTTCTCATCAATGTAATCATCAGAAGAAACGAGAAGTTTCAAGCGCTTAATTGACTCAGAATCTCAAGCAACAGAGCATCATAATACACATTTAATCACTTCTAAATGCTTTGTATGACTCTTTGAATTTCTCAGTGACAGAAGAAAACTTTCAACTCACATAAATTAAGAATACAATAGTTGATCAATTTTTAAATGTTTCAAAAGAATTTGCGAATTTCGCGAATCTTTTCACTTAAAAAGTCAAAGTTCTTTTAACTCATGAGTTTTATGATCATGCTATTTGCATCAAGAAGAATTATATTGTTCTCTAAGATTCTTTGTACAATCTTTTCACAATTAAACTCATTGCACAAAAGATGTATATCAAGAAACAGCTTCAAGCAAACATCATATGATATTTCATCTTTTCAGCTGAGACGTTCATGCTTTTTACATCTAAAAAAGATGAAACGCTGCAATCATATATTAATTATTGAGAACTTAATGTCATCATTCTTAAGAATAGATGTCTTCTTTTGTTAATCAATGAAGCTCTTAATTATCTTGCAGACATCAAGTGATTTATCAAGCTTGACATCAAGAATGCATTCAACAAACTTTGCATATGAAAAAAAAATGAATGAAAGATGACATTTCATACAAGATTTGACTTATACAAGTATCTTGTGATGCTCTTTGATCTCATTAATGCATCGACTTTCTTTCAGATCTATATGAATCAGACTCTGTTTGAATTTCTCAACATCATTTATCTCATTTATTTGAATAACATTCTGATATTCAGCGAAACTCGCAAGAAACATGTTCATCATGTACAACAAATTCTTGACAAACTGCAGATTTTAAAGCTTTACATCAAGCTCTTCAAATGCAAATTCTTCAAGAAAGAGTTATTCTTTCTAGAATATAAAGTAGAAAAAAGAGAAATTTCAATGAAGAAGAATTAAGTGCAAATCATTCAAGATTGATCATAATCAAGAATGATGAAAGAGATTCAAACATTTCTCGACTTTGTCAACTTCTATCATTAATTCATAAAGAATTATTCAAGAATAGCATCATTCTTGATTAATCATCTCAAAATGAATCTCTTTTCTAACGCAAAAAAGAGATGAATTTTCAAAGAATAGACAAAGTGAATTGAACTCATCAACAGTGCTTGAAACACTTTTCAGAAGCTGAAAGTCATCTTTGCTCAAAACATTGTTTTTCAGCACTTTAATTCTGCAAAAGTCATAAAATTGAAGATGAATGTCTTTGAATTTGCAGAAAGAACGATGATGTTTCAACAAATAAATATCATACTTAAAAATTTACATTAACATTCAGTAATCATCTGATCAAGAAAGTGACAATTGATTGAATGAAACTATGATGTACATGATCAGAAAATGCTGATGATCATTGAAAGCATGAATCATTGAAGACATTATCTAGAAGAAACTTGACATGAAATAAAGATAATCAATAATCATGCAAATCTTTAACACTTCATGATAACAATCAAGCTCTTTTGCAGATAGATGAAGTGAATCAACAAACTTACTGTGTACAACTTCAAGATCTTCTATCAAAAGAAAGTGAGTAATTCTGTTAATGACTCGTCAAAAAGATTTGACTATGAGAAAGATATTGACGCAGATGAAAGAGAGTTTACTCATGATTTAACATATATAAAAGAACTCTTGAAAGATTTCTCAAGTCAATCAACATTAACACTTATCAACTTCACTCAACAGTTCAAGACTTTAAGCATCAAAAATTATGAAAGAATAATCATTAAATCATTTAAAAAGATCATCAATTTATCAATGTTTGCAAGAAGAATCAGAAAAGTTTCTCAGACTTTGAAGAAACTCTCGACTGCTGACGAAAAGTCTCAATGATGATTTCAAAACATCATTATTTCTCGTCAGAAAAATGTCTGCTTTTGCAAGAATATTGAGTCAAGATTTACTACTGTCATTGAAACTAAAGAAGATGTTTACTTTTGCAAGAATATTGAGTCAACATTTATCATTATTGCTGAAACTAAGAAAAACGTCATTCAGATGAGATGAAAACGCAGAAGAGTAAATTCTTCTGCTGAAGACAGTGAATGTTTAATCATGAGTCAGAGCAAAAGTTCAATGATGTATTGTTTCGCTAATAAAAATAAATGTTTGATCATGAGTTAAAGCAAAGTTTCAATCATATGTTGTTTTGCTAAAGAAAGTGAATGTTTGATCATGAATCAGAGCGAAAGTTCAACTATATGTTGTCTTGCTAACAAAAGTGAATGTTTAATCATGAGTCAGAACAGAGTTTTGACTATGCATTGTTCTGTCAACGAAAGCGAATGTTTGATCATGAATCAGAACAGAGTTTCAACTATGCATTGTTCTGTCAAGAAGAGTGAATGTTTGATCATGAGTCAGAGCAAAGTTTCAACTATGCATCATTCTGTTGAGAAGAGCAAATGTTTGATCATGAGTCAGAACAGAGATTCAACTATGCGTCGTTCTGCTGAAGAAATGAAGAAAGCTTTATTCACAAGAAAGAAAGTGAATGCATCAGAAAGTTGTTTTGTTGCGATTCAGAATGATTCAAATGAGACAGATGATGCAGTCTTGAAGTTTATGAAAATTCATAAATACTTTAATTCATCGATATGAAACAATGTTCTGATTTCAAGCTTTGTTGACTTTGCAAGCTACTCTTTCAAGAGTCTGACTCAACTGATTTGCAAACAGCAAAAAACAAATCATCTCATCATCACAGTACAAGAATTAATAAAAAAGAGAAACTTAAGCATGCGCGTTACTGAGATTGACTTCAGCGTCTTCATGATTAACTGATTGAAGAAAATCACAAACAACATCATGATATTTCAAGAATTCATTTATGTCTCTGCATAAAATGAATTTAGAGCAGAGATTATGAAACTACATCATAACAGCTTTCTTGCAGAACATCTTGATTCTCAATAATGTTTAGAGCTTATTCAATGAATCTTCAACTGATCGTTTGCAAATAAGAACATTAAGAAATACTGCAGAATTTATAAATCATGTCAGCAACATAAGACACTACGTCACAGAATTTGAAGACTTTTGAATAGTTTGCTCATTTCTTGAAAAATATGAGAAAGCATCATCATGAACTTCATCATTGATTTTTCTGACAGCACAAGCATTTCAGATGTTTTTTACAACAGCATTATGATTGTAGTTGATCATCTTTTCAAGATGATGCACTACATTTCTACTTGAAAGACAATGACTGCTTTCAATCTGATCAATCTTTTTCTTAACAAAGTAGTTCAATATCACGAAACGTTTGATGATATAGTCTTTGACAGAGATTTCGTATTTACATCACACTTTTGAACGTCGTTGTGCTATCATCTTCTGATCAAGCAAAAACTTAGCACTGTGTTTCATTCTTGCATTGATGATCAAATCAAGAGACAGAATCAAACTCTCAAGACTTATCTTTAAGCGTACTGCAATGATGTTTAAAACGATTGAGTTCATCTTCTTGTCATGACTGAGTTTTTCTACAATAACAGCGTTTACATCACAACATTGATAACATTATTCTTTGCAGTCACAAAAAGACATTCAAGAATGAAGTTCAGCATTAAAAGTCATTCAAAGAAATCAGAGTCAGTCACAAACTATATAACAAGAATAAAAAGACTGCACAAGAATCTTTGCTACAGACTTGCAGAGACAAACATTGATTACACGACTCAGCATGAGAAAAAACTCTCTACTAAGATGTATCTTATCAATTAATTGATGTGATTGAATGTCAAAAACATTTGAATCAAGAAGTTTTTCAAGAAACTTGAAGTTAGAAAATACAAATCATATAAAATTCTGAAGTGTCTGAGCAGACAAATCTATCATCTAAAACTGTCTTCAAAGACGCGCATACACTCAATATTCAATGTCAGCTTGCTGAAATCTTTCTGCTTAAAAGAGAAAAAATCAAATGAGTTGCTCATGAAAGATTTTGAGCTGAAGAAAAAAGTATATGATAGTTGAAAGATTGATGACATATTGAATAGTTGTATACAGAATGATCAGTTGCAATATCTGCTTAGCTGAAAGAACTTTGAAGCTTCAGAAAATATCTGAAAATCATCAAACTGTCTTGACAACTGCAAGATTTTATTGAGATTCTTTCATTGCAAACATCTCATCAAGCTTGAAAGTAAGTCGTTAATGTTGTTATGAAAGATCACAAGTATGCATAAATCGAAGTAAAAAGATTGATAGTTATTTAACTATCATTAGAAAGAAAGAAAGAAAAGAAAAACAAGACTTTCTCGCTTAATCATTCTCATCAGTACTCAAATCAACAGTCTAAAAAAGTCGTTAGCAAATGCAGAAATTGATACATGAATAGCTCATGAGTTTCATATGATATGTGTATCATTCAGTTCTCACTTTCTTGAAAATTTGAAGATTGATGAAAGTAAACTCTTGCAACTATTAGTCAAATAGCACAAAACATGCACAAGCTATCATATTAACAGAATGAATGAAATAAGAAGCTCATATCAAAGCTCATTGTATTCTTCATCTCTTCAATGATAGATTGCATGATTGACATCAAAGATGAAAAGAGAGAAGAAGTCATTGATGAAAATGAATCAGATGAAAGTGAAATGTTCTTCATCTCTTCAATGATAGACTGCATGATTAACGTCAAGAGCGAGATGAGAGAAGAAGTCATTGACAAAAATGAATCAGACAAGAGCAAAAGCAGAGAAACATAAGAGAGCAAAGAAGACAAGAATGAAAACAACATCACAGAAAAGCATGTTTTAATTGCAACAGAAACATTCTGATCTTTCGAATGCATTGCAAGAAAAGTCAGAGCACTTTGAGTTTAAGCAATCAAGATGAATCAAAGATTGTCATGATTTTTAATCTGCTTTTATAAATTTTCAATAATCTTGTTTTGTCTTGCAATTCAATACAGCAGATTATTGATTCAAGTTTCTTGTGTTCTTATTTGCTTTTGCATCTTCAACATTTTTCTTCATTTCGCTGATGTCATTTCTGTTTATCTTGATATCAAGAATGAGAAAACACAGCTTTTTCTCAATATATTCTTCAAATTCAAGAAACATCTGATTCTAAGCTGAACTAAAAGAAAGATTGCAAAAGATGATCATTATCTTCTTGATCACAGACTCAGAATCAGATGCAACAAAGAACGAAGAGAGACTTGTGTAAGATTGAGAAGAAAGAGAGTTTGAGCAAAGTGATGAAGAGACAGAACTGACAAGATTGAACTCAAGATCAGATGTAATCTCAACATGAAAAGAGTTTAAGTGAGACAAAGAAATGCTTAAGTCAGACGAAGAGAAAGCAAAGCTGACAGAAATGAACATCAAGTCGCTCTCAAGTGCTTTAAAAAGCATCAATTAATCATTAAATTTTTGCATCTTGAAACTACTGAAAATTATACTTACAACTCATATTGACAATTTGTCTCAAATACTGTGCATAAAGCGCATTTCTTTGAGTTTTTTTCAATAGAAAATTTAATCTTAATGCATTTAACATTTTTTTTACGCATTTCTTGCATCTTTTTACTAAAACATTCTTGTGATATACATTAATAGCGATTTTATGATGTTGAACTGAAGAAGATAAATTCTTCATGTAAATGAGTATAATAAAGATGACAAAAGACGCGCAAGAACAATCATCAGCAACAGATAAAGCAATCAAATCAAAGATAACAGAATTGACAATAAATGAAGTGTGCAAATGAAAGATGAGTACATTTCTGAATTGAAGAAATAAGAATGATGAGACACTTCAATGATTTTCTTTCTTTCTTATATTCAGACGCGAAATGATCAGCTCATTGCACATCACGTCAAGAATCTGATTTATACTCATTACTGTCATGATACTTGATGAAATCATACAGAACTATTTTACAGAATGAGTAAAAAATTGTGTAAAATAACAAAATGAAGATTGAATGTGAGAACGAAAGTTGAAGAAGAAAGAAAATCAGGCAAAAGATAAAAGAAATGAGTTGATAAAAATTCACTACTTCACAATAAATAAACATGAATATCAATGATTATTATCATCACGCTAGTCATAACAAACAACAGAAGCATTGCTTTTCTGTTCATTGTTTACTTCTACTATTTGATACTATCTTCTGCTCATTGTCTGCTTCTACTATTGAGCATTATTTACAGAAGAAAGCTTCAAATTGAGCAAATCTCGATTCTTGTCATAATTGTCATCATGAAAATTCAAGTCTAGTCAACGTGCATGCATTAACAAAAGAGAGCATCGAGATTATGATCATACTATGCATGAAGTGACAGTTGAAATATAATGAGACAATGAAATAATATTCAGAATTTAAATTTATGAGATTCAGAGAATAAACATGAATGATACTGCTGATCATTTAGAAACTCTACGTAAGTTGCAAAGAATACTCAGTCTACATTTATGAAAATCAGAGAATAAAGAATATGCTATTAAACTCAATGTTTACGCTATCAAAAGAGAATTTTGAGAACACAATGATGCACAGCGAACTCTGATGTCATGCATTGCATGAAGAAATGAAGCAATTCAACAACAAGAACATTGTTATTAAAAGAAGAATAATTGTCAGAATTCAGATTTATGAAAGTCAGAATTCTTCAGAGAATAAAGAATAAACATGAAAACTATTCTCCAACATTATCATCAAACTCTCAAATGAGAATCTGAGTCTATGAGAATCAAGACATTGAATCTATGAGAAATTCTACTGTTGATTCTCAGAAACATTGAGTCTATGAGAACTTTTATCATTGATTTTCAGAAACTTTGAGTCTACAAAAATTTAAGTCACATACAAATTTCAATGTTTCATCAATGATAAAAGTTCAAGTCATATATGATCTTCAAGAAACTTTGCATGAGTTGCATGTAATTTTGCTGATCTCATTGATAATGCTTAAGCTTAGTCTTCTGAGTATATAAAGAAGAGTTCATTTCTGTATTTCATAATCTAATGTTAACTTTCTATATGAATAAATATTATTAAATTACTATCAAATTTGATCATATTATCTACATGCATATTCTTTAGTGTGACTGCGCGTTTCTTAAGCTACTTACAAATAATCATGTTTCATTTTTAGCTGTATAAGTGTTGAAAACGTCAGTCTGTTTATTTTTTGAAACTTCTTTAATGATTTGTAACTCAGATTCACTCTTGCTGTATGCTTCTGATACTGATTTTCTTTTTTGATGCTGTCATTTCATGCAATTAGTCATTGCTCTTTTATCTTTTTGTCTATTTGCTTTTTAATGAAGTTCATGATTATTCTTTTTCTGATGTCAATTGTTGATCTTTTTCATGTCACATCTTTGATCAATTGATTCACTGCTTCATTTTCAATGATGTTTTTGCAATTTGATACTCATTGTATGCAAATATAACATTGATTTTGTTGCAAATTAATAAACTGATCATCAAGTTGAGTTTTCATATCTACATTCTGACTCAACTCAATTACTTGAGTTGAATCTTCTGACTTAACTTGATATCAATCTTGAGTCAGAATTCAATTCAAGTTCTTAACTCAACTCATTAAACAATCAAAAATAATATTAAATGTCAAGATTTACTATTTTTGAATTTATTACGTCATTATATTTGAAAGACTTTTGTGCAACAAACAAATTTATTTCTCTTCTCATTGTTTGCATTATCTTGTTGCATTATTAATAAAATATATTGTGTAATATCTGATTCTGATAAGGCATATGAATTGTCAAGATCTTCAATCGAGAAAGAGTTTAATTTCTTGATCATTCATTCATTTACTTTCAGTAGTCTTCATTCTAATGAATTTGCAAGTCAAGATTCATGAAACATCAATCGTGCTTTCATTGAAAAGAAACAAACTCTTCAAGAAGCGATGAATAGAATTCATCGCGATACTTCTCTTTTAATATTAAGAGAGAATAATCAGTATGTTAAGTGAAGTGCTGATATCAATGCTCAATTTCAACAATAATGATTACAGATGTCTGTTGACGAAAGTGTCATCAACAAGACTCAAAAAAAGATAAATAATTTACTTTAAGTCAAGAAGATTGAAGTAAATAAACAATTCAGAATCTGAAACAAGTTTATTTAAATGATCTCAACGTTGAAAGAATATTCTAAGATTTCATGCAAGAATTGTCTTAAAATTCTAAATCATTCTACAGCTATTAATGAATTTAGTACGATCAATATGATCAAGCATCTCAAGATAAATGCTTGCATGAAACAATTTGAACGAAAACGACTCAACTCTCTTTCACAGATGAAGATATCTTTCAGTCATGTAAGTTTAATATGATAATGCAAATAAATAATGCAAAGTTGATGCATTTATAGAAGAAAAGTCATATTGACTTATCATCTCAATTCAATTAACAAAATTGAGAAAAAATATTGTGCAAGATTTTTGTTGCACTGAATTTGTCTTTTTAAATCATTGAAAATGAGCATTTTTGACACTTACTACAAATGCTTTATTCATAAATTACTTTAGTTCATTGCATTAAATTGTCAAGCATGATTTTCTTGAAATATGATGAAATTCATGCAAAGATAAAGCAAGGCTTAAAAGAGTCACGACAAGTTTTTATTGCATTGAATGCATGATTTAGTTCTTAAAAAGTCGCTTATCTGAGAGTTTTGATATATTGAATGAATGCTACATTTCAATATCATGAACATCTCATTGAATTTACATCTCTTTAAGTTGAGCATACTGATTGTCATTTGATGCAAGAGCTGTTTAAGATTTTGAATACATACAACATTAAGAACAAGCTTTTTGATGTTATTATCAATAATGCAAGCAACAATAACACTTTAAAGAAGAAGCTTGAAAGAGTGCTTAGTCGACGTGACATTTCATGAAATAGAGCACAAAACTTAATATCTTGTATGACTCATATCATCAATCTAGTGACTCAAGAGTTTATCAAAGTTATTGAATCAGAGACTTTGAATGACAATTTCGCTGTGTCATTAAATGATGATTAAGTCAAGAATGTAATCACAAACAATGATCTTTGCATTGTTGTCAAGAAGATATTTATCAAATTGATAATGCAAAAAGATGATGCATTTACTAATTAGTGAAACAGATTCACGCTCTTACTATTGTCATCAACAGTTCTTCTCAACGAAAGCTTCGCTTTCTAAAGCTTCAAGTCACAAGATCTTGAAAATTGATATAAGACATTTGCATTCACTGAAACTTTATTTATTTGATGCTTCAACATGCATATCAACTGCGTAACATGATTGATATATGAGTTGAGAAATTCTTAACAGATGCAAAGATTCAAGCTATTCAATTAAAGAAGAATGAATAATTACTAGTATTGCTTGTTGACAATATGTTAAATTCTTTCTACGAGCTAACTTTGATTGTGTCTAAAATCATCAATGTTAATATATATTTAAAATTTCAAATGTTTGAAGCTTTTTTCAATCATCTCAATGTTATTAAGACGATAGTACGCGATAATGCATGTACTTCACAAGCACTTGTTCTTTGAGCTTGCGAACTAGCTTCTAACAAGCTTGCAAAGTACTATTTCAAGATGAAGAACAAAGATGAACTGATATACAATCTTGCTATGATTTTAAATTTTACTCAAAAGCTGAATTTGTATCAAGATTGAGATGTAAATGAGAATGATTCTCATTTTTATTACAACAAGTACAGAAAAGAGTTCAAGAACTATTTTCATCATCATTATGAAGAGAAAACTACAATTGCAAAAGTCAGAGCGCAAGTGACTAGTGATGTTGATCAGATAATGCAATATGATAATGCAATTGATTATTTGTTAACAATGCTATAGTTTGTTGTGATGATTATATGAACTCTTCTTCAAAGAACTCAACGTTGCTTTGTATCTATTAGTGAAGATGATTAATATCTTTGCACTGATGTTATTGTCAAGAAGTTTTCAACATGAAAGTATTGAAGAGATAACATCTTGAACTATTCAAGATTGACTTAAATGACTAAGAATGTTCTTTCATGTTTAATATTTTTTATAAATATTGAATGAACATTCAGACTTGCAAGAAGAGTTTGTCAATGAAATTGATCACAAATGACTTCAGAATCAGTTGAACAGATAATGCTTCTTAAGTATTATAATCATATCATGAACTTGAATTCTGAGAAGACTATCATCAAAGCATGAAATATTTATTGCAGAGAAGAAGATGAAGATAACGCGATTAATGAATCTGATGATTCTTTCAAGACAAATTTGCAGAATGTTTTATGTTCTATCAATGTTTAAATGTTCAATGTTCATTTCATTTGAAGTTGTTTTTGTATTGTCAATGTATGTAGTATGATAATACACTTACGAAATAATGCAAAGAGATAATGCAGTTCATATAGTGTATTGCTATGTTAGATAGCTTGATTTGATCAAGTTATCATGAATGCTATTTCTATTTATGACTCAACTGAATCTCAAGATTGCACATCAAAGTCTTCATGAATATCAAATCTCTCTGCTGAAGAATTACTCACTTGACATGAATAGCAAGAAGATTGCTATCTGCATATGTAAAGCATTATATCAGTAAGTGTTGTAAAACATCAATGATAATGCAAATGAGTAATGCACTTACTGATAAGAAATTCACATAGAAACGCTTCTGTGATTTTCTGAAGAGCAAGCAGTGTTGAAGTCTGAATTTTATAGTTTGCATCGCTCATTTTCTGATTCATCTTGTTCATATCAGTCTCATTCTGCATGATTTCATGAACTACTCTTTCAAATAAGATCTTTGATATCAACAAATCTGCATCTCTCTGATAACGACGTATCTTTCAAAGTGCAACGATTTCTGACTTTCATTTTCTCTTTGACTGTTGCGATAAATTAGCTGTTGATAACTTAATGCATTATTTGTTTGCATTATCTTCTGAATTCTATTGATCTTGCTTTCAGATAAAGTCTTTAAATTTGCTCTTGATTCATTTGTGATTTGATTATCTGATGTCATATCATCACGAGTTGAGACTTTTAAATTATCATGCAATGCGTCTTTAAACTTTCGTTTTAAATCAAGTCTATCAGCAATGCACAACAAGAAATGCATTATTTAAATGCATTATCTGTTTGCTTGCAATAAGTCATGATGTATATCAACTGACAACGATTTGAAAAATTGAGACTATCAAGTTGAGTAAGAGCAAAGTCAAGTACAATGTAAACAAGAGATGATGTGTAAACAAGAAATGATGACTGTTGACTGTGTTTATAGTAGAATCAATATGACGAATGTTTCAATATTAGCACTAATATAATGAATGTGTTGATTGCAGCTTTAAGATGATGAATAAATTCTAACATTTAGCTTTAACTTTAATTTTACTTACATCTCATCTCACATCTATTCTAATTCTAACTTTATCTACGTTCAACGTTTATTCTAACTCTAACTTTTTCTACGTCTCACATCTATTCATTGCACTCATTTATTGTGACTAAGTTCATTAGAAAAAGTATTTCAACATTACTATCAGATAAGAAGATTGTTATGCATTATTTATATGCATTATCATTGAGATTAATCAAAATCGCAGAATGTTCAATCTATCAATCAAGTTGCAGTCAATTGCAAGTAGAAATTATGCAATGAAATGAAACGAAGATCAGAAAACTTTCTATATTAAACAAAGTGCAGATTGAATAATTTTTTATAAACAACTCATCAAATTAAGAAGCATCAGCATTTATCAGAAAGTTATCAAAGCGAAGCAGATGAAAATGAAGAACAATATGCAAGATACAATCACGAATGATTGAGTGAAAAGAAGTTTGCATGATAATGCATTTGAATAATGCATATGTGTTTCAAAAGCTGATTGTATAATAGCTCAATGCTTTAAGATGAATTTGATGAAGAAGATGAGAAAGAAAAAGACTGCAAAGCGAGCGAAGCTTGAAGCAATAGTCATGAAAATAACATTCAATACTACTTCTACTGTTGATGTATGTACTGTGTTTGATGTGAAAGACAAGACTAACATATGTATTAGACTATTGCACAACAAGATGAACTTGAAAAAAACATGTCAAGATATATGATATCTACTATTGAATTAATTCAGCAACGCATTTTACATCATGAATAATTGAATGAATTGAAGATGATGAATGATTCAGATGTCATACAAGAATTCAACAAATTCATGAGCGCATTTTCGAATGAAAAAAATGCGATTGATTGAAAGATAGTTAATTCACTAGATTCATCAAATGATGAATCTGATGATATCATTAAGATTGACAATGATGACAAGAAGATGAAATTTAGCAAGAGAAATGATGATGCAGATATGATTGAGAATAAGAATGAGTACAAGAAGAAGTACAAGAAGAAGTATAAGAAGAAGAAGAAGAAGAAGAAGAAGAAGAAGAAGAAGAAGAAGAAGAAGAAGAATGATGAGATAATAGTGATCTCAGATTAGCAGTAGTAAATGAACAAGCATGAATTTTCTTCAATCAATTGCATTATTCTGTTGCATTATCAGACACTTAGATAAATATTAGTAGTACTTCGCTTCATGTCTTGATGAGTTGAATCGAAAATTTCAAGTCGATACTTGATTTCAACTCTTTAACTCAACTCAATTACTTGAGTTGAATCTTTTGATTTAACTTAATTACTTAAATTAAGAATTCTGACTTGAATCAAGTCTTGACGAGCTGAGAACTTGACTCAATCTCGATGACTCAACTTGACGCAATTAATCTACAAATTAATTAGATTTTGTTGTATGTTATTGAATAACTTTAAGTTGACATTGCTTTTTATCTTTAATCTTTGCAGCATCATTTGACTGTCTGTATACACTTCAATTTCGCTGTTTTCAGATGTTCATTGAAAATATATTGCATATGTTGCATGCAATATACATAAAACATGATCTCTATGCTGATTTTTCTCTTAGCGAGAAATAGTTTTTTCTCTCGCAGCAGATTCACAGTTCAAGATGAGTGAAATCTCTCACTGCTTGAATTTTAACAGTTTACTTTTTAAGCATGAGTTGCAAACATTTTATCAGCAATACACATGCATATTGCAGTTGATTTCTTCTTTAATTACATTGACATATGCTACTGTTCTCTTGAGTTATACAGATAATGTTTTCAACTAAAAGTTGATTTTATCATTAAGATATTCAAGAGTCAGAACTCAGTGAAGAGATGAAATTCTTAAGATTAACAGTCATTATCATTGTATATCATGCTTTGCAGATGCTCACTTCACTTATAAAATGTGCAACTCATCTGTTTTGTGTTATTTGTAAAAATCTTTCTCATGCAAATCAATCATGTTTTGCAAAAATGTTTATATGCTACACTTTTAATCAGACAGCATAATTCAATCATTCTTTATTAACTTTCTTGTGTTTCTCTTCTCTTAATGAAGTCTTTTTGTCAGCATATTATTCATGTATAAAATGTCTGTATCTGAATGTTTATTAAATGATATTAATGAGATTTTTAAGTTTGCTTGTGTCAAACTTAACAAGTTTTGTGAGTTGCTTATATTGTAGTAATAAACATGCAGTCTTAACAAGATTTATACATAATTAGCATGTAAATTTAAAGAATGTTTGTGATTCAAGTTTTTTTGCTAATCATTCTCAACAGATCAAACACAAGAGTGTTCTGTCTCAGTTTTCATCATCACGATGACAAGATACTGAATTGAATGATTTTCATAAACAATTTTTCTCGTAGTTCTGCATTTTATTTGACTTTCTTATTTGCATGCAGATTGCTTGTAACATGCACATTAAGATTATTGAAGTCTGTGCAATCGCAAAAACTCTGCATGCAATCAACGCACAGCGCTTCATCATCATGCAATGTCTTAATATCATTCAAACTTTTGATAATCTTTAAACTTTACTGTAGTTAAACAGTAGATTTGTAATCAGCATTGCGTACAGATGAGTTTCATTGCTGATCATAATTTGTGAATAGTTTCATCTTGATGTTGAGTCTTAAGTATAAAGACTTTCAGACAATTAATATGAATTATGAATCATGATTAAACATTATTGATCTTGACAATTCATGAGTTTTGAAGACTCATATCAACAGTAGCTTAACTGTTTATTCTGCAAAGATTTCTTTGTCATTTAATCAACACAATATATAATGTCATTTCTTAAACAATTGATTTATGATTGTCAGAATCACGTTGTTTTCATCACTTTCTGATAGATTAATAATGAAGTTTAATGATATGTTCTGTCATTGCTGCTTAAGTATGAGCAATGACTTTAGCAGTTCATTGATTCAATCTCTTGATGCTTTTGATTTACAACAAACGTAACAGTTTTGAATGTAATGCTTGATCATCATTCTCATCTTCAATCAGCAATATTGTTATGATTCTATTCTTCATCTAGTCTTCGCCTGATTTCATTCTAATCGAGTCTAGCAAAAATCTGACCTAGTCATGTTATCATCGAGACTCTGCTTCATATGTGTAAGACGTCAATTCTATCGAGTCTAGCACAGAGCTGAGAAACATACATATAAGAATCGAGTTTTTTTCTGTAGATACTTTTCTTTCTTAGCATTTATCTATTAGTTAAATGACATTCATATAACTCGCTCTATGCTGATTTCTAACAGTAGATAAATGCTAATTAACTACTCTGCTATCAATGAATAAACAATATGAAACAATTTATTTAGTAAGAAAAATTTGCAAGAAATTCTTCAAATTTGCATCATCATTTTAAATTGCAAGAAATTCTTCGATTCTACACTCATTTTCATCATTCTATTCGCAAGAAATTCTTCAAATAAAGCATTCAATTATTATCTGAAATTCACAAGAAATTCTTTGAATTTTCACTCATCAAAAAACATTAATTCAAAATATTAATTCTTCATCTACTTTTATCTCAACAACTTCTATCTTCTCTCATCATGACATGCAATGTCGAGTCAGTTGAGCTTCAAACAACTCATCTGCTTAGAAGCACTGTCAATAAAAAAGTTTCACTTCTATTCATTGATGCTTCAGTTGAAGCTGAGAAAACTGTCATCTCATGAAACATAAACATCAAAGAACAACTGTTTCATTGAATCAGCAATTAATTTGATGAAGTCATCAATATGTTGAATGAGCTTTGAAGTCAGCGAAACTTGACTTTACAACTCAATGAACACTGACTTCTTGTACAAGATGATCTCAAAAAGAGAGTGAAACAACTAGAAGTTGCTTTTGATAAAAACGATGAGCTAGAGAAAAAGATCAATCAGTTACAAGATAAGTGATTGAACTTCAGAGCAAAACAACGTCAAGTTGATCGATTTATGTCTCGTCAAGATACTCAGTCAGCTGAGTAACAAGTCAATCAGAAAGAAGCTTTTATGATCTCAGTTTTAATTCGTTGCTTTGAAGTTGAATGAAGCTCAACTTTTGAAGCTCACTCTCAATGAGAATCTTCTACTCTATCTGATAACGAAAACGGAAACAATTATCACAAGTTCATCAAGCTTTCGAATTTACTCATCTTCATCGAAACAGATAACTTTATCTGAGAGACATGAAACATCAAAATAGCTGACAAGCTTGATGTCAACGTGAATCATTATTCTACTGAAAAGATTTGCATTGTCTATGTGATTTTCAGGCTAGAAGACGATGCTGATCAGCAAATTTATGCAAAGCATTATGTTGATGCTTTCTCATTCTATTAATCACTATCAGAGCTACTGAAACATCTGAAAGAAATTTACGAAGATCAGAATTTGATTTGAAAGTATCGTTGCAAATATGTTGCTCTGAAGCAGCTCAACAAGTTCTTCAGCTCTTTCTATTCAGAATTCACTAAAATATTCAGCTTTCTGAACTACGACAATGTCACTCTGATAAACGACATTCAGAATAAAATCAACAATCATCTTCAGAACGCATTGTCAGTTTGTCTCATAAAGTTTAGCTCACTTGATAAGCTCAAGATCTTTCTTCAAAATGTGAATAACAAACAACAAGTCAATTATCAGCTACGTGATGAGCAATGAACAGTCAAATTGATAGCAGCTTCAAAAAAACGTTTTGTTTCTTCATTGACATCAGCTTCAGTCTCAACTACTAGCTATGTTCAACTCGTTACTTTTTTCATTCTTGAATCTGAATGATCAAGAATGTTAATTATCTGCTTCAACTGCAAAGTATCAAGTCATCTTTCAAAGAACTATTCTTAGCTGAAGACTAGTACTTTGACATCTCATGCATTCATCTCTTGCCTCAATGAGATCATCATGTTAAAAGAAGAGAAGAAATTATTTACAGAGAAATTAAAGAATGAGACAAAAAACTAGTGACTTTCATCAAAGACGCAATGAAAGATGTGTTAATTTCTTCAATGATAAGCATGTCAGATAACTTTTTTGCTTCTGAATCTTTGACTACTGAATGTGTACTTTCTAGCAATGAAATTAGCTACTCATTGAAGTCATTGATTGACACTGAAGCTGCTGACTATTTGTTCATTGATGAAGTGACCGCGCAAATTGTTTGTGATCAGTTGCAAATCAGATCTTTGACTTTGATCAAAGCAAAGTCAATACGAGAATTCAACGATTATTATGCAAAAAAACTCATTACTCATGTCATTTATTTGAATCTGACAGTTCAAGATCATACGATTGACATCGCTTTTATCTTAATCACTTGATTAAATCAACATCAGATGATTCTTGAAAAAACATGAATGAACAAAGTCAATCTAGTAATTGATATGCGAATCAATTTTCTTCAATTTTCGAATTTCAACCCTACTAGTCAGAGATCAATTGCTTTACTCTTAAGCAATAAATTAATCACAAAACAGAAGAGCTTGACTTCTACTCATATACTAAAGAGATTTTTCACTTTCGTTACATCTCAATTCAGTCAGAAATCACTCTCTTTCAGTTAAAAGAAGAGTTCAATCAAACAGTTAAAATCATGTGACGCGACTTTAACTAACGTTAAAATTTCTAAATCAACGTCAGATTCAATGAACATTGCAATGATAGAAACTGCGACTTATAAAATGTTAGTCAAATGATCAGATGTGAAGACTTTTGCTGTTATCATCTTGAAAATTGATCGACTCATAACTACAGTCAAAAATAAGCTTGAAGAAGTGAATCTGCATGAGCTTTCACACGTCAAGATTCTTGAAGAGATCAAAGTCAAGCTTTTTCTCAAGTATCATGACTATTTAGACATGTTCAATCGAGCTATGATTGATCAACTATCATTTCATTGTTTCTATAATCACAAAATTGAGTTGATCAACAAAGAAACGTTTTCTCAAAGCAGACTTTACCAGATGTTCAATTACAAACTTCAGAAGATAAAGAAGTATCTGATCAATCATTTAAACAAAGAATTCATTTTCTTCAGCTTTGCATTATACATCTCGCTCATCTTGTTCATTGAAAAGAAAGACGAAAGTCTGCGTTTCTGCGTTAATTACAGAAAGCTCAATGCTTTGATCAAACGAAATCGCTATTCTTTGTCATTGATAGACAAGACTTTCGCTCGTATACAAGAAAGCAAGTATCTGACTCAATTAAACATCATTGTCGCGTTCAACAAACTATGCATGCACTCAGATAACGAAGATTTGACTATCTTTATTACCTTCTTCAACTCATACAAATATCATGTAATGTTCTTCAAATTAACAAATAAATTGACGTTTTATCAACACTATATGAACGACGTGTTGTTTAAATATCTACATCAGTTTTGTCAGATTTATCTAGATGACATTATCATTTACAGCAAGATCTTAAAGAAACATAAGCAACATGTATGATTGATCTTGAACAGACTACGAGAGATCAGTCTACAGATAAACATAAACAAGTGCAAGTTTCATGTGCAGAAAATCATCTTTCTAAGACTATTAATATTTATTAAGAGACTGAAGATGAATTCTTGAAAGATATAAATGATCGTCGAATGATCTACACTCAATAATCTCATTCAGATGCAGTTCTTCATTGACTTCTGCAATTTCTATCGACGCTTCATCAAGAACTTTTCAAAGATTGTTCATTCAATGATTCAACTCACTCAAAAGAAGATTATATTTGAATGAAATGAAGTCTGTCAGATTATCTTCAACCATATGAAGAGATGTATGATCGAGACTTTTATACTACGTCACTTTGATCAAACTTGTGAGACTATTCTCGAAATTGACTCATTCAACTACGTCAACGATGAAGTTCTCTCTTAATATAATGATGAAGAAGTACTACATTCGATTGTCTTTTATAGCAAGAACATGTCTTCTGCTGAATGCAACTACGAGATATATGATAAAGAACTTCTGATCATCATTTGAGCATTTGAACATTGATGATTCAAACTAAAACTAACTGACATTTCTATCAAGATGTTCATCAATTATCAAGCGCTTATCTTGTTGATGAAAGATAAAGAGCTGAGCAGACGTCAGATGCGCTGAATTCAGAAGCTTGCTGACTTCAACTTCAGAATAATGTATTGATCTGATAAACAGAACATCAAGATCAATGCATTAACTTGTTGAGCTGACATTGTGCTCAAAGATTCAGAAGATGAGCGCATTCGCTATTAATGAATCACTATTCTGACTTCAAATTGAATGAAAATTGCTGATTTAAAGAAGAACATCAGTGAATTAATCTATAAACAGATTCTTAAGACTAATAAGATCGACGAGAATTGTATGCTACTTCGCGAAGCAATAGCAAGAGACGAGACACAATATGAAGATATCAAATTGAAGAATTGTCGAACTCAGAATAAAATCTTGTATCATGATAATCAGCTATGAGTCTCATTCAACGAGCTTCTACAAATGAATCTGATTCGTGAGATGCACGATCAATCATCAGTTAATCATTCTGATATTCTTAGAACTGTGAAAGTCATAAAGCGAAACTACTATTGATCATTCATGCAAAAAACGATAGATCAATATATTTGAAACTGCTATATCTGTCAACGTTCAAAAACATCTAGAAATAAATCAAATGACTTGCTTCAATCTTTATTGATATCTGAACAGCGATGACAAGACATAGCAATGAACTTCATTATCAATCTATTTGATTCAAGCAAGTACAACGCTATTCTGATAATCATCTGCAGATTGTTAAAGAAAAGACATTATATTTCTTGCATCATTGATGATGAAGATATCACTGTCAAAAAGACAGCTGAAATGCTGATTCAATGAGTATATCAAACTCATGATCTATCAAGCTTCATAGTATTTGATCAAAGTTCACAATTCATCTCTATACTATGAAAGTTTCTTTGCAAATGACTGAGCATTTTCCTTCAATTGTTCATCATTTATCATTCTCAGATCAACGATCAAAGCGAACGAGTTAATCAAAACATCAAGCGATATCTTTGATTCTTCTGTTCATATATGCAGAACGACTGATTTAAGTGACTACTCATGATTGAGTTTGTTAACAATAATATCTTGTCATCAGTCATCTTCTTGATTCTCTTCTTCATGAACAAGAACTTTTATTCTCATATGAGTTTTGACTCTGACATCATCAAGTATGAAAGCACTCGCGAACGCTTGCAGATTGATCGAGTCAAGAATATATCTGAACAAATGAACAAGACATTAATCTTCGCTCGTGAAGCTCTGATCAAAACATGAGAACAAATGATGAATCAAGCTAATAAGCATAGAAAGAAAGTCAATCACAAGATTGAATCAAAGATGTTTCTGAACGAAAGAAACATTGTTACAGCGAGACTCTTCAAAAAGCTAGATGACAAGATGCTTGATTCATTCAAGATTACAGACTCTGTTGACTTCTTTTATAAATTAAAACTATCAGACACTATGCGCATACATAATGTATTTCATTCAGAACTTCTTCGTTCTGCAGTCAATGATTCTCTGTCTGATCAGAAGAATAAGCTCTTGAGACAAATAGTAGTAAACAATAAGAATGAATGAAAGATTGATGATATATTGAACTCTTGATGATATCAAAGATGACTTCAATATCAAGTTAAATGAAAGAGTTATGACAACGATCTCAACTGATATAACGCTGACGACGACGAATTTATAAACGCTCAAGAGATGATTAATGACTTTCATATTAAATATTCAAGAAAAACGCACTAAGAAATAACATTCATGCGAACATGAATAGTTAAGAAAGAAAGATAATGTTATGATTCTATTCTTCGTCTAGTCTTCGCCTGATTTCATTCTAATCAAGCCTAGTGAAAATCTGATTTAGTCATGTTGTCATCGAGACTTTGCTTCATATGTGTAAGACGTCAACCCTATCAAGTCTAGCACAGAGCTGAGAAACATACATATAAGAATCGAGTTCTTTTCTGTAGATACTTTTCTTTCTTAGCATTTATCTATTAGTTAAATGACATTCATATGACTCGCTTTATGCTGACTTCTAACAAATATGATCATTTCAGCAGATTCAACGTTCAATTTATGTCAGAATAATCATTGATTGAAAGATCATATGCTTTTCTTATCAATCAAATAATCATTGACTGAAAAATTTATAGTCTATTATCTTTTCAGAGTACTTCATCAAGTACTTTGCAATTGTCTAAATTAATATCTTGACAAGTTTTTCTATTCTGTTTCATGACTATTTGAATATCAAAGCACAGTTGATTCATTCAATTTTCAACTATAATTTGATTCTGAATAAAAATCATCTCTTCAATCGAATTTTAATTAGCTTTTGATTTAAATTTTGAATCTGAGTCAGATTCTGAGTCAAATTCTAAGTCAAATCTGAGCAAGATCTGAGTCAGATCTTGATCAGCTTTCTGATCATCTTTTTGATTAACTTTCATTGACTGCAGTTCAAATTTGTCTTTTGACAATAGCATCTGATGCTAATATAGCTTTCAATCATTGTTTGCTTCAACTGACTTAACGTCTGACATTCTAATCAGCACGTCAACTTTCAGATTCTGTTTTCTTGACTGATATATGATCTTGAAGTTATATTCAAATAACTTCTCAGCTCATTTAGCTTGTCATCTGATCAGTTCTTTGATAATCATGAAGTACTTCAAATTCAAATAATCAATGAAGATCTTGATTAAAATATTCGTACATTTTAATTCAAGACATTAATGTTTCAAACAGCAAATAATGATCAGCAGTTTCTTGTCATAAATCTTGCAGTTGCATTCTGCGAAAATCATGTTCTTGTTATAAAAGATCATTGAATGTAGAATGTCTTCATCATCATATTGAGACAATACTTCGTTGTTCACATAGTTCAAGAAATTCATTTTCAGAATAGCTTTTCTGATTGAGTTGAAATGCTTCAGAATGAGAACTGTCATCATTTATTACTTTAATTCTTCAAAGATTATTTGACAAATCTTTGTTCATTCAAAAAGATGATTTTTTGAATCAACTTTATCATGAATTGAACAATCTTTGAGAAGTTCTTTATGAATCATCGATAGAAATTGCAGAAGTCAATGAAGATTTGCACATGAATCAATGATCATGACACTTTTCAGCTTTGAATCACATCTACTTTTCAAGAGTTTATTCGCAGATCATTGATGAATATCAGTAATTTTAGAAACGAGATTTTCTGAATCTTGAATTCACACTTGTCAATGTTCATCTGTAGATCAGCTTCATGAAGCTTATCTAGCACTTCTTTCACGTGAGTTCTATGTTTTTTCAATGTCTTACTGTAGATGAGAATATCATTCAAATATGTCTGACAGAACTTATGCAGATAGTTGAATAACACATTGTTGATATAATGCTGAAAGAACGCAGATTTATTGATTAATTCAAAGAGCATTACTTTATACTTATAAACATCAAAGAAAGTAACAAAAGTAGTTAAATCTTCGCTTTCTGAACTCATGTGCAGTTTATTGAACGTGATGATAATGTTAAGTTAAATTAAATACTTACTGTCTTGAATTTGAATTAATACTTCGTTTATCAAGAGTATTGAATAACAATCTCTTTTAATCAGAGCATTCAGTTTTCAATAGTTCATGCAAAAGCAAAGACTGTCATCTTTCTTTTTGATAAATAGTATTAACGAAGCAAAAGAAGCTTTGCTGAGTATGATAAACTTTTTCTTCAAATTCTCTTCTAGATACTTTTTGATCTTCTGCAACTTGTAACTCGACATGAGATACAATCAACTTCAAGAAGATTAATTCTCATCTTTTAATTTAATCTTATGATCATATGATTAATGTAAGAGCAACTGCGTTATCTTTTCTCTATCAAAAACATTCAAAAAGTCATGATAAACTATTGAAAGTTTCTTCTTTAGTTCATTTAATGACATGACAAAGATTATTTCATTCAGTTTCGTGAAATCTTCAACTGAGCTAAGCGCTTTGTTGATTTCACTAATGATCAAAAAGAAGATCTTGATTTTCTTATTCATGACTAAAGTTCAATATGCAGCAACTTTAATCATGATGATATTGATGATCTTCTTTACTTCAGTTGACTGAAAGAGTTGAAGTTGATCAAAATTAACTTAAGTGCTTTGCTTTGCTATGAGAGCAGATTCAATGAATTAAGTATATTCAATGAATTAAGTAGATTTAATGAATTTATTCACTGATTTCTGATTCATGAATCACTTCAAAATGATCATTAATGTAACAATTGAACTCAAGTTCTTTTATTTCATTTTGCAGATTTTGCTTGACTCAAATTTGTAAAATGCTGATTAATTGCTTGCTTTTGAAATGACAGATTTTGATGTTTGAATTTTCAATAATGATATTAATCAATCATTTGCAAAATTTATTAAAATTTAATTTCTTTTCAATTAAAGATTTTCAAAGATTATCTTGTGCTGATTTAGACAAGTTATTAATAGAAGCATCATTTCATTCTTGTATTCTTGAATCATGATCAATGTATACAAAGCATGTGTAATCAACTTTCAATTAAAAGTTTCATCATATAATTAAATTAACTTTGATTTTGACAGCAATATTGACTGAATATCAAAGCGTTCACATAGCTTTGATATCAAAAATTCATTGATGAAAGTCATGTCAATGACTTTAGTATTTATCAAAGTGAGAAATCTGAATATTTTTACTAGACTATTCAAGATGATTGTCAGAACTCAGATCTATAAGAGTTAAAATTCTTCAAAGAATAAAGAATAAACATAAGAATTATTCTTCAACATTATCATCAAGCTCTCAGATGAGAATCTGAGTCTATGAGAATCAAGACTTTGAGTCTATGAGAAATTCTACTGTCAATTCTCAAAGACATTGAGTCTACAAGAATCTTTATCATTGATTCTCAGAGACTCTGAATCTACAAGAATTCAAGTCACATACAAATCTTGATGTTTCATCAATGATAGAAATTCAAGTCACATATGATCTTCAAGAAATCTCACATGAGTTGCATGTAATCTCACTGATCTCATTAATGATGCTTGAACTTAGTCTTCTGAGTATATAGAAAAGAATTCACTTCTGTATTTTGTAGTCTAGTGTTAACTTTCTATATGAATAAATATTATTAAGCTACTATCAAATTTGATTATATTATCTACATGTATATTCTTTAGTGTGACTGCGCATTTCTCAAGCTACTCACAATAATGTCAACAGTGAACAACTTGAAATCAAATGAATCATCAAACATGTTGATGAAACAAAATATGAGTATATCATTCTCAATTACTACTTTAATAAGAACAGATTGTTTTTTGAACTTGCAATAATTTTATGCACTTAAGTCATTTTAAGATAATCATATGTTTTATGTTTTGACTTCTTGCATTTGAAGCAAAGTTCTTTCTTAAACAACTCTTTCTGAATAGAATCGAGATTCAATTTTCTGAACTTCTTTCATGAAGATATTAATGACGTGAGTCAAGCAGTCAATGTGTTAAAGATAAAGCGAGCAGCTTGATTCACTAATGCTTTGACGACTGATTAAGCATTCAATTCAGTTAATTTAACATTGACTTGCATGCAGATGTTAATAAACTCATTCAAATTCATGATTCATTCATTGAGCATTGCTCACTGAAGATCTGAGCTGATCTTATGCTAAAGATCATCTAGTAAAATCTCATTATTGTATTCTAGTTCTGCGTTAAATCTTTGAAATTTCATTTAAAATTCATGAAAGAAGATCTTGTTTTAATACAACTTTAAGTACTGTTGTTGAGTCATGTGATGATGATTAAAATCATTGTACATCTTATTTATGATCAACAGTACTTCTTCAACTTCTAGAAATGAGTTCAGAAACATGTTTCTCATTCAAAGTGCAATATGTTTGATTGCAGCTTCACTTACTCAACTTTTGATGTATGCAATCTTTAACTCTTTAATAGAAAAATGATTCTTGTTTATCTTCAGCTTGTTTTGCATTCAAGACAGTCAATTGTTTACATTCTGCAACAAATCTTCAAACAATGAAGAATTCAATAACTTAATTAACTTCAAGAATTAATCTTCAGAAATTGAAGTGTTTTGTTGACTTGATGCAACTTGTAAATGATGTATAATCACATTCTTGTTTCTATTTTCTTTCTGCAGACGCGTCTGCATAATCTTCAACATAATATTTATCTCGTTGACATCTTTTAACATTTAAATCATGTCATTGTGAATCTTGATTTCAATGTCGTGCTGTTAACATATGTACTTGATAAAAACAACAATGTCATCTGCTTCATGAATGTTTATTCAAGCATTCAATTCAATGCTGATGCTGATTTTGATCATTTTGTGATTAAAAAACAATGCATTCGTGTTCTCTTCTTCTGTATTTGATGATGCATTCATGTCTTCTTCTTCTGATGCTGTTCAATTCTGTGATAAAAGTGATTTTCTTCTGACATTTTGAAGTTCATAGTGAGCAATACTGACTGATTCTGAGCTTTTAATTATTGTATGAGTAGAAAATTGCTGATCGAGATTCTGATGTTACTCTATCAAACTTTCTGAATTCAAGCAATGACTAGTACTTTATCAAACTTTCTGAGTTCAAGCATTGCTGAAATTTCTGATTTCTGATGATGAGCTCAATAAAGAGTTAATTAAGAGCAACGCGTTCATGTTCTTTAATTCTGATTCTATCGAAATTTCTGATTTCAAATCAAGATTCTTCTTTAGAAATTTCTGATTTTTATCAAGCTTTCTGAGCTTGAGTTCTGATTCTGATGTTGAAATTTCTGAATTCAACTTCTGATTTGAGTTGTGTAGCTTGTTTTTATATCATTTACACGTCGATAGCAAGATTAATGAGCTTTGAACTAATGTTATGAGTCTGCATAAAGCGAATCATATGAATGTATTCTAACTAGAAGTTTAAAGCTGAAGAAGAAAGAAGATGCAACACGTCGTGAGTTTTATTCACGAAGGCACGCTAGGCCGCTAGCGTGTCAACATCAGCCCTATACTAGTCTATGATAGTCTGACACGATCTATGTTAGG
>JAABUR0100001120.1_pt1 | contig 50336 bp, 52 predicted proteins | sample 5560091 | NCBI WGS metagenome assembly JAABUR01 (sample SAMN10711879, study PRJNA513375) | rock metagenome | isolation source: Antarctica rocks | place: Antarctica: Victoria Land, University Valley sud | reverse complement strand
AGCGTCGACCCCTGCGCCATCAACACCCAGAACCGAGCCTGCTTGTCGATCAGTTCCTTCTTCGACCACATCCACAACACCTCACATCAGTAGGGGGTGTTGCAACGACCGACTGAGCCCGCCGATCCCTTGCGCCGCACCTGGAATCGTCTGGTGAGCTGACCGGCCTCGATGATGCTGCCGCCGCTGGAGTCCTGGTGGTTCATCCGCCGCCTCCTTGGTAGTGCCGGACACCGATCCGCCAAGCGGTCATCGCAACCAGCCACGCCCAGATCGCCGCCACCGGCAGCAGCCAGGCCAGCCAGCTCGGCAACAAAGCCGGGCCGGGCAGGTCGAGGATCCGCAGCGCCGGAAGGTAGGCGCAGAACGCCACCGGGAACAGGAACCCAAAGATGATCTTGATCGGTCCTGGCCAGACCGCCGCCGGCTGGCTTGATGCGTAGCTGCCGCCGTACACGAAGGCGTTGGTGGTTTCCGGGCCGTTGATCAGGAAGAACTGGAACCCGGCTGCGGTGACGAACAGCGCAGCGTAGACCGCCACCCCGCACACCACAGCGATGACGATCATGACGACCGTCGCTGCGGTCCAGCGGACGTCGTTCGCCGACAGGGCGACGGCAACGCAGATCAGGCCGACCCCGGCTCGGGCGATCCTCCGCAGTTGGACGTCGCTGGTGATCAGCTGAGCCAGCAGCGGTTGCGGCCGCAGGTAGAACACGTCGAGGGTGCCGGCCCGCAGGTAGGTCGGCAGGCTGTCCAGATGTCCTACGCCGATCTCGGCGATCGAGAAACTCGCATTCGCCAGTCCGAACACCAGCAGCACCGCCGTGAAGTCCAGCCCGCCCAATACCTTCACGTTGTGGAACAGCACCCAGACCTCGCCCAGTTCGACGATCCCGACCAGCAGGGATGCGATCGTCTCGGTGATGAACGACGCTGGATATGCACGCTGGGCGCGGAGCCGGGAGGCGACCACCGAGCGGTAGGGAGCGAACCGGTCCGGTCGCACCATCACCGTCGGTGCAGGCCCGTGGGCGGCAGCTGCCACTTGGTCATCCACCCTGCACCTCCAGTTTGAGCCGCCCACGCTGGGTGAGCAGCCGGCCGATGGCCAGCGTGACCGCCGTCCAGAACACCTGCACTGCAACGGCTGTCAACGCAGACGATCCGGAGAGCCGACCGGAATAGATGTTGATCGGAGTCATGAATATCGACGGGAACGGTGTGCAGTTCGCCAATATTCGCAGCCAGCTTGGGAACAACGACACCGGCACGAACAGACCCGCCAGGAAGCCGGAGACGATCATGTAGAACAGCCGTGGTCCGCGGCCCTCGACGATCCAGAATCCGGCCGCGTTGATCGCGTAGCGTCCGCCGAACGAGATCACCATGCCCAGCAGCGTTGAGGCGGTGCCCAGTAGGTACGGCCAGACCGATGCAGGCATCGTCATGCCGGTCGTGAGCGCACCGATCAGCAGCATCGGCAACATTCGGGTCGGAACACCGAACAGGCTGCGCCCGAGATCCGTTGCCAGGTGGGCGGTCTGCACATCAAGCGGGCGGGCGAAGTCGACGGCTACATCGCCGGTACGTATCCGTTCACCGATGTCTGCGGAGCCGTTGAGTTGAACGACCCCGAGTAGTGCCTGTCCCAGCCACACGTAGGCGGCCATCGAGCCGAGGTCGTAGCCGGCCAATGTGCCGCCCGCTGCGGAGACTGTGGCGAACAGGATCGCGGCGCGCAGGAATCCGAAGGTGGTGTTGGCGATCAGGCCACCGACCACCGACGGCAGATATCTGGTCTGTGCCGCGAAACTGGCCCGGAGCAGCCGGAACCAAGGTCTCAGGGCTGGGGGCACAAGGGCGAAACCCTACCCGCCGGTCGTGCTAGACACCAGAGTCACGACACATCAATCGCTGTCGAGCACACCACTGCTGCGGGCCGGCCCGGAAATCAACGCGGCAGCGACACCCGGTCGACGTCGATCCGCTGCAGCAAGCCATCAGCCAGCAACGAATCCAGGCACCGCTGCCATTGCGTCCGGTCCGGCCAGAGCTGCCGCAGGGCGTCCACTGGCACCGGGTGTTCGGACTCGCGCAGCACAGCCATGATCCGGCCGCGCAGCTGCCGATCCGTACCTGCCCATGCCTGAACCCGGCGGGCGGCAGTGCCGACCGGTCGGCCCGCGGCCGTCCACCGGCAGCTCTCTAGCACCGGGCAATCGGCGCAGCGCGGCCGGGCCGCCGTGCAGACCAGCGCCCCGAACTCCATCACCGCAGCAGATAACCTCGCTGCCACCCCGGGTTCGGCCGGCAGCAACGATTCCATCAACCGGCGGTCCTCCCCAGTGGCCGGGCCCCCGTCATCGGTACCGTTGATCAAGCGGTTGAGCACGCGACGGACGTTGGTGTCGACCACGGGCACCCTGGCGCCGAAGGCGAACGCGGCCACCGCACGTGCCGTGTACTCCCCGACGCCGGGCAGCGCCAGCAACTGGGTGAGATCGGACGGGACCCGCCCACCGTGCAGGGCGGTGATCGCGGTGGCAGCGGCATGCAGCCTCAGCGCCCGGCGCGGATAGCCGAGCCTGGCCCAGGCCCTGACCGCGGCTCCGGGGCTGTCGGCCGCCAGTTGGGCAGGGGTCGGCCAGCGCCGCATCCAGCTCAAGTAGGTATCGAGCACCCTGGCGACCGGTGTCTGCTGCAGCATGATCTCGCTGACCAGCACTCCCCAAGGCCCAGCGGCCGGGTCGCGCCACGGCAGCTCCCTGCCGTTGCGTCGGAAGAAGTCCAACAGCGGGCCGGCGGGCAGCTCGACCGTGGTAAGCGGAGCCGGGGTCAGCGGAGCACTTGACGACATCGTTCAACAGTAGGAGGCGTCTCGGGGTCGGTAGGAGGCGTCAGGTTCTGGCCGACGGTTTTCGGGGCGGGGACGTTCGAGGTGATGGCAGAAGCCATGGTTGACGGCCGAGGTATCCGAGGAGGTCGTCGGACGGCGCCCGGCCGCGACCATGGGGGAGAACGGGATCCCGGAACTCCGGTCCCCGACCTGTCGGGGGAACGACATTCCTTGCTACCGGTAACAGCTCCCGCGCCAGCGGTGCCGGTAAGGGCAGACCGGTCATGGTTGCCTGCGCAACATCCCAACCGTGAACGGCCAGTTCAATCATGGCAACGCGCTCGAGATCGACACAATGAAGGGCGCGATCCCCGATGGCATAGGTCCCCGCGGACGCGGATCGCCAGCTCTCGACCAGTCCAACTGTCCGGCTGCGCACCGATTCGACCAGCACCACGTCCTCGGGTTGAACACGTTTCTCGGCAGGCGGTTCGATGGAGAGCTGCCCAGTGACAAGGATGTCGGTGAGAGCGTCAATGGAGTCGGCTAGATGGTGCAGCAACGTCCTGAGATCCCACCCGGTGCAGGGCGTCGGATTCCCTAGCTGGCCAATGTCCAGTAGATCAAGGCCGTGCAACAGGTAGTGGGCCGCGCCCGGAAGCCGCGGTCGGGACGGGGGGCTCATGAGCCCTCGACCCGGTCGTCCGGGCGTAAGCGGGCCGGGAGGCCGAACGTCGGGACCAGGGCGGCCTCGTTGAACGCGACCACTCGGGCGATGAGGCCCCCGGAGGTCTCGAGGACGTGTACTCCGTGTGCCCGGTATCCGCCGTCGGAATGCCGAGCGAAGACTCCGATCGCCGGTTGCCCGTTGCCCCAGGTCGGTAGCAGGCGCCACTGTTCCGGGTTGCGCAGCACTTGAGCCGAAAGGAAGGCGATGACCGCCTCCCGACCCCTGAACCAGGTCGGTGTCGGCGGCATCTCGAGTTCCACGTCCGCCCTCAGGAGCGCTGCCAGCCCGGCCACGTCCAGGTGGACGAACGCATCGACGTATCGGGCAAGAATCGTTTGCTGATCAGGGTCTTCGGGCTCGGTGACATCGTCAGGATCGAGCCGCCCGGCACCGACTTTGGTGCGGGCGCGCAGCAGCGCGCTGTAAACGGCCTTGGTGCTGGTGTCGAGGATCTCGGCTGTTTCTGCGGGCCGGAACTGCAGCACGTCGCAGAGAACCAGCACGGCCCGTTGGCGCGCCGGTAGCTGCTGCAGTGCGGCGATGAAGGCGAGTCTGACACCGGCCCGGTACACGGCGATGTCCGCCGGATCGCGGGGATTCACCGGCCCACCCAGGGCGGAGTCGGGTGCGGGCTGCAACCAGGCGATCTCCTCGTCCGCCGCCGGCTGCCATAGCGGCTCGGTCGACGGCGCGCCGAGGCCCGACGGCAACGGGCGCCGAGCGCGGGTTTCCAGCGCGGTGAGGCATGCCGTGGTGGCGATCCGGTAGAGCCAGGTGCGTACCGAGGAGCGACCCTCGAAACGGTCAAATCCCTTCCAGGCCCGTAGGTACGTCTCCTGCACCAGGTCCTCGGCGTCGTGTATCGAACCCAGCATGCGGTAGCAATGCGTGAGCAGCTCCCGCCGGTAGGGCTCGGTGGCCGTGTCGAATCTTCTCGGTGCGAGCGTCACGTCGATTCGACCTGTGGGGCCTGTCGCGCGTGGAACGGCCGGTTCATGTGTCGAGCTCCCGCATCCCCGCTCCGGTCAACAGATAGGAAGGCCCTGGCATTTCGGCCTGCTGTGCCAGGCCCACAATGGCTGCTGCCGCCGCTTCCGGAGTCAGGACGGGCTGGAGCCGCTCGGTGAACTCCTGCAGTGACACTCCTTCGCGGTTCGCATACCCGGCTGCGCCGCGCCGGCCGAGGTCAGTGGTCGGCGTAAGTTGCGGCAGCAGCGCAGTGAAGCTGATGTCCAGGCCGGCCCGACGGGATTCCTCCGCGGCGTAGCCGCTGATGAACCTGACGGTGGCCTTGGCCCCGGCGTAGCCGCCGCTCAACGGTGACCCCTTGATGGCCGCGCCGCTGGAGAGTACGACGACCCGACTGCCCGGCGGCAGTGGGAGCCGCAGTGCGGCGCCGATCCAGCAGAACGCCTGCTTGACGTCGACCTCCCAATTGGTGCTGAACTCCTGCCACGTCTGACGGTGCACGGGGCCCAGCGGTGGGACGGCGCCCGCGTTGAGGACCAGCAGCTGCGGCCGGTACTCGGCGAGCAGGCTGGTCGCCACTGCCTCCTCGGTTCCGTCCGCGGGGTGCGGGATGAAGCACGGACCGATCGTGCTCCCCAGATCTGTGAGTTGGTTCGCGGTCCGAGCCACCCCGACGACTCTGGCGCCGGCGGATGTCATGGCGATGGCCGTTGCGCGGCCGAAACCCCTTCCGGCACCGGTGATGACGACAGTTGACGTGCGGAGGTCCAACGGTGGCATGGTCTGACTTCCTCAAGGTGATGTGCACTGGTCACAGCGTCCCGCCGAGTGGGGAGACGGACTGCCCATGGTGTGTGAGGGCGTTCTTGGACGGAGCGAGGATTGCGGCCAGCAGGCCGGCAAGTGGTACCGCGGCAGCAACGACGATCGCCGGCCGGAAGCCGTCGATGAAGGTCGAGGCTGATGCGTAACTTCCACCCGCGGCGAACACCGCGGCGAGGATGGCAATCCCGAACACTCCACCGAGTTCCCTCAGCGCGCTGTTGGTGCCGGCGGCAACGCCGGAGTCGTCGGTAGGAACCGAGGAGACCACGGCGTTCGCCACTGTCGGGAAACACATGGCGATGCCGATGCCGGCGACGATCAACGGGCCGACGAGAGCGCCGTACCCCACCTGCGGCTGAACGACCGCGGCCAGCCAGAACAGACCCGCACTCTGCAGTAGCAGTCCGATGATCATGAACGGGCGATTGCCGAACTTGTCGGACAACGCGCCGGCCATCGGCGCGACAAGCATGGGCATGGCCATCCACACCAGGATGCGCAGCCCGGCCTGCAAAGGCGAGTACCCGAGCCCGATCTGGAACAACTGAGTGATCATGAACAGCGAGCCGAGCAGTGAGAAGAACTGGAAGAACACCACGGCGTTTGCGGTGGAGAACCCGCGGTTGCGGAAGTAGGTCAGTGGCAGCATGGGGTGGCGCGCACGTGCCTCCCACGCCAGGAAGGCGCCGAGCAGAGCGATTCCGGCCAGCAGCGACCCCAGCACCTCAGGACTGCCCCATCCGGACACTGGTGCGCGCACCGGCGCCCAGGTCAGGGCGAGCATCGCCAACGCGCCGAGCAGCAGGCCGGCGAAGTCCAGCTGTGGCCGAGGGCCGCGGCTCTCCCGCAGGAAGACCGCCGACAGGATGCTGACCATCAGGCCCACCGGAACGTTGAGCCAGAAGATCCACTGCCAGGACCAGCCTTCGACAATCGCGCCCCCGATGACCGGCCCGGCCGCCACCCCCAGACCGGAGATGCCGCCCCAGACACCGATGGCGGCCCCACGCTTCTCGGGCGGGAATGCTGCACTGATCAACGTCAGCGTCAGCGGCAGCACAACTGCTGCACCGACGCCTTGGACGACGCGCGCGATGATCAACGTTCCAGCTGTGGTGGCTGCTGCGGCTGCGACCGAGCCGAGAGTGAACAGCAGGAGGCCGACGATGTAGCTCAACCGGCGGCCGAAGCGGTCACCCAGGGCGGCGCCGGTCAGCATGAGGCAGGCAAAGACAAGGTTGTAGGCGTTGATCGTCCACTCCAGGTCAGACAGACTCGCCCGCAGCTGAACCCGCAGCGTTGGTAGCGCCGTCGCGACAACCACGACATCCAACGACGTGAGGAACACCCCGAGAGAAGCCAGGATAAGGGTCGAGGTCCGGCGGACCGGGCGATCGGTATTCGACGTCGCCACCCGGCTGTTCGCCTCATCCGATGCTGTGGTCGTCGCGCCAGTTCTCTGCATCGACATCTCTTCTCGCTTTCCGTTGCGGTCGCCTGCCGCGGGTTCCGCCGGTGGGTGGAACTCTGGCTTCATAGGGGTAGACCCGGCTGGACCGCGAACTTCTCCGATGTCCAGCGAACGAATTTCCGCGGCATTGGACCTGTACGACCGAAGGACATGGGGCAGCTTCCCAGCGCGCGGCACCGATAGGCGTCCTTCCTCGGACTGAATCTCGAAGTGCCCAACTAAGACGGTGCGCACCGCATTGGTCGTGATCGCGGCGCCGGCAAACTACGCCTATTCCGGGTGCGCCCACCCGCGACCGGCGTTGCGCCGCAGATCCATCACGCGCCGCCGATACCGTCTAGCTCGTGATGCAACCTGTTGGCCCTTTGGAACCGAGGGTGTATTGGCTCCGTCGGTCTCTAGTCATCGCCGGCGCCGTGATCGTGTTGGTGGGCTTGGTGTGGTTCGTGCTGAGTAAGGCCGGCGGCAGCGGGGGAGATCCCGCGAACGCCGCGAACTCCGTGACGACCACTGAGCACACCACCCCCGCCGGGCTCACCGGTGTGCTCGCATCACCGAGTTCGTCCGTGGCGGCAAGCTCCGGGCAGCCCTCAAATGGCGAAATCGCCAGCGGCGTCAATGGTTCCGCCGCCGGTCCGGTGACCAGCTCCGGAACGGCGGCCCGTACGTCATCGGCCGGCCGTGCCACCGGCTCGCCCCAGCGGAGCGGAACAGCCGGCAACTCCGCGGTGAAGCCGGCCGCGACGTCGAGTCCGGCGGCCCGGGCGCCGGAGCCGATCCGTACCGGCACCCCGGCACCGCAGGCGAGCAGCGCACCGAAGGCCACGTCTCAAGCGCCGAGCTCCACCACTGCATCGCCTGGGCCGAGCGGATCCACGAAGCCGAGTCACACCACGGGGCCCACTACGCCAGCGCCCACTACGCCAGCGCCCACGGTGGCGAAGACCAGTACGTCGGTGAAGCCCAGTCCATCAGCGAACCCAACGACCACTGCGCCGACCAAGCCGACGACCAAGCCGACGACCAAGCCGACAACCCCGAGCCCTCCGATGAAGCCCGTCCCGACCACCGACTCGCAGGGTCGCCTGCTCTGCGCCGATGCGTCGATCACGCTGGCCACCACCACCCGGGTGGACAGCTATCGGGTTGGCTCGCAGCCGATCCTGGGCATCATGGTGACGAACAACAGTCGCGAACCTTGCGTCCGAGACGTCTCCGGGACGCTGCAGGTGTTCACCGTGTACAACGCGCAACACCAGCGGATTTGGTCCACCGCCGACTGCTTCCCCGGAGAAGGAACCGAGACCCGGATGTTCGGCCCGGGCCAGAGCGGGCACTTCGACATCAAGTGGGCCGGGACCACCTCGCGACCCGGTTGCGCAGGGGAACGCGTTCCGGTGCCGACGGGCCGCTACACCGCCGTCGCCCAACTCGGAATCCTGAAGGCCGCGCCCGCGACGTTCACTGTCACCCAATAGCGGCGTTTGTCGGGTTCTGTGGCGGTGTCGAGGTCGTCGTTCGTGTCGAGCACGCCGGGCTCAACGGCGCTACCGGGCGACTCGGTCAGCTGAAGCGTTCGCCGATCGACGACTCGGCCAGCCGGGACAGGCCTTCCCGCACCACTCTGGCGCGGGCTTCGCCGATGCCGTCGACTTCTTGCAGGTCGGCCGCGGTCGCCGCGAGTAGGGCCTGCAGATTGCCGAAGTGGGAAATCATCCGTTCCAGCACCAGCGGAGGCAGCCTCGGGATACCGGACAGCAGGCGGTATCCCCGGCTGGGGACCTGTCCATCCAGCGATTCCCCGACGTGCCCGAGGATCCTCGCGATGGCACCGAGATCGATCAGGGCGGACCCGGCGAGTGCATCGAGTTCGGCATCGACGGCGGCGACCCTGCCGGTGTCGTCCTCCGGCAGGTAATCCCGGAGCAGCAGTTCGCCGAGGCCCTCGGTGCCGGCCAGCAGTTCGTCGAGCTGCAGGCCGAGCAGCCGGCCGTCGGTGCCGAGTTCGATCACGTTGCCGATGAGCTCGTCGGCGATCCGGCGGACCATCAGCAGCCGTTGGACAACGGTCACCGCGTCCCGCAGGGTGGCGAAGTCCTCGATCTCCAAAGCAGACAGGTTGTGGGCGACCTCATCCAACCGGGCGCGGTACCGCTGCAGCGTCGCCAGCGCCTGATTGGCGCGACCGAGAATCGTCGCCGGGTCGGAGACTTCGTGCCTGGTGGTGCCGAGGTACAGGCTGATCGTCGACATGGAATGGCTGACGGCGATGACCGATACCCCAGTCTGCACCGCGGTCCGTTCCGCGGTGCGGTGCCTGGTGCCGGACTCGACGGTCGGGATGGTGGCGTCAGGCATCAACTGCACATTCGCCCTGACGATCCGGGTGGCGTCGGCGTTGAGGACGACGGCGCCGTCCATCTTGCTGAGTTCCCGCAACCGGGTGGGCGAAAATTCGACGTCGAGCCGGAATCCGCCGTCGCAGAGGTCTTCGACGGCTGCATTGTCGCCGAGCACGATCAACGCCCCGGTGCGACCACGCAGGATCCGCTCCAGCCCGTCCCGCAACGGGGTGCCCGGTGCCAGTCTGGCGACTGCCGCGCGATGCCTGCCGACGGCCGATCGATCGTTCAACTCAGGCGTGCCTCGTTCCCGCTCCGGCGGATGACCCGCAGCCGCACCGGGCGCCGGGCTGGTCGCAGTTCAGTCTAGGTGGACGGCCCGAACCGGAGGGTGCCGTCCAGCCACCGGCTGGAGCGCATCGCAGGGAACGGCAGCGACGGCCGGCTCGACGGACCGGCCGAGCAGGCCCACAGATCCGGCCATCTCAGTTCCGCAGCCAGCGCACGACGCCATCATCGTTGCCCAGCGCACGGAACGCAGATCCCAGATCCCGTACCTCGTCCACCCGCATTCCTTTCGGCACCGACAGTTCGCATGCGGCCGGTACCACGGCGTGTTCGAAGCCCAGCCGGGCGGCTTCGGCCAGCCGCCGGGACAGCGCCGGCACGGCGCGCACGTCCGCGGACAGGCCGATCTCTCCGACGAACACCGACCTGGGCGGCAGCAGGATGTCCCGGACGCTCGACCAGACCGCCATCGCCACCGCGAGGTCGGCGGCCGGCTCGGTGACCTTCGCGCCGCCGGTGGTGGTGGCGATGACCTCCTTGCCGGCCAGCGCGACGCCGGCGTACCGCTGCAGCACGGCGAGCACGATCGTCACCCGGTTGGGGTCGAGCCCGGACACCGTGCGCCGGGCTCCGCCGGCGGAATCCGATGGCTGGCCGACGAGTGCCTGGATCTCTACCGGCAGCGCCCTTCTGCCCTGCATGGTGAGGGTGACCGCGGTACCGGGCACCAGCGGCCTCGCCCTGGTGAGGAACACTTCGGAGGGGTCCGCCAGGCTTTCGATCCCGCCGGCCGTCATCCGGAAGCATCCGACCTCGTCGGATGCGCCGAATCGGTTCTTGACCCCCCGGATCAGCCGCACCGACGTATGCCGGTCGCCTTCGAATTGCAGCACCACGTCGACCAGGTGCTCCAGGGTGCGGGGGCCGGCGATCGCACCATCCTTGGTGACGTGCCCGACCAGTACGCAGGCGATCCCACGTTCCCTGGCCGCCGTCGTCAGCGCGGCGGCAACCGCCCTGACCTGCGTCACCCCGCCGGCGCTGCCGTCGACCGCGGCGGCCGCCAGGGTCTGCACAGAGTCGACGATCAGCAGCTGCGGAGCAACCTGATCCAGATGCCCGAGCAGTGCAGACAGCTCGGTCTCGGCGGCGAGGAACACCTGTGGGTGCACCGCCCCCATCCGTTCGGCGCGCAGCCGCACCTGCGATGCGGACTCCTCCCCGGTGACGATCAGCACGGCTCCCTGACCCGACGCCGCCCAGGCCTGCGCAGCCGACAGCAACAACGTGGACTTGCCGACTCCTGGTTCGCCGGCCAACAGCACGACGCTGCCCGGAACCAGGCCACCGCCGAGAACCCGGTCGAGTTCGGGAACACCGCTGGGCCGGGCGACTGCGGTGGCCGGGTCGATCTCCAGCATCGGCCGTGCGGGTGTGCCGACCGGCCCGGCGGAGACCTTGCGCAGCACTGCCCGTCCGGAACCCGCCTCGGCCAGCGAACCCCACGCCTGGCACTCGGGACAGCGGCCCACCCATTTGGTCGCGCTGTGCCCGCACTCCGCGCACACGTACGCCTGCCGGGGTTTGCCGGCTCTGCCGGCGGAGGCGCCGATCGAGCGGGAACCGCTGAGTGTCGTCATGATCCCGGACGCTACGGGACGGCACCGACATCGACGGGTCGGGCGCGCAGGGTACGGCCGTTCGAAACAATCCGAGCTACCTGCGGCGCTGGTGGCCGCCGGTCAGGCGTTGCAGGCGGCGCCGTTGGCAGCGGAAGGACCTGCGGAGCCGGATCCCGCGGGCTCCGAATGCTCGCCGGCCGCCGAGCCCTCGGCCGGGTGCGCTCCGGTCTCCCACAACGGTGTCGGCTCGGCGGGCTGGATCTCGATGGTGGTCCGGGTCCCGGTACGCGTCACCGGCGTCTGGATCGTGACGTTCAGCGTCACCTGGCCGGCCCTCTCGAAGGAGAAGGTCAGCGGGATCGACTGTCCGTAGCACAGCGCCCTCTTCAGCCCGGTGAGCCTGACGGACTGCGCACTTTCGCCGGTGAGCTGGATGAGCGATCGAGGCGGGACAACGATCTTGCCGGACGACAGCCGCGCCGCACCCGCCGGCGTGCTGACGCCGGTCAAAGCGTCCGGGTTGATCCCGTCGTTGGACAGCACCGCCAGCACCGGGATCTCGGCGCCGGGCGGGTAGTTGGCCGCCGGAGGCGTTGCCAGCAGCACGTTGCGCACTCCGACGGTGCCGACGGTGGCATTGCCGCCGTCGATGGCCGCCACCTGCTGAGCGGTCTGCGAGATCTGGCCGGCGGCGCACCCCGACAGCAGCAGCGCGGCAGCAAGGCCGGCAGCCGAGACCGTGGCGGCAGATCGCCGATGGCGGGCTCCGAGACCAGGCTGACGGGCGCTGCGACACATGGCGACCAACCCCTTCGGTCGAACGGTGCGGGTGACGAATGAAGATTAGCCGCAGCCGGTCCAGCGATGCGCGTCGGGCACGCACGGGCCGGCCCGCTGGACGCCCGAGAGCGACCCGGCGAACCGGCTCAGGACCGCAGGGGAGTCGCCGAAAGCACGGACAGGGCCGATTTGTCAACCCCGGCTATGGGTCCTGACCTGCGACAACGGCTGGAGTGACGGCCGAGGGCGTGGTAAGGTGGGACTAGCGAAAGGGGATCAACACCCATGGTTTTCAAGGTCGGCGAGACTGTCGTCTATCCGCATCACGGGGCCGCTCTGATTCAGGCCACCGAAATCCGGGTGGTCAAGGGCGAAGAGAAGTTGTATCTGGTCCTCAAGGTCGCCCAGGGCGATCTCACCGTCAAGGTACCGGCGGAGAACGCCGAGATCGTCGGTGTCAGGGACGTGGTCGACCAAACCGGGCTCAACAAGGTGTTCGAGGTGCTGCGGGCGCCGCACACCGAGGAGCCGACCAACTGGTCGCGGCGGTACAAGGCGAACCTGGAGAAGCTGGCTTCCGGCGATGTCAACAAGGTCGCCGAAGTGGTGCGGGATCTCTGGCGCCGCGACCGGGAACGTGGGCTGTCGGCCGGCGAGAAGCGGATGCTGGCCAAGGCGCGCCAGATCCTGGTCTCAGAGCTGGCACTGGCCGAGCACACGGACGAGGACAAGGCCGAGGTCATCCTCGACGACGTTCTCGCGTCCTGATCGCCATCCGGCCCGAACACGCTCGCTGCTGACGCTCCGCCGACATGACGGTCGTCGCACTGATTCCGGCAGCCGGCCGTGGTGAACGGCTGGGCTTCGGTTTCCCCAAGGCCTTCGTCGAGGTCGACGGCCGTCCGCTGCTGCTGCACGCCGTCAACGCACTGCTCGCCGGCGGCGTCGACCGGGTGGTGGTGGCGGTTCCCGAATTCGAACTCGACCGGGCCGCCAACCTGCTCGGGCCGGACGCCGTCGTGGTGGCCGGCGGCGCAGATCGCACCGCTTCGGTGGCCGCCGCGCTGAAGGCTGCAGAGCAGCAGTGCGACGTCATCCTGGTGCACGACGCCGCCCGTGCCTTCGTGCCACCGGCGATGGTTCGGCGGGTGATCGATGCCGTGCTGGCCGGCTCTCGCGCCGTCGTTCCGGTGCTGCCGGTGACCGACACCGTGCGTGGCGTTGCGCTCGAACCCGCCGTCCCAACGTCCCCGGCATCGGAGCGGGCGATGTCAGAGATCGCCGAGCACAGCACCGGCGTCGTCGATCGCGAGCTGCTGCGAGTCGTCCAGACCCCGCAGGGATTCGAACCCGGCCTGCTCCGCGAGGCCTATCGGTACGCCGCCGAACATTCCCGATCCAGCACCGACGACGCTGCGCTGGCCGAGAATCTGGGCGTCACCGTCGATTTCGTCGCCGGCGACCGGGAGGCGGGCAAGATCACCACCGCGGCGGACCTGTCCGCGATACGGGCCGGCCGGCAGACCGGCTACGGCCTGCGAGTGGGAATCGGCGTCGATGTACATCCGGTCGAAGCCGGACGTCCCTGTTGGTTGGCGGGGCTGCTGTTCCCGGATGAGGACGGCTGCGCCGGACACTCGGATGGTGACGTCGTGGCCCACGCACTCTGCAATGCGCTGCTGTCCGCTGCCGATCTGGGCGATCTGGGTGCGATATTCGGCACCGAGGATCCGCAGTGGTCGGGTGCCTCGGGGATCTCACTGCTCGCCGAGGCGGCGCGTCAGGTGAAGCAGGCCGGGTACGGCGTCGTCAATGCGGCCGTTCAGGTGATCGCCAACACCCCTCGTCTGGCTGCCAGAAGGGTGCAGGCGCAGGCGGTCCTGACCACCGCCGTCGGCGCACCGGTGTCGGTAGCGGCCGCCACCACCGACGGGCTCGGCCTCACCGGCCGCGGCGAGGGACGGGCAGCACAGGCCACCGCACTGTTGATCCGCGACGGTGCGTAGGCCGGTCAGCCTGCCGGTAGGTCGTCCTCGACGTAGCGCGGCCTGGCGATGATCAGACCGACCGTGAGATGCACCGCCAGCAGGCAGCAGAGCATGATCAGCGGCCAGGTCCACCCCCGGGTCCAGTCGTGGATCAGGCCGAACAGGATGGGCCCGGCGGAGGCCAGCAGGTACCCGACGGACTGGGCGAACGCGGACAGCGCGATGGTGCCCCCCGGAGTGCGGGCCCTGATGGCGATCAGGGTGAGGGCGGTGGGGAAGGCTCCGCCGCCCAGGCCCAGCAGCAACGACCAGAGGAGGGTGGCACCTCCCGGTGCGGTCAGCAGTCCCAGGTAGCCGGCCAGGTAGCAGCCCATCATCGCGACGATCAACCCGCGCGGGCTCCGCAGCCGGCCCAGCAGCCACGGCACGATCGCCGCGATCGGAATGCCGACGCCTGCGATGACGAACACTTGGAATGCGCCGGCCTGATCGGTGAGGCCGGCATCGACCAGAATCTCCGGCAGCCAGCCGAACAGCACGTAGGCCTGCAGCGACTGCAGCCCGAAGTAGCCGGCCATCGCCCAGGCGACAGTCGATCGGCGCAGCGTCGACACCGGGATTCTCACCGGACCGGCAGGTTGCAAAGACGGGCGCCCGACCGCCAGGGCCATCGCGATCCAGGGGACCAGCGCGACAGCGGCGAGCGCTGCCCACATCCCTATGCCCAGCCGCCAATCGCCGCCGAACGCATCCTGCAGCGGAAGCGTTATCGCAGCGCCGATGGCCCCACCCGCGGTGAGCAGCGTCGTGTAGACCGCGGTCACCGCCGTCACCGCGCCGGGGAAGTGCAGCCGGACCAGCCCCGGCAGCAGCACATTTCCGATGGCGATGCCCGCCAGCGTCAGTACCGAGCCGAGAAAGAGCATCGGGACTCCGGGCAGCAGCGAGCGGAACAGCTGGCCGACGATCAGCAACAGCACTGCCAGCAGCACGGTCCGGTGCGACCCGATCCTGGCCGCCAGAGCGGGCGCGCCGATGCCGAGCAGCGCGAACGACAGGGTGGGCAGCGCCAGCAGCAGACCGGCTGTGCCACCGGACATCCCGGTGGCATCGCGGAGCTCGGGGATCACCGCGCCGAGCGCGTTGACCGCCGGCCGCAGATTGACCGCCAGGGTCAGCACCGCAACCATCACCAGCGGCCTGGACAAACGGGTGAAGACGCTGGACGCCTGCTGATCGGCAACGGAACGGGCGGCGGGCTGCGTCACCGACCCAGCGTAGGGGCCGGGCTCGCGTGCGATCCTTGCGGTCATGACTGCCACCACCATCGCGATCCTCGGAGCCGGCAAGATCGGCGAGGCGTTGTTGTCCGGGGTCCTCTCCGCCGGCCGCCCGGCCGAATCGCTGATGTTCACCGAGCGGTACGACGCCCGCAGCACCGAACTCACCGAGCGGTATGGAGTGCGCTCCGCCACCACCGCGCAGGCAGCCGCGCAGGCCGACGTCCTGGTGGTGGCTGTCAAGCCGCAGGACATCGAACCGCTGCTGGCGGACCTGGCCGGGGCCATCACCCCCGGGACCCTGGTGGTGTCGCTGGCCGCCGGCCTGCCGACCGCGTTGTACGAGCGGCACCTGCCCGATGGCACCCCTGTGGTCAGGGTGATGCCGAATACCGCGCTGCTGGTCGGAGAGGCCATGTCGGCAATCTCGCCGGGCAGGCATGCGACCGATGTGCACCTCGAGATGGTCGAGGCGCTGCTGAACTCGGTGGGCAAGGTGGTTCGGGTACCCGAGTCACAACAGGACGCGGTGACGGCGCTGTCCGGATCCGGTCCCGCCTACTTCTTCTTCCTGGTCGAGGCGATGATCGACGCCGGGATCCTGCTCGGTCTGCCGCGGGCGGTGTCGACGGACCTGATCATCCAGTCCGCGTTCGGAGCCGCGACCATGCTCCGGGACTCCGGCGAGCATCCGGTGGCGCTGCGAGAAGCGGTCACCTCCCCGGGAGGAACGACCATCGCGGCGATCCGCGAACTGGAGAACCACGGGGTGCGGGCTGCGCTGCTGTCGGCCATCGAGGCGGCTGCGCTACGGTCCGCAGCGCTGGGCGCGGCCCATCAGTGAACTCGCTGCAGGTTGCCTGCCGCCGCCGGACAGACCCGAGTGCCGGGCTGAAATCACCTGTTCGAGGCAGATTCGGCCACTTTGGCGCGACACGCCGACACCACCTGCCAGGAAGATTGCGCTGAATGATATATAGCTTCCTGTCGCTTCCGCACCACTAGTACCGCTACAGTTCATCCAGCACGAGCGCGACTGTGTCTGCCGGTGGGGAAGCCGGCGGCGTGATGCGTGCCGGAAGACGGTGCACACCCCATGGCTCCAGAGCCGAAAGAGCCCGCCGGCGTCCCCCAGGACGCTGCGCTGGCCGAGATGCGCTTTCTCACTGTGGCCGAGGTGGCCAGCCTCATGCGTGTCTCGCGGATGACGGTGTACCGCCTTGTCCACGGGGGTGAGCTACCTGCCGTCCGGGTGGGGCGGTCCTTCCGCGTCCACGAGCGAGCGGTCCACGACTACCTGCAGACTGCGTTCAACGACGTCGGCTGACGCTCTCTCGATGTCTCTGCCGGATCCGGCGGGGCGCGAAGGCCAGAACGGGTGCGCCCGGTCGCGTCCAGATGCACCCGCAACCCGGCATTGGGTGCTGCCCGCGGCCGGTAGACTTCGGTCAGGCTCCAGGCCGCCGGCCTGACATGCATGCTGGCACCACAGGTGCGCTCAGCGTGCGGCATATTCGTCTAGAGGTTGGGAACACATGGGTTCTGTCATCAAGAAGCGTCGTAAGCGGATGGCCAAGAAGAAGCACCGCAAATTGCTGCGCAAGACGCGGGTGGCTCGTCGTAAGGCCGGCAAGTAACCGCTGCTCGCTCTTGATCGTGGCACTGACCGGGTGCCGAGCACAGCATCGATTTCGACCGAACCCCGGTGCCCATCAGGACACCGGGGTTCGTCGCGTCCGCGGCTGATGCCTCGGTCTCTGATGCGTGCCGACCGGCCAGTCGGCCCTGGCGCTCGACTACGGCCCAGGTTGGGCGGCTGGACGCGGTGTTCGGTGTTGGGTGGGGTTGTTACTGCCCGGGTTGGGCGGCTGGACGCGGTGTTCGGTGTTGGGTGGGGTTGTTACTGCCCGGGTTGGGCGGCTGGACGCGGTGTTCGGTGTTGGGTGGGGTCGTTACTGCCCGGGTTGGGCGGCTGGACGCGGTGTGCGGTGTTGGGTGGGGTCGTTACTGCCCGGGTTGGGCGGCTGGACGCGGTGTTCGGTGTTGGGTGGGGTCGTTACTGCCCGGGTTGGGCGGCTGGACGCGGTGTTCGGTGTTGGGTGGGGTCGTTACCGCCCGGGTTGGGCGCTTCGACTCGGTAACCCGGCCTCCGGAGTTACATCATTGCCCGAGTCGGGCTGTGCAGGCAGTGCCAGATGGACGGCAGCCTCGTTTGCCCGCGGACCACATCTGTTGCCGATCTTCGGCAATCCGCCGACTTATCGGGAACCGCCGGCCGGATGGTCCGTCGCCGCACCTTCACCCGACAGCATCCGGCAGGCACACTGGGGGTTCGCATCGCTGAGACCCGCGACGGGAGGGTGGCGTTGCCCGCTTCCACGATCTTGGTCACCGGGGTCACCCGGTTCCTCGGTTCGTCACTGGCCGGTCGGCTGGCTGCCCTGCCGCATGTCAGCAAGGTGATCGGAGTCGATGCCGCGCTCCCGGACGCCGACTCCCGCAAGCGGATGGGCGCCGCCGAGTTCGTCAGGGTCGATATCCGCGGTCCGCTCATCTCCCGGCTGATCGGCGGCTCAGATATCGACACCGTGGTGCACGCCTCCGCCTCCGCCAGCCCATCCAGTCCAGCGTCCAGGACGATGGTCAAGGAGATGAACGTCCTTGGCACGATGCAGTTGCTGGCCGCCTGCCAGCGCGCCACGCACGTCAAGCGCCTGGTGGTCCGCTCGACCGCCGCGGTGTACGGAGGGTCACCACGCGACCCTGCCGTGTTCACGGAGGACACCGAGCCACTCGCCGTGCCGACGTCCGGCCCGGCCCGGGACGCCGTCGACATGGAGGGGTACCTGCGCGGATTCATCCGGCGCCGTCCGGACGTCGCGGTCGCGGCGCCCCGGTTCGCCGAGATCATCGGGCCGACTGTCCGGACACCGCTGACCCGGTACTTCTCACTCTCGCCGCTGGTGCCGGTGCTGATCGGCCGGGACGCCAGGCTGCAATTGGTCCATGAGCAGGACGCCGTCGACCTGATGATGCATCTGGTGCTGGGCGACTACGCCGGCTTCGTCAACGTGGCCGGCAGCGGAACGATGACCGTCACCCAGGCGATCCATCGGGCCGGCCGGCTACCGCTGCCGATGCCGCCGGGCAGTCTCGGTCTGCTCGGCAGGTCATTGCGCGGCCTGCGGCTGGGCGGGTTCTCGCCGGAACAGGTGACGCTGCTCGCCCGTGGCCGGACGCTGGACACCAGCAGGCTGCGGGACGACGTCGGGTACGTCCTCCGCTTCTCCACCGAGGAGGCCTTCGCGGACTTCGCGGCAGGCCTGACTCCGGTGATCGACGCGGCACTGCTCGGCGGCGTCGAGCAACTGGCGCGCAAGTTTCTCGGGGTACCAGCGGCCGCTGCACCACCGGCGGATGCGCCTCCGCGGGCAGATCCGGCTCGCCGTCACCGGGCAGGACGGCCGCACCTGGTGAGCATCGACGGCGAACGGAGGATCCGATGACGCGGAACGACCGAGAGCCGGAACCGCCAGTCGGATCCGGCCCAGCATCCGGAGAGCCCGGCAACGAGGCAGGGTCGACCGATGCCGCTACCGGAAACTGGCAGCAGCAACTGGCCGGGACGCTGGCGTTCCTGCGCCGCAGGCTCACCGGCGACTACTCCATCGACGAGTTCGGCTATGACGCGGACTTCCACCGTTCGGTGATACTGCCCCCGTTGCGCCTGCTGTACGAGCGATGGTTCCGGGTCGACACCCAGGGCGTGCAGCACATCCCGGACACCGGCGGGGCACTGATCGTCGCCAATCACTCCGGAACCATTCCGATGGATGCGGCGATGTTGACCGTCGCCACCCACGATCACCATCCGCGGCATCGCACGTTGCGGACACTGGCGGCGAACCTGGTGTTCGACACCCCGGTGCTCGGCCCGTTGACCCGCAAGTCCGGCGGCACCCTGGCCTGCAATCCGGACGCCGAACGACTGCTGGGCTCCGGCGAGCTGGTGTCCGTCTTCCCGGAAGGCTTCAAGGGCGTCGGCAAGCCGTTCCGGCAGCGGTACCGGCTGCAGCGGTTCGGTCGCGGGGGATTCGTCGCGGCGGCATTGAAGATGAGGACGCCGATCATTCCCTGCTCGATCGTCGGCGCCGAAGAGATCTATCCGATGATCGGCAACATCCCGCAGTTGGCGCGGGCGCTCGGCTTTCCCTACTTTCCGGTGACACCGACATTTCCATTGCTCGGCCCACTGGGCGCGGTGCCACTGCCCTCCAAGTGGCTGATCGAGTTCGGCGAACCGATCCCCACCGACGAGTTCCCCGAAGGGGCAGCCGAGGATCCGATGGTGGTGTTCAACCTGACGGACCGAGTGCGGGAAATCATCCAGCAATCGCTCTACCGCCTGCTGCTGCAGCGCGGGCATCCGTTCCTCGGCTGAATCCCGCCTGCCGGCACCCGCCTGGGGGACACCTGCGCCGGAAACGGATCGACGCTCGCCGGCCGAGCATCAGGTCCCGGGCCAGCCACTCGTGCCCGAGTCTGGCCAGACGGCCAGGGCTCACAGGCCAGAGTCCGACCGATTGTCAAACGCTAGACGGATGCCGACTGGTGCGGAGCCGCGTGCAACCGATCCGGCGGGCCCCGCCGTCTACTCGGGGCGACCCGTAGGAGCGGGCAAGAATACCCGAATGGGTAGCAGGGCCAAGCTATACCGAGGACAGTGCGCAGTACACAAGCGACTTTGCTGCCGAAATAAGAAGAGGTGGGTACGCGTCATGCGAACGCGAAGTGTTTTGCTTGGCTCGGTGTTGTTGACCGCCACGCTCGCATCTGTCGACGCCTGTGCGGCTGCACAAGCGCCAGGGGCAATCCAGGGCAGTTCGAGCGATGGTGGGGCCAGCACTACTAGGGGCGCGGGCATGCACGAGTTTCCAACCGCTGATTATCGCGGTCCCATTACTCAACCTGCCTACTTGCAACAGGCAGGTATCGAGATGACCGTCCCGACGGGCGAGCCAGCGGTAACGTGGAAGCAGGCGTATGAGAACTGTCAGACTGGGGACGCTGTCTGTGACGTCACCGCGACACCCATCGTCACCCTTGCTACCGTCACGACCAAGGATGCTGGTGAAGCGGGCGAAGGTGGCAAAATAGTTCCTCTCATGGACAGGACTCTCGCATACGTCATCACCCAAGAGGGAGTCGGATGCTCGCCGGTGGGCCCACCGGCGGAAGCCCCAAGTAGGACAATTCCGGTTGGGCCACCGCCTGGATCGTCAACTGAGACAAGAACGGCGGGGCGAAGGCCGGGACCTGGAGATCAAGCGCTCTCCAGTGGGTTTGTCTCCTGCACAGTCATCAATTTCGTGGACGCAGCGACCGGAATGGTGCTCTACTCAGTTCAAGGTCCAAATCTCTAGCAGTCGTCGATGAAATCCTTTGTGCTTGGCTGTCGACTCGGGGAGGAGGTATTCCTACTCATTGGCGGGCCACCGGGAAGCGCATGACGTTGCGGAGCTGGCCGGGGGTTTCGACCGCTCGGTGGTGATACTTCCCGCGGACATACGCTATGGACGCGACGCCGTCGAGTCCGTCGAGTACGGCCATGCAAGCGAGCGCTGTCCCAGTACGCCCACGACCGCCACCACAGGCCACCTCCACTCGTTCAGTGGCAGCGCGCTCCCACACATCGCGGATGGCGGCTGATGCCGCAGACGGGTCGCGTGGTGGACGGAAGTCAGGCCAAGGTATCCATTGCGACGGCCAGCAGGTCGGGACCGGCCGATGGCCAAGCAAGTACAACCCGAACTCCGGATCAGACTCCGTAGGGGTCCTGCTGCGCAATGCTCGTCCTCGCACGAACCGGCCAGAGGGCAACTCGAGAAGTCCGCGCGTCGATCGGTCCCAGTGGCCCACGACCTTGACGATAACCCACGGCCCCTGAACCAGGTGGAGGTCGTCTCAAGCGCCGGGCAACCGGGATTCGCGTCAGGTCGCGGGTCGTCTGGCTTCGAAGACGAGCACCCTGCTGGCGGGCTGTACGGGAGCACGGTGCCAGTCTCCCCACACGGCATCGACGATGAGCCCGGACTGGCGAAGGTCGTCTGCGATCTGGTCCTGACTGCGGAACGCGAGGGTGTCGGTGAGCTCCAGGTGCTCACCGGTCGACTCGAAAATGTTGTGTCCCACCACAGTCACCTCACCATCCCCGACGCGGGTCACCTCCAGCCACTCCGTCAACGGTCCCACCGCCGTGGCGCGGGTACCTCGGGTGTCTTCTTCGGTCCACTCCTCCCAGGCCCTGGCGGCCGGATTGCGGGATTCGAAGGCGACCGTTCCGTCAGATCGCAGCGCGTCGCGGACGTCGCGGAGCGTCCGATGCCACTGCTCACCGAGGATGTGCTGCGCGACGTTGCCGCTCATGATCACCAGGTCAGCGAGGACCTCACCGATGGCGCGAGAGTCACCCATGCGCCAGGTCACGCGATCCGCCCCGGCACGGGAACGGGCATATCCGATCATCGTCTCCGACGGATCGATCCCCAGAACCGTCCTGCCCGGGCGAGCCATGCTCACCGTCAGCAGACCGGTACCGCAACCCAGATCCACAATCGCGCGCGTTCGGCGTTCGTCAGCAAGGGCGCGGAAGTATTCGTGGTCGGACCCGCCCGGATTGTCCTGGTCGTACAGCCCGACGAGGCGAGGATCGCCAAACGGGTCATCGGCGGGATCAGTGGTACCCACCGGCCGCACCCTACGGGCCGGCCAGTGAGCGAGCTTGGTAATTCTTCCGTCGTTATTCTCCTGTCGCGCATGAACGCGCGGCTGCGGACGGCCGACGTGAGGTGGTGGAGCGATCACACCATCCGCAAAGAGGGTGGGTTCCTGCCGGGAGTGAAACACACCGCCGACACCGGAATCGACTACCGGGGCGGCCGACATCGGGCCGAACTCAGTGCACAGCGACCGCTCCGGCGCTTGGCTGATCCGCACCGACGGCGCAAACCCTGGTGGCCGGATCGGCTGGCCCACCCGACGACGGATCAGCCGAGCGCCAGGACGGCGTAGGCGGCGAGCCAGTGTTCGGCCATCCAATCGCCGCCCACCACCGCCGGGAGCGCGGCATCCAGATGAGCCTGTCTGGCAGCTGCTCCAGCGTCGCCCAAAACGGGCGCCAGCACACCGAAGGCGTGCGCCCGGTACAAATTCAACCCGTGCAGGTGGGTGATCAGACCGTCGGCGGAGTCGGACACGGTGGCGGGGGTGTACAGCGCGGATGGATCCGGCAGGAAGCGGGCGAACCAGTCGGCGAACTCGTCGGGCGACACGATCTTCGCCATCAGCTCCGCTTCGGTGAGCGCGCCGGACAGGAAGTCGGCACCACCCGGCTCGTAGATCACCGGGTAGTCGGTGTCGGCGGCGAACCAGCGCCGCCCGGCCGCGGTGATCGCTTGCAGCAGAAGGGGCTTTCCGTCATCGGCAAGCTGCCGGGCGTACCGCAGCGACCTCGTCAGGGCGAAGGCCGTGTTCATGTGGCCCCCGTCCCGGGTGGGATAGCTCGCCTTCTCGAGCCATGCCGTGCTGAGTTCGGCGAGCCGCTCCGCGAGCGGGTTGACGGCCCGCTGCCAGCCGCCCACCCGCTCGGCCTGTTCGCCGCCGGTCGCCTGTGGGTCCGCGGTCGCCCAGTCCCGTAGCTCCGCAGCCAGTGCCAGCACCCAACCCCAGCCGTATGGCCGTTCCCACACCCGACCACCGGCGAAATACTCCGTCTCCACGGCCAGGTTGTCGGCCGTCAGATGCCGGTCGAGCACCGCTACCACCGGCGCGGTGTCGAACGAGTCCGGAGTCAATCGCAGCATCCTCACCAGCGCCCAGTGCATCTCGACCGCCGAATGCCAGTCGAAGCAACCGTAGAAAGCGGGGTGCGCTTCGTGTGGAAGCGGAGTGTCGTCAGGCCCAGACATGATGTGCCGCATCGAATTCGGGTACTCCTGCTGCACCGCGGAGCTGATGGAGTGTGCGTAGGTCTGCGCGAGGGCGGCGAGCTGCTTGTGCATCGGTCGATCCCGTTCTTCTGCCGGATCGGCGGGTGGCAGTCGACCAAAATAGCATCCGGCCGGTGCGGGCGGAGAGTTCGTCAGCCCATTCGTCGTCGGACCGCCAGGCCGCCGAAGACGGCACCGGCCAGCGCACCGGCGCCCAGCACCGACGGCACCCCGATCCTGGCGGCCTTGCGGGCGGTGCGGAAGTCCCGGATCTGCCAGCCGCGACGGCGGGCGATGTCGCGAAGGGCGCCGTCCGGATTCACCGCCACGGCGGTCCCCACCGCGCTGAGCATCGGGACGTCGTTGGCCGAGTCGGAATAGGCGGTGCACCGGCGCAGGTCGAGTCCCTCGCTGGCGGCCAGCGCCCGGACCGCGGACGCCTTGGCCGGCCCGTGCAGCAGTTCACCGACCAGCCGGCCGGTGTAGACACCGTTCTCGGTCTCGGCGACGGTCCCCAGCGCACCGGTGAACCCGAGACGGCGGGCGATCAGCTGGGCCAGCTCGGCGGGGGTGGCCGTCACCAGCCACACCCGCTGGCCGGCATCGAGGTGACGACGGGCGAGCTCCAGGGTTCCGGGGTAGATCTTGTCGGCCATCGACTCGTCGTAGATCTCTTCACCCAACGCGATGATGTCCTCTGTCCGGCGGCCCGCGACGAACGACAACGCCTCCTGCCTGGACTGGTTCACATGGTCGATGTCTTCCGAGCCGATCAACCGGAACCTGAGTTGTCGCACGGCGAACCGCACCAGGTCGCCGGTGTCGAAGAACTTGCGGGCCGCGAGCCCCCGGACGAAGTGATAGGTCGACGCACCCTGCATGATCGTGTTGTCGACATCGAAGAACGCGGCGGCTGTGAGGTCGGTACCCGGCGCCAGCGGTTCGGTGTGTGCAGCCTGGAACGCGGCCTCCGCCGACGCCTCTCCGGCGATCTGGGCGCGTTCGGCCCGTTCGCGCGGTGACCCCCTGCCCAGCCGCACTCTCCGCACCTCCGCACAGTTGCTCCGGTCAGATCCTCAGGGTAGCGATCGCCGCGTCGCCGCCGTGCTGCAACGCCGCACCCGCCGGGCACCCCGGCGATAGGCTCGGGCTCGAGGCAGCAGCATCGACGTCTGCTGGCCAGAGATCTGTCAGGCACCCGGAGGGCAGGCGCCGATGACCACACCAGGTGGCAACCTCGCCGATCTGGTGCGGCAGGCCGCCGCTCGCTCCGCCCAGCGGCCGGCGCTGATCGGTGACGGCCCTCCCCGCAGCTGGGCCCAGTTGGACAGCGCGGCTGACACCGGAGCTGCCGATTTGTTGGAGTCGGGCGCGAGGGCCGGTGATCGGGTGTTGCTCGCCCTGCCGTCGTCCGCTGACCTGGCGGTGGCGCTCATCGCGGTGGCCAGAGCCGGACTGGTCGCCGTGCCGGTGGATCCGACGCGCGCCGAACTCGGCCGGGTTGCCGACCGGGTGCGGGCCAGGACGAGCATCTCCGGTCAGCCGGTCCGGGGTCTGCAAGCCGGATTCGGACCAGCCGAACTCGCCGGTTGGTGGTCGGGCCGGCGTGCTGAGGTGGATCCGGTCGGTGGCGGCGAAGATCTTGCGTTGCTGGCCAGGGCGTCCCGCAGTGATCGGGCCGTGATGATCCCGCATCGGGCGGTACTGGCCGCCGTCGCCGCGGTGGTGTCCACGCAGGGTCTTCGCCTGCGCGCAGACGACCGCGTCCTGCTGGCCTTGCCGCTGCACCACCTCGCGGGCTTCGTCACTGCCTTCCTCCCGCTGGCCACGATCGGCGCCGCAGCCGTCCTGCCAGGATCGACGCTCGGCACCGACGGTGTCGCTGCCGACGGTGCGTCGCTGTTACGGGCGATCCGCGAGCACCGGGTGACGATTCTTCCCGGCTCGCCGAGCATCTATCGCCAGTTGCTGCGCGCCGACGGTGCCGAGCGGGCGATGGCCAGTGTCCGGCTGATGACCTCGGGCGCGGCGCCGCTGCTGGCGGAGGAGTTCGCCGCCGCCAGGTCGATCACCGGTCAGAGCGTCTGGGAGGGTTACGGGATCTCTGAGTCCACGTCGGTGATCGCCACTTCGTTGATGACGTCACGGGCGCGTCCGGGATCGGTCGGCCTACCCGTCGCCGGCCTTCAGCTGCGCATCATCCCCGACGGTGCCGACGGTGCCGCCAGCGACGATGTCCGAGATGGCTACCCCGACGACCCGCGTCCCGAGGGCGGCACCCGCGGCGACGCCGGCCCCGATGCGGCATCCGGCGCTCAGGACAGCGGGAGCGCGGATCCCGCGGTGGATTCAGTCGTCCCGGCTCCCGGGGTTGAGGGAACCGCCGCGGCGGGCCGACCGGAACCTCCGGAGGGGGATCGGCCGGCGGGCCGAGCCGGATCCCCGCGCCCGGTCGTGGACAGCCTGGCAGACGTCGAGAGCATCGGGGAAGTCGGCCGGATCGCGATCAAGGGCGCGACCCTGTTCCTGGGCTACTGGCCGGACGCCGCCGACGGCCCTGATCAGGACGGTTGGTACGTCACCCCCGACGTCGGCTACATCGACGACCGCGGCGAGCTGCATCTGGTCGACCGGGTGGACGACGCCTTCGTGGTCGCGGGGTTCACCGTCTATCCGCGGGAGATCGAACGGGCGCTGGCAGACCACCCGCATGTCGCCGAGGCGGCGGTCGTCGGACTGGATTCGGAGCGGGGGACGACGGTCATCGCCGTCATCACCGCACGGCCAGGCACCCATCCCACCGACGACGACCTGGTCGAGTTCCTGACCGGGCGGCTGCCGGGATTCAAACGGCCCACAGTGTTCCATCTCACGTCCGATCTGCCGCGGACCGACCTGGGGCGGATCGATCGCCGAGCGGCGCTGGCTGTGTACACCGAAGCCACCGGGATCACCTCGACCCGCCGGACGGCGCTCACTGAGGTAGCCCTGGCATCCCGCGGAGGAGCCGATCCGGGCCCTGCCCTAGCGATGGGTTCCGACGTGGTGCCGGAGGCGGCTGCGGGGCTGGACGAGCTCGGGCGACGCCTGCCGGCGGCCGGGCCGAGAAGCCGCCGCGGCTCCCAGGACAGCGACGAGGACATGTTCGGTGAGGACTACATCTGAGCGGTCGGGGCCGATCATGGTGGCGCCGCGGAACATCAGGACTGTTCCGACAGCACACGTCGGATCCGGCCCAGCGCCCGGGCGAGCACGATATCGTCGACGCCGGCGTACCCGATCACCAGGCCGTGACGAGCATCCGGCGTCGATCCTGCCCAGTAGTCGCTGAGTGTGCCGACCTCGATGCCGTCCCGGGAAAGTTGTTGCTTCACAACATGTTCGCGGACGGCTCCGTCGCCGGCTCCGGACCATTCGATCACCGCATGAAGGCCGCCGTCCATGCCGTGCACCCTGACCCCGGCGATACCGTTGAGTGCATCCCCGACGATCCGTCGCCGACGCCGGTAGTCGCGGCGCATGCGCTCGGTGTGCCGGCGGAGTCCGCCGCCGGCCAGATACTCCGCGAGCGCGCGTTGGACGATGCCGGAGAGCGTGCGCCCGACGTCCGCCCGGAACCCGATCACCGCGTCCCGCAACGGGTCCGGCAATACCATGAAGCCGGCGCCGAGGTCCGGAGTGACCGTCTTGGAGAACGACCCGAGGGTGACGACCCGTTCCCCGCCCGGAATGCCGCGGCGGTCGAGGGCCGCCAGCGCGGGCAGCGGGGCTCCGACGTAGCGCAGCTCGGAGTCGTAGTCGTCCTCCACCACAACGGCGTCGTGCCGGCGGGCCCAATCCAGCAGTTCCAGTCGCCTGGTCACCGTCATCGATGCACCGAGCGGGTACTGGTGGCTTGGTGTCACCAGTACCAGATCCGGTGGTGTGCGGACAGCGTCGAGCTTCGGTACCACCAGGCCGGATCCGTCGACCTCGATCTCCACCACGGTGGCGCCCAGCCGTCGGGGAACCTGGTGCAGCGACGGGTATCCGGGATCCTCCACCGCAACCGTCAATGGGTGGCCGGATCGGGCACCGAGCACCTGCAGCACGGCGGAAAGACCGTCCCGGGCGCCGGACGTCACCGAGAGATCCGCCGGTGACACCAGTAGCCCGCGCATCTGCCGCAGATGGGCGGCCAACTCGGCTCGCAGTTCCGGCAATCCGGCCGGGTCGATCGGTCCGGCCTCCGTTTTGGCGGCGGCCGTCCGCCACGCCTGCCGCCAGGCGCTGCCGGCGACGGCCCGCACATCGGGCCGGCCCGGTCGCAGATCCACCCCGGGCCGGCCACGGTTCGGCGGGGACCCAGCCGTGGATGCGGCACCCCGTGCGGGCGCGGACTGTCGGTGTCCGCTGCGAGGAGCCGTCGTCCGGCCGGCCGGATGCACCCCGGCCAGGTCGGGGTTCACGACGGTTCCGGAGCCGCGCAGCGGTGTCAGGTAGCCCTCGGCGATCAGCTGGTCCCAGCCGGCGATGACGGTGCCCCGCGCGATTCCCAGTCTGGCCGCCAATGGGCGGCTGGCCGGCAGCCGATCACCCGGTCGTAGCACCCCACCGGTGACCAGATCGCGTACCGCGTCGGCGATCTGCACCGGCAGCGCAGCACCCTCCGGATCGATGACGACATGCAGGTCCACCTCGCTACGTTCCATCGGGCGGGCACCTCCTCGGTCAAGTGGTCCAGAGCAAGTAGATCTGAGTGGACCTGGTAATGATCCACTACCTGCGCCATGATGGACCCTATGACCGATCTCGTTACCACCGCGCCCCCCGCCCTGCCTGCCGACCCGGCCCACTCCGGCGCTCCCGACGGTCCGCCGCCTGCCACCGGTGGGGTGATGGTGAAGCGTGGACTGGCGGAGATGCTGAAGGGCGGCGTCATCATGGACGTCGTCACCGCCGAGCAGGCCAGGATCGCCGAGGACGCCGGTGCGGTCGCGGTGATGGCGCTGGAGCGGGTGCCGGCCGACATCCGCGCCCAGGGCGGGGTCGCCAGGATGAGCGACCCCGACCTGATCGCCGCCATCATCGACACCGTCTCGATCCCGGTGATGGCAAAGGCCCGGATCGGGCACTTCGTGGAAGCCCAAGTGCTGCAACACCTTCGAGTGGACTACATCGACGAGTCCGAAGTGCTCAGCCCGGCCGACTATGCCCACCACATCGACAAGCGCGCATTCAGTGTGCCGTTCGTCTGTGGCGCCACCAACCTCGGTGAGGCGCTTCGCCGGATCGGTGAGGGCGCCGCCATGATCCGCTCCAAGGGCGAGGCCGGCACCGGTGACGTGTCCGAGGCCACCAAGCACATCCGCCGGATCCGCGGCGAGATCAGGGCGCTGTCGGTGAAGAGCAATGACGAGTTGTACCTGGCCGCCAAAGAGCTGCAGGCGCCCTACGACCTGGTGGCCGAGACCGCCCAGCGCGGCGCGCTACCGGTCGTGTTGTTCACCGCTGGGGGAGTGGCCACCCCGGCCGACGCGGCGATGATGATGCAGCTGGGCGCGGACGGCGTCTTCGTCGGCTCCGGAATCTTCAAGTCCGGTGATCCTGCGGCGAGAGCCGCGGCGATCGTCAAGGCGACCGCGCGTTTCGACGATCCGGAGGCGATCGCCGATGCCTCCCGCGGTCTCGGCGAAGCGATGTTCGGCATCAACGTCGCAGACCTGGCCGCCCCGCACCGCCTCGCCGAGCGCGGCTGGTAGCCCCCGCGAGGATCAACAACGGTGGCGAGGATCAACAACGGTGGCGAGGATCAACATGGCTGGTTGTGTGACTGGTGGGATGCAAGTCGACAAACAGATCCTCGCGGCCGAAGATGATCCTCGCCGGGACGGACGTGGATGCCGGATCGGGATCCTGGCGTTGCAGGGAGGGGTTGCCGAACATGTCAGGATGCTCGACCAGATCGGTGTCGAGACGGTCCTGATCCGCCGGGTGGGGGAGCTCGACCGCATCGACGGCATCATTCTTCCCGGTGGCGAGTCGTCGACCATCGATCGGCTGTTGCGGATCTTCGGCCTGGCCGAACCGCTGGCCGACCGGATCAGCGGGGGGCTGCCGACGCTCGGAACCTGCGCCGGACTGGTGCTGCTGGCGGCCAGGGTGGCCGATCCCGCGCCGGGACAGCGCAGTCTGGGAATCCTGGATGTCACGGTGCACCGCAACGCTTTCGGATCCCAGGTCGAATCCGAGGAGGCCGTCGTCCAGACCACCGGCGGCCCGGTGCGGGCCGCCTTCATCCGGGCCCCGATCGTCACCGATGTCGGCGCCGCGGTCGACGTCCTCGCCCACCATCGTGGCCAGATCGTAGCGGTCAGTTCCGGTGCGGTGACGGGCCTTTCGTTCCACCCGGAACTGGCCGGTGACGGCGCTTTCCACCGTCGGCTGGTCGAGCAGGCGCGCGTCGCTGCAGCTACATCGACGAATTGATTTGCGCCTGACGGTGACCTCTGCGCCCGGATACCCGCTGCCCAGCTGCGAACAGTCCGGACGCGGCCGAAATTGCTGCCGTGACAGCGAATCCAGCCGGATAGCCGAACAGGTCGACCAGGCCGTTCGCGACCAGTGGACCGGCGGTGGCGCCCACGTCACCGACGATCTGATATGTCGCGATCACCGATCCGCGGCGACCGTTGGCGACGTCGCCGAGAACTGCTGCCGGACCCACCGCCTGGGCCGCCGAGCCGATTCCGCAGACTGCCATCGCCACGACGAACACCCAGAGTGCAGGAGGAACCGCCAGCACCGCCATTCCGGCTGCGGTGGCGAACCCGCCGACGGCGACCACTCCGAGCCTGCCGCGCCGGTCCGACCAGCGGCCGAACGGCAGCAGCAGCAGCGCATTCACCGCCGCCGCGATGGCCAGTCCGTACCCGGCCCAGGACTCACTGAGCAGCAGGGCCTCGGTGACGAACAATGGGACCGTCGCCATCCGCACCGCATTGCCCCAGTTGCCGGCCAGGTCGGCGACCAACGCCACCCGGAATTCTCGGAGCCGCCAGGCCTGCCGGATACCTTCCGGCGGCTCCGCTGCGGCCCGCTCCTCGCGGCCCGACCGGGGAACCCGCGGCAGTGCGGCGAAGGCGACGATCGCGGCGACCGCCAGGGTGCCGGCGTAGAAGAAGAACGGCATCCGCAGGCTGATCGCCGTCAGCGGACCACCGATGACCGGACCGATGACGCCGCCGAACAGGAACGAGCCGGACCAGACGCCCATCGCCCGGCCGCGGACCGCCGACGGTACCGCCGAGGCCATCACCGAGGATGATGCGACGGTGAACATCGCCGAACCGACGCCGCCGAGGCCGCGGAGTACCAGCAGCTGCAGATAGTTTTGGCTGAATCCCGCGACGCCACTGGACACCGCGACAATCACCAGGCCGGTACCCAGCACCGACCGGGCGCCGAACACGTCCACCAGTTTCCCGACCCCCAGCGCCGATGCCATGCGGGCCGCGGCAAACATGCTGACCACCAACGCGGCTGCGGTCCGTCCCACGCCGAAGTTGCGGGCGAACACCGGCACGGCGGGCGCCAGGATGCCGAATCCGACGGCCACACAGATCGCGATGGCCGCCAGGATCCACACCACCCGCGGCAGCGCTGGGTCGGCCGAGGCGGTGCTGCCAAGTGGTGTCGTGCTGCCGGCTGCTGCGGTGCTGTCGGCCGGTGCCTTGCCCCCCGAGGCTGCGGTGTTACCGGATGCTGTGGTGTTGCTCGATGGGATGGTGTAGCCGGAGTGCGTCGCCGGCCCGGCCGGGTCTGGTCCCTTCACCATCCGCCTCTCCTGTGTGCAGCCGCCAGTCGATCGAAGTGTGCAGAACGTTCCCGACAGCGGCGACACCGCGGCACCGGTCGAACAGCAGGCACTGTTCCATCCGGCAGCACTGTTCCATCCGGCAGCACTGTTTCATCCGGCAGCACTGTTCCATCGGGCTCCGAGGCTGGCGCGCTGTCGTGGAGCACTGGCACGGTGATGGAAGATAATCGGATGACCCAGCCCAGGCACGTGACGCTGCTCACCAGGAAGAGTTGCCACCTGTGCGACGACGCCCGCGGCGTGGTGATTCAGGCGGCTGCTGTGACCGGCGCCGGCTGGTCCGAGCGGGACGTGGACACCGACCCCGAACTGCGCGCCGAGTACGGCGATCGGGTGCCAGTTGTGCTGGTCGACGGAGTGGAGCACGCCCACTTCACGGTGGACGAGCCGAGGCTGCGGGCAGCGTTGACCCGACGGTCCGGCAACTGACATCCGGGCCGGATCGATCTTCGATAACCACCTCGCCCTGCAGCGTTCCGGTATCTGGGACAACGATCCCAAACGCGTTTTTGTGAGTAGCCATCCGAGTGGATAGTGTTGCGATTCGGCGGCCTACCACACACCGGCCGTCACCCCGGCAGGGGGTGCTTTTCCTGGCATCTGCTGCCGATCGACAACAGGCGGCAGAACACAGTGTCCATGCACTCGGGGTCCGTGCACACCGGCGATCAGCTGGGCCGGCGGACCGATGGTGCCCGGCAGATCCCCGAGGCCACCGCTTCCCGGCTGCTGGGATATCTGCGGGTGCTTACCGAGTACTCCCGTGCCCGGACCGCCAGCTCCCGGGATCTGGCCGCCGCCGCCGGGGTGGATGCCGCGAAGCTCCGCCGTGACCTGTCATTCCTGGGCAGCTACGGCGTCAGGGGCGTCGGCTACGACGTCGCCACCCTGATCGACGAGATCTCCAGAGCACTCGGCGCCCACACCGCCCACCGGGTCGCTCTGGTCGGGGTCGGCAACCTCGGCCACGCGCTGGCCGGCTACTCCGGCTTCCCCCGCCATGGTTTCGAACTGGTCGCCCTCTTCGACAACGATCCTCAACTGATCGGGACCATCGCCGCCAGCCTTCGGGTGCATGACATCACCGACGCCGCAACGGTTATCGCGAGCGAGAGGGTCAGCATCGGCATCATCGCGACTCCGGTCGATGCGGCCCAGCCGGTGGCCGATTCGCTGGTCGAGGCCGGAGTCCGCTCCATCCTGAACTTCGCTCCGTGCCAGCTCGAACTCGGCGACGATGTCAACATGCGGCAGGTCGATCTCGGCCTCGAGCTGCAGATGCTGGCCTTCCACGAGGCACGCCGGCCACCTGGGCTGGCCGGCCCGGTGTCGTCCGAAAGAGCGGTCGCTCGATGATCCACCCGGCGGATCCGGCACTGGCTCGCAGAAACGGCAGTCGCAGGTCAGCACCGGTCGGCACGCCGTGCCGGCGTGATATCGCAGCGAACACCCAGACAAGGAGCAGTTCATGACCAGGGCACAGCGGACAACTGGTCGGATCGCGTTCATCGGAGCCGGACCGGGCGATCCCGGGTTGCTCACCGTCCGAGCCCATCAGGCCCTGGTCGCCGCGGACCTGATCGTCACCGATCCCGATGTTCCCGCCTCGATCACCGTCCTGGCAGGCGGCGCCGAGGTGCAGCCGGCGGTCGGCGAGCCGGCGGAGGTGGCCAGAACGCTCGCCGCCGCCGCCCGTTCCGGTGAGCTGGTGGTCCGGCTGATCGCCGGTGACGTGCTGACCGCTGACCCGGTGATCAAGGAGATCCAGGCGATCGCCCGCACGACGATCGGATTCGAGATCATCCCGGGCCTCTCCGCCGTCATCGCTGCCGCCAGCTACGCCGGAATCCCAGTCGGATCGGTGCACACCATCGCTGACGTCCGATCCACCCGCGACTGGCGGACCATCGCCGGTGCTCCGGGCACCCTGTTGCTGCAGGCGTCTGCCGGACACCTGGCCGACACCGCCGCGGCGCTGGCCGAGAACGGCATCGCGCCGGCGACTCCGGCGTCCGTGACAGCCGGGGCCACCCTGCCCACCCAGCGGACCGTCGACGGCACCCTGGCCACCCTCGACGGGATAGGTCGCGAGCTGCCCGGCTCGCTGGTGATCACCATCGGTTCGCAGGCCTCGCAACGGGAGAAGTTGTCCTGGTGGGAAACGCGGGCGCTGTACGGCTGGCGCGTGCTGATCCCGCAGACCAAGGACTCGGCCGACGAGATGGTCGCCATGCTGGGCAGCCATGGCGCCACCAGTGAGAAGGTGCCGACCATCGCCGTCGAGCCGCCGCGGACGCCGGCGCAGATGGAGCGCGCGGTCAAGGGCCTGGTCGACGGCCGCTACCAGTGGATGGTGTTCACCTCGGAGAACTCGGTGCGCGCGGTCTGGGAGAAGTTCACCCAGTTCGGTCTTGACGCCAGGGCGTTCTCCGGTGTGCGGATCGCCTGCGTCGACGCCGGCACAGCCGCGGCCGTGCGGGCGCTGGGCATCAACCCGGACCTGGTCGCCGAGCAGTCCGACAGCGCCGTCGGACCGGGTAACTCGGCGTCCCTGCTCGACGACTTCCCCGAGTTCGACGACCTGCTGGATCCGGTCGACCGGGTGCTATTGCCGCGGGCGGACATCGCGACCGAGACGCTCGCCGCCGGGCTTCGCGAGCGCGGCTGGGAAGTCGATGACGTGACCGCCTACCGGACGGTGCGGGCGGCTCCCCCCGCCGCGCAGATCAGGGAGGCGATCAAGGCCGGGGGCTTCGAGGCGGTGTGCTTCACCTCGTCGTCGACGGTCCGGAACCTGGTCGGCATCGCCGGCAAGCCGCACGCAAGGACGGTGGTGGCGTGTCTGGGACCGAAGACCGCGGAGACCGCTCGCGAGTTCGGCCTCCGGGTCGATGTGCAGCCGGAGACGCCGGAGATCGGCGCCATGGTGGAAGCACTCGCCGCGCACGCGCTGCGGCTGCGGGAGGAGGGCGCGATGCCGCCGCCCCGGAAGTCGCCGAGGCGGCGTTGATGGTGTCCAGCCGCCGCCTCGACCAGCGACGATGCTGGAGAATGCCGCTGAGCCAGGTAGGTTTGCCGGCATGACGACTCCCGGGGATCGACCACGACGCAGCGGGTTTCTGGCCAGCCTGTCCTCGGCGCTCACTCCGCCGGTCGTCACCGACGACGAGCCGGACAAGCCGCTGACGGCGCCGAAAACCGTCAACGTTGCGACGGTGCTGACGATGTTGGCCGGCCTGCTGTTCCTGTACCTCGGGGCGAACTCGCTGGTCAACCTGGATCGTGATCTGAACACCGCCGTCACCGCCTACTCCGACGGCATTACCAAGTGCACGAACGAGGTAGGCGGTATTGGCGACAAGGTGGTGACACCGGCGCAGGGCGCGTCCAAGGAGCAGACGGACCTGGCCGAGCAGTGCAAGAAGGTCGTCCCGCTCACCCAGGAGATGAAGGATGGGGCACGGTCACGCGGGACCATGGTCTCCTGGGTGCTGATCGTTGTGGGCGTGGCAGCGATGGCCGTCGGTTGGTTCGTGCGCTCCGGTGCCCCATGGGCCAGAAGGACGGCTGTCGGCCTGGTGGTCGTCACCATGGTGATGACAATGTTCCTGCAGATCTCGAACCTGCTGACGATGCTCGCGACGCTGTTCCTGGTGGCCGCGGTGCTGATGAGCTACCTCGGGTCCGGTGGTGTGTTCTTCACCAGGGCGGCGATGCGACGCCGGGCGGCGTGAGCCAGCCACCGGCACCGCCACCACCGGCAACGTCGCTGCGGCCGTTCGGTCGGCCGACGGATCGGGCCGCCGATGACGTCGCGACGGTACTGGCAGTCCGGATGGTGGTTGCGCTGATCGGCGTGGCCGTCGCGGTGTTCGGTGCGATCCTGCTGTACCGGCACTCCATGCGGCCCCGGCAATGGGGACCCTATCTGCCTGGCGACGCCCCGGTGACGATCGAACGGATCTCCACTCCCTGGCTGATCGGTGCGACCGGTCTGTTGCTGTTGGCGGGTTTGCTGGTGACGGCGGTGGTCGCAGATCTGGTCAGGTGGCGGCGTGTGCGCCGGGCAGCGCGCCGACCGCCGACCGGGAGTTCGAGGCGGGGGGCACCAGCGGCTCCACAACCCTCATGAACGCCTGGGACACTGTGCGGGTGCCATCAGAACCGGTGACCCTCGCGGCGGTCCACGATGCCACCACGGTGCATCTGTTGCGGCACGGCGAGGTGCGGAACCCGCAGGGCATCCTGTACGGCCGGCTACCCGATTTCCATCTGTCCGGGTCCGGCCGGGCGATGGCGCAGGGCGTCGCCGACTTCTTCTGCGGTACCGGCGGCGGCACCAGCGCCGGCCAAGGCACCGGCCGCAGGCCCGGCGATGGCACCGGACACAGTACGGCCGATCACCATCAGAAGATCGACATCGCCTACCTCGCCGCCTCCAGCCTGGACCGCGCGCAGGAAACGGCGGCGCCGTTGGCCGCGGCCAGCGGTGTCACGGTGCGGACCGACGATCGGCTGATCGAAGCCGGGAACACCTTCGAGGGCACCAGGTTCGACAGTCATGCGATGCGGAATCCGGCGAACTGGCGGAAGCTGCGCAACCCGGCCCGGCCATCATGGGGCGAGCCGTACCTGGAGATCGCGCATCGGATGCTGGGCGCGCTGTACGCCGCCGAACAGGCGGCGCGGGGCCGGGTCGCGGTGCTGGTGAGCCACCAGCTTCCGATCTGGACGCTGCGGCGCTTCCTGCAAGGGCAGCGGCTCTGGCACAACCCGGCGAAGCGGGAATGCAATCTCGCCTCCCTGACCTCGGTGCACTTCGCGGGGGGCGTCATCAGTTCGATCAGCTACTCCGAGCCGGTCGGTCACCTTGCGGCGGAAGGTTCCCCGACGGCCGGCGCTGTGGCGGCGAGCGCCGTGCAGGAGAACGCGGTGGAGGCGAGAGCAACGGAGACCGGCCAGGGTCGGGACACAACCAGAAGGGGCGGATCGTGACCGGCCGTCGCGCCAGCCGGTTGGCGACGGCGCTGCTGGTCGCGCTGCTGGCAACGGCCGGCTGCACCTCCGGTCGGGACGCCTCGGCGCCGCAGGGCGGCGGGTTCCAGCTGGTGACACCGGGCGGTAAGACGGAGTTCGACTATCCGGAGGCCGATCGCAAACCCCTCGGGGAGATCGCCGGGCCCGCGGTCACCGGCGACCGGCGGATCTCGCTGGCCGACTATCCGGACACCGTCATCGTGCTGAACTTCTGGGGTGCCTGGTGCGCGCCGTGCCGGGCCGAGTCCGACGATCTGGCCACCGCATTCCAGGATGTGCGGGCGAAGGGCGTGCAGTTCGTCGGGATCAACGTCAAGGAGCCGTCCAGATCGGATGCGGCCGACTTCGAAGCGTCCCGCCAGATCCCCTATCCGTCGATCTTCGACCAACAGCTACGCACCCTGCTGTCGATCCGGGGTTATCCGGTCAACTCCATCCCGTCGACCATCGTGCTGGATCGGCAGCACCGGGTCGCCCACGTCTGGTTGACCGAACTGAGAAGTCCGGCCCCGCTGGTGGACGTCGCCGGTCGGGTCGCCGCCGAGGCGCCGTGACGGTCGGACTGTTCGCCGGTGTCCTTGCGGTGACGGCCGATTCGTCCGTCACCGATACTGTGATGTCGGGTCCGTTTCTGGTCGCGGCCGCGTTGTCGCTGGCTGCCGGTGTGGTGTCGTTCGCCTCGCCCTGTGTGTTGCCGTTGGTGCCCGGCTATCTGTCGTACCTGGTCGGCCTGGTGGGAGCGGAGGAGACCGACGGCGGTGGGGGTGGCGGGAAGCAGACCGTTGTCCGCACCCGGGCGGTGCGGGCGACGGCACTGTTCGTGGTGGGCTTCACCGTGGTATTCCTGGCGGAATCGCTGCTGGTGTTGGGGATGTCCCGGTTTCTGGTCGGGAACCTGGATGTGCTGACCAGGATCGGCGGGGTGGTGACGGTGATCGTCGGGCTGGTCATGCTGGGCTGGATAAGGCCGTTGCAGCGTGAGGTGCGCATCCATGCCCGACCCGCGGGACGGGTGCTGGGGGCGCCGCTGCTCGGCGCCTTCTTCGCGGTCGGGTGGACCGCCTGCATCGGTCCGGCGTTGACCGGTGTGAATGCGCTGGCGATCAGCACCGACTGGAACGGCAACGCCTGGCGTGGTCTGTTCCTGGTGGTTGCCTACTGCCTCGGGTTGGGCATCCCGTTCCTGTTGCTGGCCTTCGGTTTCGGCTGGGCCACCGCCGCGGTGGGCTTGCTGCGCCGGCACTCCAGGACGATCCGGCTGGTCGGTGCGGCGGCGCTGATCGGCGTCGGGCTGATGATGGTGACCGGTCTGTGGGGCCACTTCGTCTCCTGGCTGCAATACCGCTACTACAACGTGAAGCTGGTGTTGTAGTGGCGACCAGCCAGCAGGCCGCGCCGCCGGCGCTGGCGACCGCAACACCCGGAAGGCCGGTCAACTCCGCCGCTGCGTTCCTGCGCAACACCTGGCGCGGGCTCACCAGTATGCGCACCGCGTTGATTCTGTTGTTCCTGCTGGCGCTCGCCAGCCTGCCGGGGGCACTGCTGCCGCAATGGTCGCTGAACCAGTCAAAGACGGCCGGGTACATCACCGCTCACCCGTTCTGGGGGCCGTGGCTGAACCGGCTGGGCTTCTTCGAAGTCTTCGCATCGCCCTGGTACTCGGCGATCTACCTGCTGCTGTTCATCTCGCTGATCGGCTGTCTGCTGCCCAGGACGTTCGATTTCGCGCGGCAATTGCGGGCGGTACCGGTGGCCACCCCGCGCAACTTGGCACGGATGCCCCTGCATGCCGAGTACACGGTTACAGGTGACTCGGTGGAAGTGGTGGCCGATCGGGTCGAAAAGACGTTGCGCGGCAAGCACTGGCGGGTGGCCAGACGGACCGAAGCCGATGGGGTGCAGACCATTTCGGCGGAGAAGGGGTATCTGCGCGAAGTCGGCAACCTGATCTTCCACTTCTCGCTGGTCGGCCTGCTCGTCGCGATCGCGATCGGCAAGGTGTTCGGCTACGAGGGCAGCGTCATCAAGAGCGTCAGCCCGGACGGTGGAACCTTCTGCTCCTCGTCTCCGGTCCAGTACGACACCTTCCGTCCCGGCCTTTCGGTCGACGGCACCGACATGACGCCCTTCTGTATGCGACTCAAGAGGTTTTATGCCGAATACGCCGATTCCGGGCAGCCGCTGAAGTTCTTCACCGATGTCGGCTACCAGGCCGGGGCCGAGGCGGGAAGCGACGTGTGGCACCCGGCCCGGATCCAGGTGAACGACCCGTTGCGGATCTCCGGCGAGCGGGTGTACCTGCTGGGCCACGGCTATTCACCCACGGTGCGGATCACCTTCCCGAACGGTCAGGTGCGCGAGCAATCGGCACCGTTCGTCTCCGCCGACGGGGACCCGATGCTGCTGTCCAGCGGGGTGATCAAGGTGCCGGACCCGCCGGGAGTAACGGCTGCTCAGATCCGTCGACATCAGCTGGCCGTCGCCGGCCTGTTCGCGCCGACCGCCGCCGAACACGGCCGCAACATGACCAGCGTCTTTCCCGCGGCCGACAGACCCGGACTGGCCGTCGACATTTACCAGGGCGACCTCGGTATGGAATCCGGCGCCCCACAGTCGGTGTTCGCCATCGACCAGAAGCAGGTCGACAAGAGCGCGCTGGTCAAGCAGAAACGGGTCAACCTGTACGTCGGCGATTCGGTGTCACTCCCGGACGGCACCACCATCACCTTCACCGGATACACCGACTGGGTGTCGCTGCAAACGAGCTACGACCCGGCCCAGTTCGCCGCACTGATCTTCGCCGTCACCCTGCTGATCGGGCTGATGACCTCGCTGACGCTCAAGCGCCGCCGGCTGTGGTTCCGGATGGTTCCGGATGCAGATCGAGGCGGCTCGCAGCTGTCCGCCGGAACTTCTACCTCTCGTAGTACGATCGTCGGCGTCGGTGGTCTGGCTCGCACCGACCAGGCAGGTTACGGTTCAGAGTTCGGCGAACTTTCCAGGGTGGCCGAATCCGCAGGATCGGTGGGATCGACTGAAGTGATGGGATCAGGGGGTCCGGCTACGGCGGCGCAAGGCGTCGACGCGGACGGGAACGACGGCAGCCGCCGCGACGGCGAGCCGCCCGGTGCCGGGCAGGACAGCGTCGGACTGGATCGCACGGCAGACTCGGTGGGCACCACTGGAAAGAAGGGTTAGCCGATGTCCGCTTTCTCCGATCTGGCGTTCCAGGCGGCAATGGCCGCCTACATCGTCGCCCTGGTCTGTTACGGGATCGAGCTGGCATCCCGCCGGGCGCAGGTGCCCATGGCGCTGGAGGCCGTCAGCGCCGGGCGGCGTGCCGGAACCCCGGGAAACACCATGCTGCTCGCGGACTCGGCGGACCGGCCGGCCGGAGCGCCGAACGCTGCCGACGGCACGTTCGCGGCTCCCGGTCGTGACCCTGCCGCGGACGCCGACGTGGATGACGATGAGCCGACCCGCCCATTGGTGCCGTGGGGTGTGCGGTTCGGCCGCGCGGCGGTCCTGGTGACGGTCGTCGGGTTGCTCGCGAACCTTGCCTCAGTGGTCAGCCGGGGGCTGGCCGCCGGCCGGCTTCCGCTGGGAAACATGTACGAGTTCACCTCGGGCTTCTGCTCCATCGCGGTCTGCTGCTGGCTGGTGGTGCTGATCAAGACCGGTGCCCGCCCGCTGGGACTGTTCGTCATGTCGCCGGTCGTGATCCTGGCGTTCCTGGCCGGGACGGTGCTCTGGGTGCCCGCCGGGCCTGTTGTGCCGTCGCTGAACTCCTACTGGAAGTGGATCCACGTCACCACGGTGTCCGCGTCCGGCTCGGTGCTGCTGGTGAGCGGCGCCGCATCGGCGATGTACCTGCTGCGGCATCGATACGACCGGCGGCTGAGCGATGTCACGGCGGAATCACTGCGGTTGGAGGAATCACTGCGGTTGGAGGAATCACTGCGGTTGGAGGAATCACTGCGGTTGGAGGAATCACTGCGGTTGGAGGAATCACTGCGGTTGGAGGAATCACTGCGGTTGGAGGAATCACTGCGGTTGGAGGAATCACTGTGGTCGAAGCTGCCGTCGCTGCCGGTGCTGGACAAGATCGCTTACCGCACTGCGATTGTGGCGTTCCCGGTGTACACCTTCGCCATCATTGCCGGCGCCCTGTGGGCCGAGGCGGCCTGGGGCAGGTACTGGGGGTGGGATCCGAAGGAAACGGTCGCGTTCGTCAGTTGGGTCTTCTACGCCGGATATCTGCACGCGCGGGCGACGTCCGGCTGGCGCGGAGTCAGGTCGGCCTGGGTCAACGTCCTCGGTTTCGCGGCGATCGTGTTCAACCTGTTCTTCGTCAACATGGTGGTGACGGGCCTGCACAGTTACGCCGGGCTGGGCTGAATCACCTCAGCTGACGGTTCCGCCGCCGCCGGAGCCGTTCTTGTCCTCACCGCGCAGACGGCGATCGATCTCATCGAGAAACTCCGGGTCGTCGTCAGGAGCCAGCATTCTGGGTGACTTCCGGGTCGGCGGCTGGGGCGTGCGTGGGACAGCTTCGGCGTCCATCCGACCGTCAAGGCCGCGCCACGCCAGAACGATCACGATGACCGTCACGGCAAGTGCGACGAGCAGGTACATCCAGAGCCTCCCAATGCTTCACCCCAGCGTACGCAGTCCTGGACGCCGGTGCATGCAACGTCGTGCCGGAGACTACGACGGACCGCCATCATCAGGCGCTGTCGCGGGATGCCTCCACCGTGAGATTGGCCAACAGCGAGGTCACTTCAGACTCACGGAACCGGCGGTGGCCGCCGGGAGTACGGATGGAACCGATACGGCCGGCGGACGCCCAACGAGTGACGGTCTTGGGGTCCACTCGGAACATCAGGGCGACCTCCCCCGGTGTGAGCAGCTTCTCGGCGTTCTCTGCGGCCATCTGGTCAACCTCCGAATTTCGGGCCTCGGCTCGGCTCGCAGCCGGGTGCTTCTCGTGCCGTGCTTGTGCCGTGCTTCTCGTGTCGTGCTTCTCGTGTCATTGTGCGCCGTTCGTACCGGTTCGGTTCCCCGCCACGCGCGGGCTAAACGGATCTGGGAGCGGGTGAGCAGGCCGGAGAGCCCGCGGCGCGGGTGCTCGGCGCTACCGGACGGGCTGAACCTCGTCCGGACTTGCGGCTCCCGGCTCACTGTTGCCCGCGATACGTGCCGTGGCGGACCGACGGTTACCTTGTGCCTACGTTGTGCGGTGATTACGTCGCGCTGGAGCGCACCCGCGGCCGCCGCAGTGTGGCGAGGAGGGCACGGATGGACGCGGTCGACCGACGACTCATCGACGCGCTGCGCGCCAACGGCCGTGCCAGTTTTGCCGAACTCGGGCGCACGGTCGGCTTGTCGTCCTCGACGGTGCACGAGCGGGTCGCCAAGCTGGAATCCTCGGGGGTGATCTCCGGATACCGTGCGGTCGTCGATCCCAGGGCGATCGGGCTGGGAGTGACGGCCCTGGTGGGCATCGAACCGGGGGAGAACGGCCTGGATCACGAGATCGCGGCGGCGTTGGACCGGGTTCCGGAGGTGGAGAGCTGTTACGCGGTGGCCGGTGCGGAGGCATCATCGTAAAGGTCCGGGTGCCCAGCGTCGATGAACTGCATCTGTGTCTGGGTCGGCTGCGCGGTATCTCCGGGGTGGCCAGGACCAGGACGACGGTGGTATTGGCGACCCGCTTCGAGATGCGCCCGCACCTGTTGGAACCCGGCACGGTCACGGGCCTGGCCGCCGAGCACCCGGTCGAGGTGGCCGATGCACCCGGTGCCGCGAAGTAGCCTAGAGGGGTGAGCACCGGGGACGATCGGGCCGTCGCGGGTTCGCAGGCGGACGTGCCGCCTGCGGTGTGGCCGCTCGCCGTCCGCTACGTGTTGCTGCGATTGTTGCTGACGGCGCTGCTGACGGCGGCGCTGCTGGGCGTCAGCGCGGTGGCCGGGCTCCGAATGCCGGTGCTGGTCGCAGCGATGCTGGCGGTCGTTCTTCAGCTGCCCCTCGCGTGGCTGCTGCTGGCCCGTCAGCGGGAGAAGGTGACGGCGGCAACGGCGGCGTCGGCAAGCCGACGCCGCCGGACCAGGGAGCAACTGCGGGCTGCGCTGGCCGGTGGCGAGCAGATCGACGACGACCGGCGGTGACAAGCTGCGGCGGAACGGTGGTCGATCGATCGGACCTCGCCCAGCGCAGCTGGGTGGCCGCCGCCGTGCAGCGGATCGAGGCGGACACCCAGCGGAGTGCGGACACCCACCTGTTGCGGTTCCCGCTGCCGGCAACGCTCGGCGTGGATCTGTACCTGAAGGACGAGTCGACCCACATCACCGGGTCACTGAAACACCGGCTGGCCCGATCACTGTTCCTCTACTCGCTGTGCAACGGGTGGCTCTCCGCAGGCACCACGGTGATCGAGTCGTCGTCCGGCTCCACCGCCGTGTCGGAGGCGTATTTCGCCCGGCTGATCGGACTGCCGTTCATCGCGGTGATGCCGACAACCACATCGCCGGAGAAGATCGCCCTGATCCAGGCGCACGGCGGTCGGTGTCATCTGGTCGCCGAGGCCTCGGAGATCTGTGAACAGGCCCGTCGGCTGGCCGCCGAGTCCGGCGGCCACTACATGGACCAGTTCACTCACGCCGAGCGGGCCACCGACTGGCGCGGTAACAACAACATTGCCGAGTCGATCTTCGAGCAACTTTCGCGGGAGGAACACCCGATCCCGGAGTGGATCGTGATCGCCGCCGGTACCGGCGGCACCAGCGCGACCATTGGGCGGTTCGTCCGCTACCGCGGCCACGAAACCCGTTTGTGTGTACCGGATCCGGAGAACTCCGCGTTCTTCGCGGCCTGGTGTGCCTCCGATCCGACGGTCACCGGCAGTGGCTCGCGGATCGAGGGCATCGGCCGGCCGCGGGTGGAGCCCAGCTTCGTCGGGCAGGTGATCGACCGGATGATGACTGTCCCCGACGCGTCCAGCGTTGCGGCGATGCGGGCGGTCGAGAAGGTGCTCGGCAAAAAGGTGGGCCCGTCGACCGGCACAAATCTGTGGGCCGCCTTCGGGTTGGCGGCCGAGATGCGGGAAGCTGGCCGGCGCGGCTCGATCGTCGCGTTGCTGTGCGACAGCGGCGAGAGGTATGCCCGCACCTACTACGACGACAGCTGGGTGTCCGCCCAGGGCTGGGACCTTGCGCCGGCCACCCGGATCGTCGCCGATTTCCTGGACACCGGAAACTGGCGCGCCTGAGCCGCCCAGCTCCTCAGCACAGGCCCGGCGAGGATCATCTTCGCTTGCGAGGATCTATTGAGCTCGTTCTGTCACTCTGGTCACGCGATTGCCGATGTTGATCCTCGCCGGCCGTGGTCCGGGCAGCCGGGAGGGGGCCAATCGCCGGCACTCCCGAAGGGGAATACAGTCCGACGATGAACCTGATCCAGGTCGCCCAGCACGCCGAGGATCTCGACCGGACGGCCGCGTTCTACACGGACCTGCTGGGCACCGGACCGACCGGCCGGTTCGATCCGCCGGGATTGCTGTTCTTCGAGATCGGCGGCAGCCGGCTGCTGTTGGAGCAGGGTGCGGCCAGCGCCGTGCTGTACCTCGGCGTCACCGACATCGATGCGACGATCAAGCGGCTACGCGGGGCCGGGGTACCAATCGAGTCCGAGCCGCAGGTGATCTTCGGTCATGAGGATTCCGCGCTGATTCGTGCTTGCTTGCGGCGGTGCGCTGGCGGCGGATCTGCGGTCTCGGGGGGCTCCGTGGCTGTCGCAGTTCTCCGCGTGGTGTCGCGGCCGGCCGGCCGCTGGGGTTCAAGGCAAGTCGACCGGGGAGGTCCCTTGATGTCGGTCGGTGGTCGAGCGCTACCGCGCGAGGAGGGCGGCGACGCCGCACGCGATCAGGAGTTGTGCGGGTCCTCGGAGGAAGTACTGCACCGTGTCCGTCTGGTATTGCTGACCCATGGTGTAGCTGGGCACGTATTCGGGTCTGGTCAGCCGGTAGGCGACCACGGTGTAGGCCAGCGCGGGAACGATCACGACCATGGCGGCTGGTCCGCCGAGGATCAGCGCGGGAGCGGCCAGCAAGGTCCAGACGATGGTCATAGCGGTAGGAATGGTCATCATCGTGCGTCGGCTGGCCTTCGTGTCGATTCCGAAATGAGCCTGCAGGCGCGGATCGTGATGGAACCGGCGGGCGGTGTCCGCGGCGGAACTGATCGCCGCTGTCGCCGCGAGCAGGCTGACCACGGCGACGGTGACCGGTGCCGGAGGCATTCCGTGGCCGAGGGCCACTATCAGCGACGGGACCGCCGCCGTCGCCGCAAACCGGGCCAAGCCGATTCGGTTGCGCCAGAAAAGGCGTCGGCACACGGCGGCCAGCGCTGACTGACCGGTTCCGGTCAGAGGACGGTGGGCCGCCCGCGCACGACGGCGGGCGCCCGGGTCTGCGGTGACGACCCATTCCAGGGACTGCTCGGCCAGGGCCATCGTCATCGCTACTCGCACGGTATCCGCCGCCGTCAAGCGATGAAGCGGGATGTGCCGCACAGACCTGGCCGCGGTGGCGGCGACGACGACCGCACCCAGGGGCATGGCGACACCCGCCGGCCACCACCACCCGGACGGCAGCGGTCGTGTCGAAAGGAGCTGCAGGCCCACGGCCGCGACCAGCAACACCAGCACCGCCCCCCACCGCAGCCACCCGGCCGGCCGCACGTCCCGCCGCTGCCCCAGGATCGCCGCCCCGCAGACGATCACCCCGCCAGAGCCGCCGATGACCAGCATGGCCAGCGCCGGACTGTCCCGCAACCCCGCCGCGACGGCCGCGACAGCCCCCAACACGGCACCTGGCAACACAGCCAACACCACTCGCGTCCACGCCCGCCCGGCTAGCAGCAGACCGCGGTCCACAGACGTGGACAGCACCCATGATGCCCAGGCCGCCGAGGCCGGGACCGGGCCCAGAAACGACCAGCCGGCGCCGAGCATCAGCAGTCCCGCGGCCAACACCGTTACCGCCGCCGGCCCCGCCAGCAGAGGGTGCCCCGGCGGTGGGCCGGTCAGCGTGAACCAAGCCCAGACCAGAACGGACGGGGCGTAGAAGAGCACGAACACCGTCAACACGTACCCGCTGCCCGATCCGGTACCCCGCCGGTGGCGGCGCTGGGCGTGAGCCAGGTACCGCCGGAACGACCGGGGTCGCGCCGGATCCGGCGGCGGCAGTCTCATCGTCACGAGTCAGCGTCGGATTCAGCCGCGCCGCCGCCGGCACCGTCGAACGCTTCGGCTTCGCCGGGCACCTCGTCGAGGAACTCCATTACCATCTCCAGATCGGCGACCGCATCGATCAGCCCCGGATCGTGGGACGTCACGATGACCGCGACCCCGGCCTCCCGCTCGGCCAGCAACCTTTCGGCCAGCCAATCCCGGCCCCGCACATCCAGATTCTGCTCCGGCTCATCCAAGATCAGCAGCGCCCGTGGACGCACAAAGCACGCCGCCAGCCCCAGCCGGCGCCGTTGTCCCTGAGAAAGTGCGTACGGAAACCGGTCCGCCACCCGAGTCAACGCCAGCTCCTCCAGCACCGCGGAGATCAGCGCGTCGGGCCGGGCATCACCATGCCCGCGCGCCACGAACTCCAGGTGCTCACGCACCGTCAGGTCCAGGAACTGATCACCGGCACCGAGACCGCACGCCACCGCAGCCCGGAACTCCCGCGACCCGGGATTCCATCCGCCGCCGCGGAAGAAGACCTCACCGGAGTCGAAACGGTCCCAGCCCGCCAGGCAGCGCAGCAGCGTGGTCTTACCTGTGCCGTTCGCACCGTGAACGACCAACACCTCGCCCGGCTCGACCGTAAGGCTGACGTCGTCCAGTACCGGCACCTCACCGAAGGACTTCGACACGTGAACGGCTTCCACCACGGGCGCGGAGGTAGGCAACATTGTCGGCACGCTATCCACGCGCAGCGCCGAAACGGCGCGGACCCAGCGCGCAGTGTCCAGAATGCCGGCCGGCTGGTGTCCGATGCCGCGGCCGGAGCGTTCGGCTTACCACTTCGGTCTTTTCCGCATTGACCTGTTCGAGGCGATGCCAGGAGCGTCGCCTCCCGGCCCGCTGCAACTATTGCTGTTCACGCCGTGCGTTCGCGTCGGCTTGCCAGACTCGGTGACGGAACCGCGCTGTCTGGCCGTTGGTTCTCGGCCTCTGCCCGCTTTCTGCGGTCGAGCGCGCGACTTCCTTGCGCGGTGGAGGTCTTTGCCCCGGCTTCGGTGCCAGCCCGCTGTGCACCGCTTGAGTTTGACGCTTCCTCTCATGGCCTTCCTTGGCGATCCGGTTGAGGATGACGTGCTGCTGGCCGAAGGTCCAGGCGTTGTTGCTGACCCAGTACATGATCAGCCCGACCGGCAGCGCGCCGCCGAAGACGAGCACGCCGAACGGGAACATCCACATCGCCAGCTTGCTGGGCAGAGCAGCTTTGTGAGCGCGGCCAAGCCCGACCGAGCTGCGACCGGGCGCTCGCGGCCGACCCGGCCGACCCGCGGTGTCCGGCATGCTACAGCTCCACGACGAAAGCGGGCCGTCGATGCTGCGGCATCGTCTCGGACAAGTCCGGCGTCCGACGCCAGCAAGAGGTCGACGCGATCTTGTCAACAACCCGCCCGCTACACAGCAGCGACCACCAAGCGATTTCCGCCCGTCACGGCATGCGGAGGTACCGGCGTCCGCTCAAGGATCGGTGACCTGCGCTGCCGCGAGGTTTCGGTGACGGGCACCAACCCGGACGGGCAGCCCATCATCGGCCGAAGCATTGGCGCCCATGCACAACTCTCCTCCGGAATCCAGTTCAACGTGCTGGCCATGGTCGCCGAGTTCTCTGTTATCTGGACACACCATCGAGGCGGCCATCACATCGACGCTGGCGCCATTGACCGACAATCCGGTTGGCTATGTGGTCGGGTCGGGTAGCGGCCGACCAGTTGCGCGCCGGACGTCCGTGGTGGCAGACGCGGTGAACAACGTCATGGCAGCGCGGCAAGGCTGGGTGATCCTCGCGCGGGACTGCGCGGTGCCCCTGCGCTTCGTCCAGGTCGTGTGCAGCGATAAGTCGGAGCATCGGCGGCGGGTCGAGACCCGGACCGCGGAGATGCCCGGCCACGACGTGCCCACCTGGCAGCAAGTGCAGCACCGCCCGTGGGAGCCACTGTCCGGGCCGCATCTCGTCATCGACAACGTCGGCGACCCCCTGGATCGACTGGCTTACCCAACCCCACACCACTCAGATTCGAATAGCGGCCAGGAGCACCGTGCACGCAGGTCATGACCCCATGGACGGTTGTTCTCCGGCGTCGGGATCGGCGTTCGGGAGGCTGGGATGCTCCGTGGGATACAAGCCGGCTACGAACCGGAAGGTCTCGTCCCCCGTCCGTGGCAAGGCGCTGAACTCCCGGGTCAGGGCGACCAGCCGGTCCCAGAACTCGGCCGTTTGCGTGCGGGAGATTCGTGCGTGTCGGATGATCGCGCGCAGGTCGTCGGCCTCGTGGGCGCCTACGGAGTCCGCGGCGGCATCGAGCAGGATGTTCGGGATCACCGGGAGCTGCTCGGGCTGGATCTTTCCGACGTAGAAGACGCGGGCGGTCCGGCCGTAGAACCGCTCCTGGATCGCGCGGACCCGGCGTGTGCGGACCACCTTGAGCAGCCCGGCATCGACCAGGACGTTGACGTGGTAGGCCACACTGCTTTTCGGCCGGTCGACCGCCGCGGCCAGCTCGGCGACGGTCGCGGACCGCTCCAGCACCAATTCCAACAGCTGATCGCGCAGGGGGTGAAAAGCCGCCTTCAGCTCGGGTGTCGAGGTGATGATGCGCAGGTCGTCGAGCTCGTAGTCGGGCAGTCCGACCCCACTCGACACGGTCGCTCCATCCTGTTAACGTGATTGATCGAGAAAAGTCGATCATATCTCTGGGAGGTTATCCATGGACATCATCCTCATTCCCGGCCTTTGGCTGAACGGCTCCTGCTGGGACGCCGTCACGCCGACGCTTGAGCAGGCCGGCCACCAGGTGAGCGCGCTGACGCTGCCCGGCATGGACAGCAACGACACCGATCGCCGTGGCATCACCCTGCGCGACCACGTCGAAGCCGTCATCGTCGCGATCGACAACGCGGACGAGCCGGTCCTGCTGGTCGGCCACTCGGCCGGCAGCGGGATCGCGCACGCTGCCGTGGACGCCCGACCGGACCGGATCGCCCGGGCCGTCTACATCGGCGGCTTCCCCTCCATCGACGGCGAGCCACTCCTGGAGGGTTTCCCGGCGAAGGACGGCGAGGTCACCATGCCCGACTGGCGCGAGGCCGGCGAGGAGGCGAACATCAGCGACTTCGACGAGGCGGCGCTGGCCAGGCTCTACGCCGACGCCATCCCGGTACCCGAACGCGTTCTCACCGACCCGGTGACCCTGCACGACAAGCGCCGCTACGCCGTACCGGTGACCGCGGTCTGCCCGGAGTACACCGCGGCGGATCTACGCGGCTGGGTCGAGGCCGGCGAGGGACCGGTGCGTGAGCTGGAGCGGATCCACGACGTCAGCTACGTCGACCTACCCGGTGGCCACTGGCCGCAGCTGACCCAGCCCGACCGGCTCGCCAGCGTCCTGCTCGACGCGGCCGAGAAGGCCGACGCGAGCGGACGATCATGACTCCTCGGCTCACACCCGAGCAGTTCCATGCTGCCGACGGCGTGGCGGACTGGCGGGTCGTCTTCGCCGGCGCGTGCGCCTTTTTCGTCACCGAGTCCTACGCCGACGGGTTCGCCTTGGTCGAGGCGATCGGGACGATGGCGGACGAAGCCGGACAACACCTTGAGCTGGATCTGCGCCGATCGGCCGTGACGGTGACCGTACGCAGCCACGCGCTGGGTGCGCTCACCGAACGCGACCTCACCCTGGCGCAACAGGTGTCCCGGATAGCGCACAAACAAGGTGTCAGCGCCGATCCCAGCCGCGTGCAGACCGTGCAGGTTGCCATCGACGCGCATGTGCCTGCCCACGTGTTGCCGTTCTGGCGGGCGGTCCTAGGCTACGACCCCGCTGGCGACGAGGATCTAGTCGACCCACGCGGCCGCGGCCCGTCGTTGTGGTTCCAGGAGATGTCTCCCGCGCGTTCGGGACGCAACCGGCTGCATATCGATGTGTGCGTCCCACCCGACCAGGCCGAAGCACGCATTGCCGCCGCAGTGGCGGCCGGCGGCCGAGTGGTGTACGACGCCAACGCACCGGCCGGGTGGACTTTGGCCGACCCCGAGGGCAACGAGGTCGATGTGGCCACCATGATGGGCCGTGGCTGACTCAGCGGAAATGGCGCCCCACCGGCTTTCCCGCACCAACGCACGGCGGATCGCCATCCCTGCCCAGCCGCTGCGCACGCCGCGGCGCGCCCGATCGAGTCCCAATCTGCGGTTCCGACACCCTCCCCGCCACCCGGGAGGTTAGGTCGTCGCCCCGGTTGCCGATCGGTGAGTGAGAACCGATCTATGCGCCGCGGGACTCGGCGAGGCGGCGCATCCAGTAGCGAAACCAGTCCTGACCGTAGGGCAGAATGCTGCGAGGCCGCGGGCACTCTCAAGCGCGAGCGTCACCACGCCGTGCCAGCTAATCGGAGAAGTCACGTCGAACACGCTCGACTCTGTCGTGGAACAACGGGTCGGTGCCGGTCCACCTGAAGAAGGTGCCCTGCTCGGCAATTCCGTATGCGAAGCCGAGGCGTGACAGAAGGGCACGCTCCACGGTCGTGCTCGTACGCAGCGTCACCTCGTGCGCCAAAAGCCGCTCGACGTCCGCCGCGTCCAGCCGAGACACCTCGGTCCAGTTGACGACTACGATCGGCCCGTCGGTGAGATCGAGCCTGCGCACCGACGACCCCGGCGCCACGTTCCGTGTCGTAGTCGTCGAACCGGTCATTGCACGGACGGTGGCGACGAAATCGCTCGGCCAGGAAGCACACACATACCGTGACGCGCGCCGCCATCCCGTAAGCCTTGACCACCGGTGACGATCGGTGACCCGACCGGATGTGCGGAGCACCGCTACCGTCGCCGCTGGGGGATCCGCTTGCGGGCGTCACCCAGGGGTATCTGGCTTGGGAAATCCTGGTGCCGGGTGGCCCCCGTGCATCTCACACCGGGAGGCCGAGGTGGCCGCGCAGGGTCTTCTGGTCGTAGGACCGTCGGAACCGCAAGCGCCGCTGCAGCTCGGGGACGACGCCGGCGACGAACTCCTCGAGTGAGGACGGGTAGAGCGC